>Ga0272446_1006977_pt1 | contig 11480 bp, 11 predicted proteins | sample YNPCB0061_FD_194587 | JGI IMG/M metagenome (GOLD analysis project Ga0272446, IMG submission 194587) | Hot spring microbial mat communities from Yellowstone National Park, WY, United States - YNP-CB-006-1 | ecosystem: Environmental > Aquatic > Thermal springs > Hot (42-90C) > Sediment | place...
GGGTGCGGCTTCTGCACCGGCTTCGGCACCACGTTCCGCACCGGCATGGAGAAGTACTTCCCCTGGTAGCCCGGGTACGGGTCCATCGCCATCATGTTGCAGACCTGCTCGGTCGTCTCGAGCCACATCGCCCGCCGCTCGGCCGGGTTGATGTTGAACCCCTCCAGCTCGGCCCGCGAGGCTGACTCGCCGGTCCCGAATTCCACCCGCCCGTTCGAAACAAGGTCCAGCGTCGCAATCTCTTCGGCAATGCGGGCCGGCGGATTGTAGTTCGGCGGCATCAGCTTAATCCCGTGCCCAAGCCGAATGTTCTTGGTCCGCTGGCTGGCCGCCGCCAGGAACACCTCCGGGCAGGACGAGTGCGAGTACTCCTCCAGGAAGTGATGCTCGACCTCCCAGGCGAAGTCGATTCCCAGCCGGTCGGCCAGCTCTACCTGGTCCAGCGCGTCCTGGAACAGCTTCAGTTCCGCCCCCTCGTCCCACGGCCGCGGCAGCTGATGCTCGTAGAAAATCCCGAACTTCATTCGAAACCTCCTTGTGTCGCGCGAGTCTAGCAGAATCCTTAGCGCCGTGCGAACATCCCCGGTGCCGCTCCATCGCATCCGGGCATTTGCACGTCCTCGCGGCTCCCTCCAGAATCCTGCCGGGGACACGGGCGGAATTCGCGAAAACCGGAGGAGCCACGTGAAACGACAGCCCCGCACCCCGGAACTCGAACGCGCCATCTCCGCGCTCTTCCGGGCAAGCGCACTCCTCGACCCCATCCGCCTCACCCTCTGGGACCGCGAGAACCTCACCGTGACACAGCTGCGCCTGCTCGGCCACCTCGCCGAACAGGAAGGCCTCAGCAACGCAGAGCTCGCCGAGCGCCTCTACGTCACCCGCCCCTCTGTCTCGGCCCTGCTCGAACGCCTCGAACGGGGCGGATTCATCCGCCGCGAAGTCGCTCCCAACGACCGGCGCAGCATCTGCATTTGGCTTGAGCCCCGCGGCCGGGCGGTCGTCGAATCCCTCCGGGAAGAGCTGCGCGACTACGCCGCCGGCCTCATGGAGAGCATGTCCCCAGCCGAACTCGTCGATTTCGCCCGCGCCGTCGAACGCTTCGTCGAATCCGGCAGCGAGCGGCGCAGGCGCGACCTCCAGCTTGAGGACGCCGACGACTGAGACGCCGTGACCGTCGAGCCCCCGCGCATCCGCCTTGCCGACCTGCTTTCCACCGCATCGTCCCTTGCCGCTTTCCGGCTCGAATCAGCCATCACCCGGAAGCACCTCCGGGATGCGCTTGCCGTCCTGCTCGAGGAGACCACCTTCGAAGCGCTCGGCGGCGGCGCCTCTCCCCTCATCCCCCGGAGAGCAGCCCCAGTGCCCGACGCCGATGTCCTCGCCTTCGCGGCCCGCTGGAACGATCGCCTCGGGGGCCCCTTTGTCGAGGTGTCCCCCGACCTCCTTGCCGAGCTCCGCGCCGATCTTGCGTCGCCCCCGTCCTGATACCGGCCGGCAATTGCCGCTAGCCGGCCGAGCGCCCATAGTCCGCCCGTGGACTGGCTTCCGCAGCTCGCTGCTGGGCTCGCCGGTGCGGTTGCCGGCTTCTGGTTTCCGGCTGTCCAGCACCGCCTTTACCGCGAGCCTGCCTTCCGCGCGGACCCTGCGGGCGGCGGCCGCCTTTTCGCGTTGCGGGCTTTCACCATGCCCGCCGGCGCGCTCGTTGCGGCCCTCGCGTTTCGCCCGGGAAGTCCAGGCGGCCTCCAGCAGTTCCTCACCGCCGGTTTTTGCCTGCTCCTGGTCGCCGTCAGCTCCACCGATTTCGACCGGCGTCGCATCCCAAACGTCCTGGTCTACCCGGGCATCCTGGCGGCGCTCGCCGCCGCTCCACTCTGGCAGGACCGGTCGACCTGGGACGTGCTGCTCGGCGGGGCAGCCGGGCTCGCCGCCGCGGCGCTGCTCCTGCTCCTCGGCGGTCTCGCCGGGGCCGCTGCCCGCTCGCGCGAAACGGCCTTCGGCATCGGCGATGCCAAGCTGATCCTCCTCATCGGACTGCTGACCGGCTGGCCCGCGGTCATGACGGCGCTGCTGATTGGCATCCTTTTCGCCGGTGTCGTCGCAGCGGTGCTCATCCTGCTCCGGGGCAGGGGCGCAACATACAGCTACGGCCCCTACCTCGCGGCCGGGGCCGTCATCGTTTTGCTGTGGTTCGACCGCTTCGGCTGACTACAGGTTCTTCAGCTGGATAATGGCTGGCCCGCCGATGACGATCATGATGGCCGGGAAGATGAAGAAGACGAGCGGGAAGACCATCTTGATCGGTGCCTTAAAGGCCGCCTCCTCGGCCCGCTGCCGCCGCTTCGTCCGGATGACGCCGGTCTGCACGCGGATGACGCCGCCGATGGAGATTCCCATCGCCTCGGCCTGCACGATCGCATTGATGAGCTGACGCAGTTCATCCACGCCGGTGCGGTCGGCCATATCGAGGAAGGCGTCCCGCCGGGCGCGCCCCATCTGCACCTCCCGCATCGTCCGGGTCAGCTCCTCCGCAAACGGACCCTTCACCTTCTCGATCACCCTGGTGAACGCTGCGTCGATACCCAGGCCGGCCTCGACCGATGCCGTAATCAGGTCAAAGGCGTCCGGCAGTGACTTCCAGATCTCCTTCTGGCGGCGGCGGATGCGGCCAAGGAGGAAGATGCGCGGCGCGTACAGCCCCAGGCCGCTCATCACGACGAACACCAGCAGCGTTCGCTGCGCATCGAGCCCGGCGCTCATGGAGTACACCAGGCCGAGTAGCGGCAGCAGCCCGGCGAAGATGGCGACCAGGACAATGAACTGCCCGGGCTTGATGCGCAGGCCCGCCTGGACAAGCGCCATCTCGACCCGCTCTTCGATGGACGACGGCAGAATCGCATTGATCTGCCGGTTGAGGCTCGCGAGCAGCGGCTTGATGACGCGCTGGGTGAACGCCGCCTCGGGGTCGGGCAGCGCCTCCCGCGCCGGCCGGGTGTACCGGAGCCCGCCGAGCCGTACGTCCATCGCCGAGTTGCCGGTGGAGCGATAGAGCAGCCCGTACGTCATGAGGGTGATGAAGAGAAACGTGCTGAAGGCAATGAGCAGCTCCATCGCGCTACACCTCGATGTTCACGATCTTCTGGATAATCAGGTAGCCGATGACCTCGCTGATAAACGCGCCCATCAGCATCAGCCGGCCGAGCGGGTCAGTGAACAGCAGCCCCGTGAATTCCGGGCTGATCATGTAGAAGATAATCAGCAGGCCGATTGGGATGCCGCCGATAACGTAGCCGGTGAGCCGCTGCTGCGACGTCAGGGTGCGAATCTCGCCCTTGATCCGCTCACGCTCGCGCATTGTGTGCGCCACGTTGTCGAGAATCTCTGCAAGGTTCCCGCCAACGCTCCGCTGGATCAGGATCGCCGTAATCACGATGTCGAAGTCCGGGCTGCCTACGCGGTCGTTCAGCGCCTGCAGCGCCTGTTCGACGCTTGCTCCCATCGCGGTATCCCGCAGTGTCCGCCGAATCTCCACCGAGAGCGGCGCCGGGATCTGCTCCGCAGCCGCCTCCATTGCCTGCAGGAGTCCGAAGCCCGCCCGCAGCCCGCTCGAAAGCATCTGGAGGAGCTCCACCAGCTGGCCTTCCATCTTGTGCAGGCGGCTCGCCATTCGGCGCTTCAGCCAGAATCCGACCAGGAGCCAGCCGAGCGGCGCCAGCATCACCCCGAAAATCGGCAGTGGCAGCAGCACGACCCCGACAAAGGCGAACAGGACGGACACGACCACCCGGAGGGTGAAGTACTCCTTCGCGTTCAGCGTCAGCCCCGCCCGCTCAAGGTCGCGCGACCAGTTCGCAGCGATGTTCCCCGAGATGAGGGTAATGCCCGCGAAGTTCACCGCAGTCCGACGCCGCAGTCGTGCCCGGGTCTCCGCCGGGAGCTGGGCTTCGACCTCGCGCAGCTTCTTCAGCCGCGCCGATGCTTCGACGCTCGAGGCGCCGAACCCGAAGAGCCAGAGAACCAGGAGCGTCGCGAATGCCCCGGTCGAAAGCGCGACGAGAATCAGCATGCCGCCTACCATCCTTCCCCGGTGCCGAACAGGTTGTTCGGCAGCTCGATGCCGGCAATCGCAAACTTGTGCGCAAACCCCGGCCGAATCCCCGTCGGCCGCATCGACCCGTGCACTTTCCCGTCCTCGTCCACGCGGTCCAGCTTGAACAGGAAGATGTCCTGCAGGGTGATCGTGTCGCCCTCCATGCCGCTGACTTCGGTCACGTGGGTCACCTTGCGCGAGCCGTCCTGGAGCCGGCTCAGCTGGACGAAGATGTGGATCGCCGAGGCGATCTGTTCGCGGATGGCCCGCGACGGAAGGTCCATGCCCGCCATCAGGACCATGTTCTCGAGGCGGGAAAGGGCTTCGCGCGGGTTGTTCGCGTGGATCGTCGAAATCGACCCGTCATGGCCCGTGTTCATCGCCTGCAGCATGTCGAACGCTTCCTCGCCGCGTACCTCGCCGACGATGATGCGGTCCGGCCGCATGCGCAGGCAGTTGCGGACCAGGTCGCGCTGCTTGATCTGGTTCTTCCCTTCGATGCTCGCAGGCCGCGCTTCGAGCGTGATGACGTGGTCCTGCTGCAGCCGGAGTTCGGCCGGGTCTTCGATGGTGATAATCCGCTCCGTGTTCGGGATGAACGCCGAGAGCGCGTTCAAGAACGTGGTCTTCCCGGTGCCCGTACCACCGCTGATGACGATGTTCAGGTGCGCCCGCACACACATCGCGAGGAACTCCGCGGTCTGCTCGCTCAGCGCGCCAACCGCGATCAGGTCCGCCATCCGCATCTTGTCGGCGCGGAACTTTCGGATCGTGATCGTCGGCGCCTTCGGCGAGGCCGGCGGAATGGTGATGTTGACGCGCGAACCGTCAGGCAGGCGGGCGTCCACCATCGGGCTCGATTCATCGATGCGCCGGCCGAGGGGCGCCACAATCCGCTCGATGATGCGCATCACGTGCGCCTTGTCGCGGAACCGCACCGGGCTCCGGAAGATGCGCCCTTCCCGCTCGAAGTACACCTTGTCGATGTCATTGACCATGATTTCCGAGATGGAGGGGTCACGCAGCAGCGGCTCAAGCGGGCCGAGCCCGAGGGCCTCGTCCGCCACCGCCTCGAGGAGCTCGTCGCGCGGCATCCCGCCGAGCTGGAGCCCCTCCTGCACGAGCAGCTCTCGGGCCGCCTTGATGACCGCCTCGCGCTGCTGCTCCGGGGCGAGCCCTTCCAGCGCGCCATGTTCCAGCTCTTCGATGAGGAGTTCGTGCAGCCGGATCTTCGTCGCCTCGGCGACCGCATTGGCGCCCGCCGCGCGGCCGCCCGGTGCATCCACCTGGACGGGCCGTACCGGCCGCAGCGCACCGCCGGGCCCTGCCGCGGCGTCCTGTGGCGGCGGAGCAGGAGCCGCCGGACGCAGCATGGCGCCCCCGCGCTGCTGACCCGGGATGCCCGGCGGCGGGGGCGGTGCCGCCGGTTCGACGTGGCCCCACGGCCTCCCCGGCCCCGGCCGTCCAAGCTGGCCTGATGGACGGAGCTTCGGGGTCTCGGGATTCCCAGGCGGGGGAGCCCCCGGGCCGGCAGGACCCTGTGCTGCCGGCGGCGGTCCGCCAACCGGTCCCGGCGGGAGAATCCGCCGGCGCGCGCCCCAGCCGAATGCCGGGCGTTCGTCGTCTCCAGCTGCTCGTCGGTCGCGAATGTCATCCGGCATGGCTCATCTCCTCGCTGCGCGTGGTCTCCTAGGCGCTCTTCTTGAACAGGCCCCCGAACAGGCTCCCCAGGCCGCCGCTCTTCTTCGCCTTCGAACGCGCCCGGATCCCGGCGAGCGCCCGGGCAATCTCCCGGATCTCGACGGCAACCTTGCTGTTCGGCCGGCTCAGCACAATCGGTCGCCCGAGCTGCGCGGCCTTCACTACCTCGGTGTCCTGCGGAATCTTCCACCACAGGGCAGTGTCCAGCGTCCGCTCGACGTCCCTCTCCCGGACGCCGGTGTCGACGCCGGCCCGGTTCAGCACCACCTTGATCCGCTCGTCATCGTTGCCGAACCGCTCGTGCAGCATCTCGAGCGCCAGGACGGTGTCCTTGATGCTGGCCATGTCGAGTGTCGTGATGAGCAGGATCATCGTCCCGACCTCGATCGCCGCCGCCACAATCTCGTTGAATGTCCCGGGCGTATCCAGGATCACGAAGTCGTGCGTCTGGGAGAGGACGTCGACGACGTCGCGGATGTGCGCCGACGTCAGGTTCCGCCAGTCCGCCGGCCGGGTCGGCGCCGGCAGAATCCGGACGCCCGACTCGTGCTCAACGAGGTACTCGCGCAGCGTGTTCCGGTCGACGTTGTCCAGGTTCCGGGCCAGGTCGGCGATCGACCGCTCAACCGGGATATCCATCGTGATGGCCACGTCGCCGAAGCGGGTGTCCATGTCGACCAGTGCCACCGTCTGGTGCGCCTCTGTTGCGAGCGCCACCGCCAGGTTCGAAGCAATCGTCGTCTTGCCGATGCCGCCCTTGGCCCCGAAAACGGTGATGATCGTGCCCTGCGCCACCGGGTCGGCGAGCTCGCCGCGGCGCCGCATCATCTCCCGCTCCTTCTTCTCGAGGACCTTCATGATCGAGCTTTCGAGCTCGTCCGGGTCCAGCGGCTCGACCAGGTAATCCGAGGCCCCGCCCACCATCGACTGCCGCATCAGGCGGATGTTCGCCTCAGTGGAGAACACGATGATGGGCAGGTCGGGCAGCCCATCGTTGATCCGCGAGAGTGTCTGCACCGGGCGCACCAGCGGCTCCTCGATCCGCATCAGCACCAGGTCGGGCCGCATCTGGAAGCAGAGCGTGAACGCTTCCACACCGTACCCGGCGGTCCCGAGAATCCCGAAGCCCAGCATTTGCAGCGTTTTCGCCAGCTCAGCCGAGCTCTCCCGGTCCGGGTCAACCACGAGAAGCTGCGGTACTCGTGCCATCGTCGTCGTTTCCTCCACCGTCTGCACCCCGGCGACCACCAGGGGCCTGCGTCATCTGATACTGGAGCGGGCACGGCGGCCTGGCCGCGCCCGCAGAACACTTACCCCAGCCGCGTCACCGGACCGGGAACAGGTCGTCGTACGTCCATACCTGCTTGCCCGTGATCGGGTCGGCATCGCCCTTCTGCCGCGGAAGAATCCGGTACTGGCCCACGTCGTCCCGCATCGCGTCGATGAGCGCTACCTTGGCCGCGAGGTCGGGCGGCAGCGCCAGCGTGATCGAAATTGCCTTTTCGTACGTCGCGTTCTCCTGCTTCACCGCCCCCGAGTTCGCCGCTGACGGCCCCGAGGCTGCCGCGCTGCCCGAGCCGTTGCTGCCGCCGTCCACCTTCGGAACGGTCTTCACAACGGTCTGCGCCACCGCCAGCACTTCGACGTCCTGGGCGATGTACCCCGCCACGACGTTCGGCTTCTCTTCGCCGGTCAGGGGGTCCACTTTGCTCAGCGTGGTAATCCCGAGGATGTCCACACGGTCACCCGGCTGCGGCAGCCCGGCTGCAATCCACGCCTCGTGCGGCACCTGGAGCGATATCGCCCGCATCCCCTGCGGCACCTTGTACGCCAGCGTGTCCTGCCCGACGTACGTGGTGACCTTCGCGTCGATCACCTGCTCGCCCGCAAACATGGGCGCTGTCGCAACCTTCCCCACCAGCGAAGACATCTCGCTGTCCTTCACCCGCCCGGGCAGGAGCGCCGTGGCCGGGATGGTGCGCGTTGTCAGCATGTCGGACGTGATCTTTTCGCCGACCGCGACGTTCCGGGTCAGGACCACCACCGTCTCCGCACCTTCGCCGGCGAATATCTCGCCGCTCAGGTCCTTCTCGCCCCCGCGCCCGTTCAGGAACGCGAAGACGAGCAGGGCACTCAGGAGGCCGAAGGCGCAGGCGAGCAAGAGCACGCCGCGATTCCGGCTCGAACCACTGGTAGCTGCTGCAATCGATCTGTTCACGTGAGCACTCCTCCCCTTGCTATATCGGCGCTCTTGCAGTTCCCCCACAGACCGCCGACGGAATCCGCCGGGAAAGCGACATCCCCGCCAGGAGCGGCGGGGATGTCGTTCTGACGTCCCGGGCCTGGCCTACCGCACCAGCGCAATGTGCGTCTGCTCGGCGACTGCCTGGAAGGCTTCGTCCAGCTCGGCCGTCGTCGGCGCGTGGTAGAACTTGCCGCCGCCGATCGTGGCGATGTCCTGCAGGAACGTCGTGTTCAGGTCGTTCCCCAGGCCAATCGTGAAGATGATGATGTCGCCGTTCCGCGCGCGCTGCGCCTCCTGGCGGGCGTGCTCCTCCGCCTGGCTCACCCCGCTGCCGGTGGAACACGAGGTGCTGTCGTAGGCGCTTGGGTTGTAGGTCGCGCTGCCGCAGTAGATGTTTGCAACGCCGTCCGTCAACAGGACCAGGACCCGTACCGCATTCGCCCGTTTCCCGGGCCCGTCGAGGACCTGCCTGCCGACGGCCAGCCCGTGCGCGATATTCGTGGCCCCGGCCGGCCAGAGGATGGCATCCAGGCTGCCCCGCACCGTCGAGAAGTCCGACGTCAGGTTCTGGCTGATTGCTGCCGTCGTCGAAAACCGGACCGCGCCGATCTTGTCGTACTGCTCGTCGAACAGCGTGGTGAAGTACTTTGCGGCGTCGATCGCGGCATCGAACGGCTGGTGCGGCCCGTTCTGGGTCGTCGTCGGCGTGTAGTAGCTCGCGAGCTGGCAGTAGTCGTTCGTGCTGCTGTACCCGGTGCGGTTGGCCCACACCTCCGCGTTTGCTGCGTGCGAGGTCGCAACGGTGTTGGTGTCGGTCGCCTCGTTCCGGTAGCCGCGGATAACCGTTAGCGTATTGTTGCTTGTGTTGACGCCGGTAATCCGCATCAGCTCGTTATCGATCATGATGATCCCGGGCCGCAGGCTTGCGGATGTGGGCACGGAGGTCGCGTTCGAGCCGACCGAAACCTGCCAGTACGGCGTCGTCGTGTTGAACGTCGTTCCGAAGTTGCTCCGGTTCGTGGAGGCGTTCGTGCTCGCGAAGATCCGGACGTCGTTGAGCGGGATTGTCGTTTGCGTCGAATTGATGTTCGCGGCCAGCCGCGGGAAGGCGAACCCGCCGGCAGGCGTCAGCCGCCCCGGGCTCATCATGTAGGCAATCGAGTTCTCAACCTGTCGGAAGCTGTCGAAGCACATCGACCCCGAGATGTCGAACACCACCACGATGTCGAGCACCTGCGACTCGGCGTCCCCTGAGGCAGAAACGGTCCAGTGGTCCACGCCGAAGAGGCGAGCGAACCAGGTGGGAATATCCGCCCGCGCCTCCACCCGGACTGCCTTGTTCCCTTGCGGGTACGTCACCGCGAACTGGACGTTCGTGCCCTGGCTCCGGATGAACCCGCTGTTGTCCATCCAGTACTCGGTGGCCTTCGTTGCGGCATCCGTTTGGCTCGGCATGCTCTGCGCGGCGGCAAGCGCAGCAGCATCGACCGCCGCCTGCATCTGCGTCCGCGCCCAGACATACCGCCCGACATCGATGCTCATGGCGACGAAACCGAGAAACACGAGCAGGAAGAGCGCGAACAGCGGCAACGCCTGCCCGCGCTCCTCCCCAAAGACTCTGCGAATCAGCGAACGCACCATGGCTCGCCTCCCTTCTGCTGCCCGGCGCTTGCTACTCCAGCCGCATCGACGCGTGCGAGCGGATGGTGGGCGCCGAGAGGTTGCCCCCGGAAACGATCCGAACGATGCCGCCAATCGGCGTCACGAACTGGAACTGGTATGCGACATCCACTGAGACCATTGACCCGCGCGACCCCTGGACGTTCGTCGTTGTAATGGTCACTTTGGTCGGGTCGATGTTGCACTGGCTGGGGTAGTTCGCGCAGAAACTGTCGTAAATGCGGTTCTGCACCGTCGAAAGGTCCGACTGCACCGCCGCAACCCGCGCGCCCTCGCGGGCCGCGTTCGTAATCAGCAGCCACGTATGGAAGGCCCGCCCGAATTCGACCATGCTCATGAACAGGAGCACGAAGAGCGGCAGGATCATGGTGAACTCCACCAGCGCCTGCCCGGTCTCCGTTTCGCGGAACCGCCTCAGCAGCCGCCGCACAGCCGAACGCCGGGGCGTGCCCGGCTCTCCCGTTCCCTGGTCCCTGGTTTCCTCTGCCGCATTCAGCATTCCGCGGACTCCTGCCTGATGGCAGAAGGGGTGGGGTACCGTCGTGCCCCACCCCTTCCCTTGCTGGTCGCAGTGCCGGGGTCACCGGCCCTGCGAACTAGATGCTGCCAGCGACGTTGTTGAGCGCGTTGGCGATGTTGCCGCCCAGGAGCGTGAGGGCGCCGATGCAGACGATGGCGATGAGGGCGAGGATCAGGCCGTATTCGGCGAGACCCTGGCCTTCCTCGTCGCGCGCCTGCCACGCGGCGACCTTGCTGACGGCCCAGTTGCGAAGCTTCGACATGTCGGTACTCCTACCTCTCGTTTTGGGGTCCCTGCCCCGGGTGTGTTCGCCCTCGATAGTCAGCGTCCGACCTGCGGGCCCTCAGGCCCGGAGCCGTCCGTCGAACCTCCGCGAACCCCTTGCGGGTTTGGCCGTCGCGTCGGTCGCCTTCCGGCGGGGCGCCACCATCGGTGGAGCTACTCGCAACTTCGGCCGGCCCGCTGGGCCCCAAAAGGCCCGTCACCCACGTGCAACCGCTTCGTCTCTCCTCGGCCCTCCCCGCCTCCCGCCTGCACCAGGCGGGCCGCACTGCCGACCTTACAGATGACGACCTTGTGAATCAGCACCGACAGGGAGACTGACCATGGACCAATCCGCCGCGGCGTCAGCGCCCTCTACCCAAGCGCCGTGGAAGCGCCGCGTTTCGCTGGCCCAGGATGCGGCCCTCGTCGTGGTAAGCGCCCTCTTCTTCTACGCGCACGGCCGCTCCGCCCTCGAGGGGCACTCCGCCGCCAGCGCGTTCTTCGCGATCGAACAGGGGCTGCTCATTGGCATCTTCCTGACGCGCCGCCGCCCCATCTACACCTCAACCCGGGTCTACGACTGGGTCATCGCGACCATCGGCGGCTGGTTCGCACTCGCCTCCCGTCCCCACCCGAGCGGCGGGCTGCTCGAAGGGTACGGGATCGCCCTCCAGGTCGTCGGGCTCACCTGGGTCATCGTCAGTTTCGCCACCCTGGGCCGGAGCTTCGGCGTCGTCGCGGCCAACCGCGGCTTGAAAACCGCCGGGCCCTACCGCTTCGTGCGCCATCCCATCTACCTCGGCCACAACATCACCCTCGCCGGGTTCCTCCTCGCGAACTTCTGGTGGTGGAACGCGCTCGTGTTCGCCACGGTGCTCATCTTCCAGGTCCTGCGCATCCAGGCCGAAGAGCGGGTCCTCCGCGCAACCAGCGACTACCAGTCGTACGCCGCCCGTGTCCGCTGGCGCCTCGTCCCCGGC
>Ga0272446_1006979_pt1 | contig 11479 bp, 8 predicted proteins | sample YNPCB0061_FD_194587 | JGI IMG/M metagenome (GOLD analysis project Ga0272446, IMG submission 194587) | Hot spring microbial mat communities from Yellowstone National Park, WY, United States - YNP-CB-006-1 | ecosystem: Environmental > Aquatic > Thermal springs > Hot (42-90C) > Sediment | place...
TGGAATAAAAAAACAACGATGCCCTGGAAAAAAGATTGGAAACCTTTGTTTGAATTAGATGCCGGAATTTTCTTCCGGCAATTCGGATTCATGGATACAGCTGAAGCCCTAAGATTTTTAAACTCCAAAGAAGCATATCAGAAAATAACCATTCCCAAAAGGGATGGTTCCGCACGTATAGTGTATAAACCCCACGAAAAGGTAGAAGCCATGCAGCGAACCATTAAACCGTTGCTGGATAAACTATACATGGATGCGTGCCATGTGCGCGATTTTATAACTAAAATTCCGGCAATTCCCATACCACCAGAAGATCAGCAAAAACACAACCGGCTCAAAAAGAAATTTCCCAAACCCATGGATTTTATCCATGCCTTGCAAAAAAAGTATGAAGAACAGGTGAAAAAAATTAGTGAAGAATGTGGAAAGGATTCCGTTAAACATGTAAGCCGCCTGTTCAGTGAGGTATATGAAAAAGATCCCGATTACTACTATTACATGCAGGGTTGTAGCAAAGAACACCCGTTTAAAGAGGTGATGCGGTTTTACGGGCCGGTAACCGTGCATGGTCAATTGGCCGTGCAAAAAAAATTTCTTTTGAAATGTGATATCAAAAATTTTTATCCCTCTATTAAAGCAGATATATTATATAAAGTATTAACCTTTTCCCCTTTTAAAGCATATATCAGTGAGGAAACGGCAGCCGCCATTGTAGCCATCGCTACGCATAAAAAACAGTTGGTGCAGGGTTCCTGCATTTCGCCTGTTCTGGCAAACATCTTTATGTATAACGTGGATTTTTATTTTGATGAAAGCATGTGTCAACAATCAAATTATAATTATGATAAATACAGCCGGTATGTAGATGATTTAATTTTTGTATCAGATGAGCCGATGGATATAGTACGGTTATTGAAACTTATCAAAATTAAGTTGGCTGAAATGGGATTGGAATTACATCCGGGAAAGATTCGATATGTAGAACCGCATCAGAAAAAAATAGTAACCGGCATGGTAGTGAATGAAAAATTGAATGTGGATAGAAAATACATTCGCCGCATCCGGGCCATGCTGCATGATGTGGAAAATCACGGAACATATTTGGCAGCCTGGCATCATGCAGGAGGTTCACTGCTTGCCATCACCCCAGACGATGAAAAAAAATTCCTGTTGAAAATCCATGGAATGATTGCCTGGGTAGAACAGGTTCGGGGAAAACATGATTTCATTTCTTTTAAACTGCGGCACAAATGGAAGTATTTGTGGAAGGAGTGGAAAAATAGTTTAGATTGATAACGCTCATTATACGTTTTATTAACCCTTCATTCTTTTTCTTATGAAAACAATCCTCGCATGATGGTTAGTAACAACCATTATGACCATATCAGCCAATGATGATTGTTTGCAGAAAAAGATTATACCCTGCGAAACAATCGAACGATTGGAATAAAAGGGCAAGGATGGAGTGTGGAATTTATCAGTATAAACAAAAAAGGCAGCTTACGCTGCCTTTGAAAAAAGAATAGATTTTATTTTAATCCACTTTCAGCAGACGCTTGCTGGCTTTTGACTTTTCGCCCTGCAGGGTAATGATGTACATGCCTGAAGCCAACTGAGAACCATCAAAGTGTGCATAGTTCAACCCTTGAACAGACAAACCCAGATTCTTTTCCAGAATCACTTTTCCGTCCAGATTGGTTACAATGATTCGCATTGCCTCTGGCTGATAGGTATAGTACTGTACCACCACCTGACTGTAAAACGGATTGGGAAATGCACCGATGGTAATGACGTTATTATTTTCTTTAATTCCGGTTGTATAGGTATTGTAGGGAGCTAATGGAGGATAAACCCCTCCCACTGTAACACCCGCTGCTTGCTGTAAATAACGTGTTCCATCCAGGGTGTACCAACTGGCATCAACCGAAACTGTATAGCTTCGGCTGGTAATGGTATTCACGTTGTAAAAATCAGCCTGTGTTCTGGTTTTATTCAAATCAAGAATATAGTATCCATGATTATCCAGGTTTACATATTTTACATGAGGGAATAGCGTAGATATCAAGCTGGAAGGAACTCCCAAGGGAGAATTTTCGGATGTAATACTAGTAGTAACAAATTCCACACCTACAGAGTTGGCTCCGGTACTGCTGTTGTAGCCATTCAGCGGGAGGTCATTGGCCCATGAAGTATGTATATCTCCGCTAAGCACTACCATGTTGGCAATGTTATTGATTAGCACACTATCATACAACTGTTGTCGTTGCACCGGATATCCATCCCATTGATCAGTATTTAAGGGTGCACCCAATACTCGCAGCGGGGCCATCATTACTTGCTGACCTAAAACTTGCCATTGGGCTGATGATTGCTTCATGCCAGATATAAGCCAATTAAACTGATCAGAACTAATAATTTTTCGATTGGGATCATTTAACTGAGAACTGGTAGCTCCAACTTGCTCATCCCGTCCTTCCAAACGGGTATCCATCATGTACAAATCCAATAGGTCTCCAAAGTTAAACTTACGCCAAATACGAATGGTATCATTCGGTTCTGGCTGGCGTATGGGCATCCATTCAATATAGGCTTGTATCCCGGATTTTTTTCTTGTTTCCCAATCCCCTTCCGTTCCGGGAGTGTGGTTTTCGGCTCCATCCCTCCAGGAATTATTGGCAGTTTCATGATCATCCCAAACTGCAATCATCGGCAGTTGCTGGTGAACCAACCGAAGATCAGAATCCAGCTTATACAAACTATGACGAATGCGATAATCACTAATGGTAATAATCTCAGTGGCTGGTTCATGATTCCGGTCACTTAGGCTGCTGCTGGCAGCGTATTCATAGATGTAATCACCCAAATGCAATAAATAGTCAACATCATTACGCAAGGCAATATCACGGTAGGCATTAAAATATCCGTTCTGATAATCGCTGCAAGAAACAACAGCCAAACGAATAGAGTCAACGTTTATACCTAATGGCATGGTATGGGTTCTTCCGGTGAGTGAACGGTTCCCGTTGTATTCAAACCGATAATAATACCAGCTATCGGGCTGAAGGCCGGTAACATCCACTTTGATGGTATAGTCTTTATCAACCGTAGTGGTGGCATTGCCCGAAGCGACAATGTTTGTGAATAAGGTATCGGTAGCCATTTGCCAGCTTACACTTACTGGATCAACCGGAGGATCAAGGGTAATACGGGTCCAAATAATTACCCGGTCAGGAAGCGGGTCGCCGGAAGCAACACCGTGATAAAAAGGTGCTAATGCAGGATCCAAAAATGAACGGTCAGACTGGGCTGCGCCCCATAAACTAACCAACAGCAAAGCAAGGGTAAATAATTTTTTCATAAGAAATTAAATAAGTAAAATAATGTTCAAATATACAAAAAAAAGTCGAAAAAAGACGATTAAATTAAAGATAACAAAATCTTGACATGGCATATTTTTCAAGTGATTCTCGATGCATGGGGTGTGCAATATCAATTAACGCTTTAGCACGTTGACGAAGGTTTTTTCCGTACAGATAAGCAATACCATATTCTGTAACTACGTAATGAATATGCGCCCGGGTAGTGGTTATCCCGGCTCCTTCTTTTACAAAGGGAACAATTTTAGATTGTCCGTTTTTGGTAACTGACGGAAGAGCAATAATGGGTTTTCCTTTTTCAGACAAAGCAGCACCACGAATAAAATCCATCTGCCCGCCCACACCGGAGTACTGATAAGAACCGATCGTATCAGCACAAACCTGCCCGGTAAGATCTATTTCAATGGCCGAATTGATGGCAGTAACTCTCGGATTCATCCGAATGATATTAGTATCGTTGGTAAACGATGCTTCCCGCATGGAAATCATCGGATTATCGTGAATAAAATCATACAGTTTTTGCGACCCCAATGCAAAACAGGATACTATTTTACCTTTGGATGAGCGCTTTTCTTCACCGGTGATTACTCCTTTTTCCACCAGGGGGATAATCCCGTCTGAAAACATTTCGGTATGAATACCCAGCCGTTTGTGATGTTGCAATTCATGTAACACGGCGTTGGGGATGCTGCCAATACCCATTTGCAACGTGGCACCGTCTTCAATTAAACCAGCAACATATTTTCCAATAGCCCTATCAACATCGGAAAGTTCATCAGGCAAATGCTCAAAGATGGGACGCGTAGTATGAACAACCAAATGAAACTTGCTGAAGTGAATATTTCCGGCTCCGTGAGTACGGGGTACCTGTTCGTTTACTTCAGCTATGATTAAATCGGCCGACTCCATGGCCGCCAGTGCCACATCAATGGAAGCTCCCAGCGAACAATACCCGTGGCGATCGGGAGGAGAAACCTGAATCAAAGCCACATCAGGCTTTACCAGGCCTTTTTTCATCAGCAAATGAATCTCACTGAGAAAAACAGGAATATAATCGCCGTGGCCGTTGTTCACCGCTTGTCTTACATTCCCTCCCACAAAAAACGAATTAATTCGGAATGAACCGGCTAAAGCAGGATCAGCATACGGAGCAGGACCCTCCGTGTGCAGGTGAACAAATTCCACATCTTTTAATTCAGATGCCCTGCGAACAAGGGCTTCGGTTAACGGCAACGGGTGCATGGCTCCGCCGTGCACAAATACACGCTGTCCGCTGCGAATGTTTTTAACGGCTTCATCGGCCGAAACATAGGATAAATTCATGGGTTAAAATTATAATAAACCACGGCAATCCATTACAATCCATTGCATGAACAGCCATTGATACCAGCATCGATTCATTTTCCAACATCTCATATATTAATTTCAGTAAAACATTTTAAAATACTGTTTTTCTGATTTTTATACTATTGTTAATTACAATTTAACCTCTATAACCCTTGTAATTACAGGATTTTTACACCCTACCCTGCGTATAAATGGCGCATTTACAATAAATTTTTTTGTTAATACGTTAATTTTATCAACAAAGTGGTAGAAAGTGGTAAACTGTGTATTAAAGTGGTAAAATAATCCTATTTTTACGTGGATTTTAAACACATGGCAACCTTCATCGGGGAATATCAGGCAAAAGTGGACGCCAAAGGGCGGGTGATGTTTCCTGCACCATTCAGAAAGCAACTGGGTGGTGAAGGCCAGGAAGAATTTGTGGTTAACCGTGGATTCGAAGCCTGCCTGGTTGTATATCCGAAAAAAGAATGGGATGCCATCAGCAAAAAAATCAATGCGCTGAATCCGTTCAAGGCAGAGAACAGAAATTTTATCCGGCTTTTTAATAACGGTGCAACATTAGTTTCGCTGGATGCTACCGGCCGCTTGCTGCTGCCCCGTGAACTGATGAAGTATGCCGGCATTGAAAGCGACATTTATCTCGCTGCCAATGGCCGTAAAATCGAAGTGTGGTCTAAGTCGAAATATGAAGAAATGATGAATGTGGGTGCAGATGACTTTGCTGCGCTGGCAGAAAAAGTGATGGGAGAAATCGATCTGAATTTCGACGGAGGGGATGAATAGCCAATCGGGGGGCAACGGCGAATACCACATACCTGTTCTTTTACAGGAGGCCGTAACGGCGCTGATAACAAAAGATGATGGAGTGTATGTGGATCTGACGTTTGGAGGAGGCGGACATTCTTCAGCGATACTGGAAAGGCTGTCTGAAACAGGAAAATTATTTGCATTTGATCAGGACGAGGATGCGTTTCGCAACAAGCCTAACGACGAACGACTGATTTTAATAAAAGCAAACTTCAGGTTCTTTGAAAATTATCTCCGTTACCACCAGGTAACAGCTGTTGATGGAGTGCTAGCAGATCTCGGAGTTTCATCTCATCAGTTTGATACGGGCAGTAGAGGATTTTCAGTACGTTTTGATGCCCCGCTGGATATGCGAATGGATAGAAAGCAAGCACTGGATGCACAAAAGCTGCTGAATGAGTACGATGAACAACAACTGGCAGATGTGTTTTATTACTACGGCGAATTAAGGAATGCACGTCAGTTGGCTGCTCGTATTGCACAGATAAGAAAGCAACAACCTATTGTAACCACAGGAGATCTGAAACAAGCATTAAAAGGGATGTTTAAACCACAGCATGAAAAAGACCTATTGATACAGGTATTTCAGGCGCTGCGGATAGAAGTAAACGGCGAGCTGGATGCATTGAAGGAAATGCTGGAGCAAAGTGCACGGGTGATAAAGCCCGGAGGGAAATTGGTAGTAATATCCTATCATTCGCTGGAAGACAGACTGGTTAAAAATTTTCTCAGAGCAGGAAATTTTGAAGGGAATCAGCAAAAAGACCTTTACGGAAATTTACATGCACCCTTCCAGCCGGAACAGGCAAAAGCAATTACAGCATCTGAAGAAGAACTGAACAGAAACCCCCGGTCAAGAAGTGCCCGGATGAGGATTGGAATACGGAATAATTGAACAGAATAATCAGATAAAATACAAAAAAAAAAGATATATAAACAATGAGTGTAAGTAATACACTGAAAAAAGATCAGGCAGAAGAAAAAGAACCTGTTAAACCAAGTCCTAAAAAACGCTTTCGTTTTCCGGTGATGCAGGTATTAAATGGAGAGATTCTTCAGAAGGAATATTTTCTGAAAAATCTGCCATTCTTTTTCTATGTGGCATTTTTACTGGCCATATACATTGCCAATGTATTTTATGCAGAAAATAAAATTCGGGAGATTGCCACGGTAGAAGAACAAATCAAAGAACTGCATACCGAATATGTTTCTGTAAAAGCATCACTCACCGAACACTGTAAAGAACATCAACTGGATACTATACTCAGCAAGTACGGAATAACAGTTTCTACTGTTCCTCCTAAAGTGGTGGCGGTAACCAGGGAAGAATCAATAAAGATCTACTAGGCATTGGATAAACGCAAAGACATATTGTGGAGAATATACTTAGTGTATGTGGTAATGGGACTGTTCAGTCTGCTTATCATATACCGGATGTTCCACATCCAGCTTGCCGAAGGTGAGATGTGGAGAGCCCGTGCTGAAGAAATTTCCACACAGGAAATCAAAGTTCAGGCAAACCGGGGAAATATTCTGGCCAGTGACGAAAGTTTTCTGGCAGTATCTGTTCCTGTTTACGACCTGCGAATGGATACGCGTGCAGAAGGTATCACGCAGGAAATATTTAACCGAGAAGCCGACTCACTGGCTATTGCTCTGGCTACATTATTCAAAGACAAGTCTGCATCAGAATACAAGGAGATAATTCGAAAAGGACGAAAAGATAAAAACCGTTATCTGTTGCTACAGCGAAACATCACTGCCATGCAGCTGGATAAAGTAAAAAAGTTTCCGTTATTCCGCATGGGTAAAAATAAGGGTGGATTAATCGCAGAGCAAAAATCAAAACGGATAAAGCCTTACGGAAATCTGGCAGCTCGTACTATCGGAAAAGAAGATGGAGAAAGTCAGGGAATGGGAATTGAAAAAGCTTACGATGAGTACCTGCGTGGTGAAGAAGGTTTTAGGCTGATGGAAAAACTGAGCGGGAATATATGGCGACCCCTCGATACTGAAAACACCGTTGATCCGGTTGATGGATTTGACGTGTACACAACCATTGATCCACGCATTCAGGATGTGGCTGAATCAGAACTGGAACGACAGCTAAACATGCATAATGCAGGTTATGGTTGTGTAGCCCTGATGGAAGTATGCACCGGCGATATTAAAGCCATAGCAAACTTAAAACGGGCAGAAAATGGAAGATACTATGAAAGTTTTAACTATATGATTGGAGAAGCATCTGACCCGGGTTCAACGTTCAAACTGGCCACCATGATTGCTTTGCTGGAAGACGGCCTGGTAAAACTAGATGACAAGGTAGAAACAGGAAACGGTGAAATGCGGTTTTATAATCACACACTTACAGATTCAAAAAAAGGCGGCCACGGAACTATCACCGTTCAACATGCATTTGAAGTGTCTTCTAACATAGCCATGGCCAAACTGGTGTTTGGGCATTATAAAAATGATCCGCAAAAATTTGTTGACCACTTAAAGCGAATGCATCTGGATCGTCCGCTGGGAATAGAAATTCCGGGAGAAGCAACACCGCGTATCAAGAATAAAACAGACAAAGACTGGTCAGGATTAACATTACCGATGATGTCAATAGGATACGAAAGTTTAGTAACACCCTTGCAAATTCTTACACTATACAACGCCGTAGCTAACAATGGCAGGATGATGAAGCCAAGGTTTGTAAAAGAAATTCGTAACCGGGGAGCAATAGTAAAAACAATTACTCCCGTTGTACTGGAAGAAAAAATCTGTTCAGACAAAACCCTTCGTGATTGCAGAACCATGCTGGAAGGAGTAGTAGAAAACGGTACCGCTACTAATCTGAAAAATGCGGTTTATAAAATTGCCGGTAAAACAGGAACAGCAGTAATAGCAAACAATAATAAAGGGTATCGCTCTCCATCAGGAAAAATATACCGGGCATCCTTCTGCGGATACTTTCCTGCTGATAATCCCAAATACTCCTGTATCGTAGTGGTGAATGCTCCTTCAAACAATGTTTATTACGGGAATGTAGTAGCAGGACCCATCTTCCGGGCAGTGGCAGATAAAGTATATGCATCGGCATTTGATATCAATCAGAATTATTATGTTGAGCGAAAAGATCAGTTTACCAACCGTATTCCTCAATGTAAAGCCGGATTTGCAGAAGATCTGAAAATAGTACTGAACAAACTGAATATTTCCAGCGAACAGCGGAATGTAGCATCAGATGGAATTGTACATGCAGTTTCAACAAAAAGCTTTGTAGAGTTGCGTGCAAAAGAAATCAGTTATGACAGAATGCCTGATGTAAAAGGTATGGGTGCTCGTGATGCACTTTTCCTGCTTGAAAAAATTGGATTACAGGTTCGAATGAAAGGAAAAGGAGTAGTTAGATACCAGTCAGTTGAACCGGGTACTCCCATTTCACAGATAGCCGAAGTAATGATAGAACTTAGCTGATGAAACTGCTGAAGGACATATTATACCGTACAGGCATCGAAGAGGTGATGGGCTCAACCAACATTGCCATTGAAAACCTGTGTACTGACTCCCGGGAAGTTGCAAGATTCTCGCTTTATATTGCCATGAGGGGAACCGTGAACGACGGTCATCAGTTTATTGAACAGGCTGTTACAAATGGTGCGGTAGCTGTAGTGTGTGAAGAATATCCGTTGACTTTGGTGAGCGGAATTACCTATGTAAAAGTAAAAAGCACAAAAACAGCATTGGGAAATATTGCATCCAATTTCTATGATCATCCCTCTTCCAAGCTAAAATTAATTGGTGTAACAGGTACAAACGGTAAAACAACCGTAGCTACAGTGCTGTATGATTTGTTTACTAAACTGGGTTACAGTTGCGGATTAATTTCAACCGTTCGTAATAAAATAAATCAACAGGAAATATCAGCAACCCATACCACCCCTGATGCAATAACACTTAACCGGTTGTTATTTCAGATGGTTGAAAAGAAATGTGCCTACTGTTTTATGGAAGTAAGTTCACATGCCCTGGATCAGGGTCGGGTGGAAGCCATTGAATTTAAAGGAGGAATATTTACCAACATTACCCATGATCACTTAGATTATCATAAAACATTTGATAATTATCTCCGGGCAAAAAAGAAACTTTTTGATATGCTGAAGGAGGGCTCATTTGCACTGGTAAATGCAGATGATAAAAATGCACGATTCATGGTGCATAATACCCGTGCACAGATAAAAACCTACGCACTTAAGTCAACCTCGGACTACAAAGCCCGGATTATTGAAAACCAAATCGGCGGTTTGCATTTGATGATTGACGCTACTGAACTGTATACCCGGTTTATTGGTGATTTCAATGCATACAACCTGCTGGCTGTGTATGCTACGGCCTTGTTGCTAGGGCAAGAAAAAATGAATGTACTAACTACACTAAGTACCGTTACACCACCCGACGGAAGATTTCAGATTATAAGAGGACCAAAAGGAATTACAGCCATCATTGATTATGCCCACACTCCCGATGCCCTGGAAAATGTACTTCAAACCATTCGCAATATTGTTCAGCACGAACAAAAAATCATCACAGTAGTAGGATGCGGTGGAAACCGGGACAAAGCAAAACGTCCGGTGATGGCGAGGGTAGCTGCCAGACTTTCAGACAAGGCAATATTCACTTCAGATAATCCAAGAAATGAAAAACCGGAAGATATAATCGCTGAAATGAAAGCAGGTTTGGATACAGTTGAAAAACTCAAAGTAATCAGTATTACAGACAGAAAAGAAGCAATTCAGCAGGCTTGCGTTATGGCAGCTACCAATGATGTGATATTAATTGCGGGCAAAGGTCATGAAAAATATCAGGAAGTAAATGGAGTGAAAACACATTTTGATGATGTGGAAGAAGTAAATCATGCATTCAAACTAATGGAACAAAACATATAACTAAGCCATGCTGTATTATCTTTTTCAATATCTGCACTCATTAAAAATACCCGGTACCGGTGTATTTCAATATATTTCCTTCCGTGCTGGCATGGCCGTGATTTTATCTCTTATTATTTCAGCTGTATTTGGCAAAAAGATCATTGAAATTTTACGAAAAAAACAGGTTGGTGAAACCATTCGTGATCTTGGACTGGAAGGTCAGCTGTCAAAACAGGGAACACCTACCATGGGCGGACTGATTATACTGGCAGCCATTTTACTGCCTACACTTTTATTTGCCCGGTTAGACAACATATACATTATCCTAATGCTTATTTCAACGGTATGGTTGGGAGTAATTGGATTTTTGGATGATTACATCAAAGTATTCAGAAAAAACAAAAAAGGTCTGGCAGGAAAATTTAAAGTGATTGGTCAGGTAGGAATTGGACTAATTGTAGGTCTTACACTATACTTCCATGATGATGTACGAGTACGAAAATACGAATCATCCATTGTGCCCCTTCACCAGGTACAAACCGCACAAGTAGAAGACAATACAACCGAAAGACTGAGTGTAAGTGAAGAAGGTATCATAAAGCGTCATGTTGTTTCTCACCATGATGAAAAGTCAACGCAAACCACACTCCCATTTATTAAAAACCATGAACTGGATTATAGCAATTTGCTTTGGTTTATGGGAGAAGATGCAAAAAAGTATGCCTGGATGGTCTTTATTCCCATTGTAATTTTTATTATCACCGCTGTATCAAATGGTGCTAACATGACCGATGGACTGGATGGTCTGGCTACCGGCACATCGGCAATCATCGGAGCTACACTGTCAGTGTTTGCTTACGTAAGCGGTAATACCATTTTTGCTGACTATCTCAATATCATGTACATTCCGAATTCCGGTGAACTGGTAATATACAGCGCTGCATTTGTAGGAGCCTGCATCGGATTTTTGTGGTACAACGCATTTCCTGCTCAGGTATTTATGGGTGATACCGGATCGCTTTCTCT
>Ga0272446_1006981_pt1 | contig 11477 bp, 1 predicted proteins | sample YNPCB0061_FD_194587 | JGI IMG/M metagenome (GOLD analysis project Ga0272446, IMG submission 194587) | Hot spring microbial mat communities from Yellowstone National Park, WY, United States - YNP-CB-006-1 | ecosystem: Environmental > Aquatic > Thermal springs > Hot (42-90C) > Sediment | place...
CCCGGCCTTCGCCGACAAACGTCCGCTGCTGGTGACCGCTGTTCGATCGGATGAGGGCCCCAGCGAGCTCGCCCTCATTCGCACGCTGCAGCACGCTGCCCTGGTGTTGCAAACCAGGAGCGGCAGGGTCGAGATGGAGATGGCATCCGCGGCCATGAAGCTTGGCCTGGATGTGAAAGCCGTCGCCGAATCGGGCAATGGTGGTCCGATAGCGCCCTTTAACGACACAGCTAAGCTATTTTACCAGTTGGGACGGCCGGTCATGATTGGCCAATCGTTGCTGGACTTGTGGCGGGAGCGGAAAGTTGATCTATTCCTGGCGCCCTATGCCGATCACGTCCCGGTCGAACTGCATCAGTTGATCACCCAGGACACCGGCCGTCAGGGGCAGATCCTCTCGCCGCACATTCCGCAGGGGTTTCCCTTCAGCCGCAACCCTTTGCTGGCGGACCTCGGCCCGGAGTTTTACCGGATTTTCCTGCACCACCCGGAGCTCATCCACACGGAAGCCGAATATGCGCGCCAACTGCTGCAGGACATTCCCAGGAACCATGCGCTCATCCACGCCCGCTACCGCAATCTGGCCTTCGCCAGCGGCCACAGCGCCTGCCCGAGCTGCGCGGAAATGCAGGTGCTGGCCATCCCCGTGTATATGTCCATGGCCATGAGCCTCGCCCGCGGCGAACTGCCCCAGGTCTATTTCACTTGTGAAACCGGCTGCATGAGCGAGACGCTCAACAAGGTGAACGAGGTCGCGCAAAAAGTGGCGGGCGGCCGCACGGTTTTCGGCGGCGGTTTTGCTCTGGGCGAAGCCGTCACCATGGCGCAGGATCGCGCCATCCGCATGGGCCTCCTGCAAAAGGGCAGACGTTACGTGGTCAGCCAGGGTGGCGACGGCGGCGCCGTCATCGGCCTCCCCGCCTGGCTCAACGCGTTGCGTCAGCAGGCTTTCCTGATTTCCCAGCGCCACCCGAATGTGCTGCATTTCATCAACATCACCGACACCCAGGTCTATTCCAATACGGGCGGTGAAAGTTCCGCCACTTCGCTGCTCGGGATGGGCACCTTGACCACGCCGGTGGGCCGCTTCCTGATCGGCAATCAAAAGATCCAGTGGAACCTGATCAATCTGGCCGCCGAGTTTCCCGGCATCCTTGTCGGCGCGGGACACAGCGCCAACCGGGTCGCCATGCAGCAGTTCTGGCGGCTGGCCGATGAGCTCGGTCAGTCCGCCATCCGCTGGGACGTCACCCCGTGTCCCGAAACGGGTAAATTTTTCGGTGAGGACCCTGATGACCTGGCGGAAATCATGGCCCACGCAGGGATGCTTCCCGAGCTCATTTTTGTCGGCCGGTTCCGCAAGCGCATCGGCCCCTACAACCCGGAAGACCGCGACAAACCTTACAGCCAGTGGGGCCGCAAGCCAAAACCCATCACTTACTGGCTGCAACGCGACCCGCGCTACCGCAGCCTGTTTCAAAAGGACCCTGAGACGGGCAAGCTCGAGCCGCGCAATCTCACCGCCCACTTTCTGATCATGCAGCTCGAAAGTTTCCGCGACCAGCTCAACTGGCAGATCGACCTCGAGACTCACCTGGTGAGGCAGGCCGAAGATTGGGCGGGATCGGTCATGAACGAGCTGAGGGACGCCTGGAAGCATTACCGCTATCGACTGGAGCAGTTTCCCTATGCCATGCTGTTCAACCAGCACGGCGAATTGAAGCCCGAATACAACGTGTCTCTGGAGGTCGAGCTGGTGCGCCGCATCCTCGGCTGGGATGAGCTGGCCCGCTACCTCGAGCTGCGCGACCAGGGCGCCCCTGCTCAGCAAAATCAACTTGACGAATTCATTGCACACCTGGAGGAGCTGGAAAAAATATCGCCGCCCGATCCGAGCGACCTTCCTCCTGCCACCGCCACCGAAGGCAACGGCCAGGTTGCTAAGATAATGGAAGAAATCGGCAATCTCAAAGAGGCCATCGAGGAGCAGCTCGGCAGGCTGAAAAAGCATGCGGCGGCCATCACTCAGGTGGACCCGGTAGAGCAAGAGCTGTTCCGCGACGACCCGGTGCAGGCCCATAGCCTGTCGGAAGCGAGACGAACAAGCCTTTATGAATTGCTCGATCGCATCATCGAAGAGCGCGGCGTCGCCAAACAAATGGAGCTGCAGCAGTTCCGGCTGGCGCAGCAGTTGAAACATGAATTTCTCAATACCGGCGGGCTCATCAGGGAGACTCAGGAGACGGCCGCGAGCGGTGCGAGGAGTGCCATCTTCGAACGCATCCAGCAACTGGGGCCGTTTTCCGTAGGGGTGGCCAGTCTGGCGGGCGACCGGGGAATCGCCATCAACCGGATCTTTGCCAACTTTTTCACCGCCAAGGGCGTCTGGGCGGGCATGGCCTGGCAGTTCGGCTCGTCCAAGCGCGGCACGCCGGTGCTGTCCGCCACTTTCGTCGACGCCAAACCGCTGCAGCGAAAAGACGCCATGTATTCCTATCCCATGGCGGTCCTGCTGGTGACCAACTTCGAGGAGATGAAACGCCAGCCTGACTTGTTTTTCGGGCAGTTGCACCCCGACGGGTTTCTCATCGTCAACAGCCACCGCCCCTCTGAAAGCCTGTGGCAGGAACTGGTGAGCTTCTACCCGGAGGAAGTCAAGAGCGCCGCCAGTGAGGCCCGCAAGCGCTGCCAAGCGGGCGAATGGGCGGACCATACCGAGACGCTGGAAGAAATTGCGCAGATGCTCTACAGCAAGAGCCACGGTGTATTGCCTGGAGAGCAGCGGAAGCTGGTGGGCAAAATCGCGGCCATGGCGCGAGTTCGCATGGTGACGGTGGATATGGATGGGATCATGCAGCAGGTGACCGGGTCGGCCTCGGTGGTGTCCAATCTGGTGGCGGTTGCGCCGATCTTTCAAGCGCTGCAGGAATTGGGCTTTCCATTCAGCTGGGAACAGGACCTGCCGCTGCTGACTCAGGGGTTCCCTGCCGCTGTGCTGAAAAACAAGAAACTGCTGAACCAATACTATGCAGCCATGGAGAGAGCGAAAGCCGCGGCCGGTTTGCGAGGCATCGCGGCCGGTGCGGAGGAAAAGGCGGCGGCGGAAGCGCAAATCGCCGCCACCGTGGATGTTGACGCCCGTTTGCTGCAGGAGGACCCGAGCCAATACCTGATGATCATGGGCGGCACCCTCGCCGGCATGGTGCTGAGTCAAATCGCCACCGCCGAACATCCGCTCTTTTACGTCGGCTTTCCCATCACGCCCGCCGGCAATCCCTTCTACGCCATGGCCGAGGCGTTCGTCAACGGTCACCCGTACATTGTGGTGGACGAGGTCAACCCGTCGGAAAAAGTGGCCGCCGAGAAGCTGCTGGGCATCGCCCGCTGCGGTGGATTCTTGCCGGTGACGTTCACCGCTTCACAGGGGTGGCGGCTGTTCACCGAGGTGATCCCCCAGTTTGTCGGCGCCCGCCTCGAAGGCCTGTTTCTCATCACCAAGAGGGCGCTGGCCGCCCCCAATCTCAATATCGAGGAGAGCCACACCGACTTCATGAGCTTTCGTGATGATGGCGGCATCATGCTGGCCCCCAAGAGCATTCAGGAATATGTGCCGGCCCTCTATCTGGCGCGTCTGCTCACCCATTTTGCGAAAATTCCGGTGATCCTCTCCATCGGCGGCATCACCGACACCCACAAGATCGGGCTGGTCAAAGCGCCCGCCGACGAGCGGGTGCGCTCCTGGCTGCAGAAGACCCTCAAGGATTTCGACTTTCTCGAGCACAAATTCATCAACCGCCAGGGCGACATCATCGTTCATGGTCCCAGTGGGACTTCCGCAGTTTATCAGGAGACCCAGTCAGAGTTGGAGAAGGCCCATCAGGCGGTGGTGAGGATTTATCCCTATGCGGTTCGAGCGGTGCGAGAACTGACGGGAGTCGAACTGGATGAGCTCGAAGTCGACACGGCGACGCCACCGGAAAAAGTCGAAACCTTATTCATTCTGCAGGGTTCCCTCTATCCCAACGCAGTCGAGGCGCTGCACGAACTCGAGGACCAAGGCTGGAGCGGTGTCGCCTGTCTGTCGCTGCGCTGCTTCAACCCGTTCCCGGAAGAAAAGCTGTTCGCCTGGTTTGAGCGGGTGCGGCGGATTGTGGTTTTGGATCGCTCCAGCAGCTTCGGCTCGATCCCGCCGCTGGCATCCCGCGTGCTCACTGCGTTGGCCCGCTTCCATTCCTTCCACGGAGCAGACGATCGCAAGCAGATCAGGGTCCTGGTGGGAGGACTCGGCGGCCGAGAAATCACCGTGGCGGAGATGAAAGAGATTTTGCTTTCCAGCCACCTGCTGTTCCATGCTCCTCAGAGCTGGGAGCCCGGGCTGATCGAGGAGTGGCTGACGGAGGACGAGGTGCTCCGAGCCATGCTGGACGAAGCCGCCGCTCTGGAGCTGCGCAGCACCAACCGGCACACTCGAGTGCCCCGGCACCTGCGCTCGGCCGACGACCAGCTGCGCGAGTACGAAGCCCACAGGCAAAAGCTGCAGGGCTTGCTGACGACCAAGAACTACACGGTGCTGCTGGCCAATTACAACCAGGTGGAATTCGTCGGCCCCAAGGAAATGCTGCAGGAATCGACCCTCTTGCAGCAAATCGTGCTGCATGTTGAACTCCGCCTGGCCCAACACGCCATCCACAACCAACTGGCGGATTGGCGGCGCGCCGCCATTCTTTTGCATTACAGCAACGACCCGGCAATTCAGCAATTGGCCCGGTCATTTTTCGCAACCGACGACCGCTGGCACGGCGACCTCTCGCAGCTGCTGCTGGCAACCTTCGGCGTCTCCGCAGAGTTGGCGCTGGGCGCGCAACCGAGCGAGACGGCAGGGCCAGCCACAGCCTTCGTGCAAACCGGCCCGGAAGGGCCCGGGAGGCCGCTTGCGGAAGCGAGCACGGGGCAGACCGCTGTGCCAGCCGTGAATTTCGATGTCAACGAGCAGCAGCTCATTGAGACCATTTTGAAGCAGCTGGTGACGTCTCAGGGCGAACAGCCGCTGTACTTCAATCCGGAAGATTATCAGCATCTGCTCATCGAGCGGCTGCAGCGGGAGCCCGCATCGGTTCTCTATAAGCTGAGCGGGCGCTGGTCCGCCGACCAGGTGGATGAGGTCCTCGGCAACTACACCGCCTGTTACCGAGACCTGATCGATCGCACCCTGCAGTGGGAGGTCCTCTCCCAACATCATGCCCCCGAGCTGCGGGAGCTGTTCGCCGGCGAAGGACTGGGCCGGCTCCAGGAATTGTGCCGCAGTCTGCGCCAGTTGCTGTCCGCAGAGTCTAAAGAAAGCGCGGAAAAAACCATCGCCCGTGAGCTGGAAAAGTACCTGCAGGAGAGATGTCTGCCGGCGTATCCCAAGAATGCGGCCTTTTACCTGGAATACTATCGCAACTGGGTGGCCCCGGAACTGCTGAAGATTGCATGAAAATAAACCGGACGCGAACAACTGAAGGCCCGTCCAGGTTTCCGCAAGAATGCCAGGAAGGAAAAGCTGATGATAGACGAGACCATTCGATCAAGACTCTACGATCAGGTGGAAAAACAATATCCGATCCGCCCCGCCGAGATTCAACCCAAACCCTTTACGACCAGCCTGCTGAGGGCGCCGGCCGTTGATCTCTCAGTCCAGTGGCAGCGGCAAGTCTTTGATTTGAAAGAGCAGGTGCTCACGGCCATCTTGTTTCAGCTGCACACCCTGTTCGAACTGACCGGGAACGACGCCGACATCAAGCGTCAGGCGCGCGAAGCCCTGCAGGAGTTGTACGATCGCGACCAGGCCTGCCGGCGCGACGGCGACTGCGACGTTTACGCCTATGCGCATTTCTTGTTTCGCCGGCACTGGCATGCCGCATCCGCCAGCCGCCCGATGGCGTCGGTGTCGCTCATGGCTTCGGAGCAACCGGGAACGACAGCCGCCGTCTCGCCCGCATCGCCGCCTTTGCTTGCTGCCCTGCAGCACCTCGAACGCGCCGGTTTTTTCCAAAAAAACCGACAGGAAATCGCGGGCTGGACCCGACGCTTTCTGTTCATCGAGAGATATCATCGGCTGGACGCCATCGAACACGAGGGCCGCCTGGATCGTTACCGCTTGCTGCGCGCTCAGATCGCCGGCGGCAAAGGGCCGATCCGGATGCTGGAAGACTTGGTTTTGTGGCTGGAATTTCGCATGATCGAGGAAGCTGGGCTCTCCCTTGAAAACGTCGGTCCCCTCAGTCGCCGCCTGGCGCAGGAATTAGGAGAGCGCGTGGGGCCGGAGTTGCTCGAAGGTGCGGCACTTCAGCCCGCCTTGTATGTACTGTTGAAATGCCACCAGTATTGTCTCGCCGAAACCCTGGGCCCGCTCGAACAGCGCCGCCTCGAAAGGCTGATGGCCGCCCGCCAGTTGGACAGCGTGCTGGATCTCATGCGGGTGGTGATCAACCGCACCATGGGCGAAAAAAGCATCCCCCAAGCGGGAGCGCTCCTGGATCGGCTGCAGGCGGAAGGTTTCAACATCGAGCACCAGGGGTTCCGCGATCCGTATGAGGCGGCGCTGGTTTCCCTGGAAGAGGTGGAGCGGATGGAAGCCACCCGCCTGCCGCTGTTCCTGCCGCTGGAGGGTCTCAGCGGCGAATTTGCAAGCGATCTGGCGCGCAGTCAAGAGATGCTGCTGGACAGCCACAATCGGATCGTCCGGGGGATCGTGAGCGAGTGCGAGGCCTACCTGCAGGCGGTCGACCAGCCGCTGCCGAAAAACCATCTCATCGCCAGACTGGTCCGCTTCACCACCGGCTGGACCCTGGCAGGGCACCCCTGGCTGCCGCCAAAGCAGCCTGAGAAGATCGAGGAGCAGGTTCGCCAGGCCCTCGCCGACCCTGTCATCCGCCAGCTGGTGCGCCCGCGTAAGGGTTATGAGTTGAAGTCGCGCAACGAATTGAAGCAGCTCATAGCGCGCGAAGTCCAGACCCAGTTGGATGCCCTCGAACGGGTCGCGCAAAGCCGGCAAATCCAGGGGCATCATGATTATGTTCAGTTCACGCGCTATGTTGCCTTTCAACAGCTGCGCAGCGAGTGCGGCGGCGAACTGACCGTGCAATTGCGGGAAGCCGCCGAGGCTATGGCTGCTCGGGCCAAACCGGAATGGGTGGCGGAAATCAGCAGAAAATGGGGACTCAACTTCCAGCAGGTTCATCCTCATGCCCTGGAGGCGGTCGAGGACTACTGCCGCAGCGCCATCCCGGCGCGGGACATTCTGCCTCTGCTGCAGCAGCACTTCGAAACCACCGAAAATGATTTGCAGGAAGTCTATGACGACACCATCAAGGATTTTTCCTCCGCCTTTTACACGCTATTGGTGGGATACGGCAGGCATCGGGAAGAGCTGCAGCGCCTCAAAGCCTCCCGGGAGCTGGTCGGGAAGACGGTCCATCTGCTGGCGCCGCCCCTTGAATGGATCCATCAGACGACGCTCGGTTCGCTCAAGGAAAAGCTCTCCCAAAATGGTGCGTCCCTCTACCGAAGCTCGCTGCAGCCGTATTTACTCGACGCCTCCGAGTGGAAAGCCTATGTGGCATGGCAGGCGCATCAGCGGATCGGCCATGCTGTGGAGGTCTTTTTGAATGATGGGGATCTCGACGGGCTGCTGAAAGAGCTGGAAAACGGCGCCACCGGCGTGGACCTGCCGCCGCACACACTTTCCCATCAAACCGTCCAATCGACCCTGATCGAACTGCTCAAGCCGGAGGAAAAATCCACTGCCGTGTCCGAGGAGCTGGTCCAGGAGATGGTGCAGTTGCTGCCGAGGATGGATTGCGCCGCCTGTGGCCAGGCCAGCTGCAATCTGTTCGCGCGCGCTCTGTTGGCGGGGCGCTCGCAGCCTAACCAGTGCGTGCAGCTTCCCAAGCATGCGCTCGCGCCTCTGCTCAGCCGGCTGCAGCAGCTGCGCGAGGCGGCAAACGGGGGGCAGCAGCCGGACAATCTGCTGCAGCTGCTGGCGAACCAACAGTTGTGGCGGTCGTCTCCAGAAAAACTGCATTTTCAAAAGGTCATTTCCGTCCAGTCGCAAAAATCCCGCCGCCTGTTCATGGAGCGCTTGCAGGAAATCTGGGAAAACTTTGGCAGTAAACCGCAAATTTTCAAGGCCCCCGACCTCGAGGAATTTCACGAAAACCTTCGGGCCTGTATGGGAGATGAAGCGGTCGAGCGGCTGCGTGAAGAGGAACGGAATTATCTTGTCGAGCACGGCGACGAGAGAGTGAAAGCCGAGTGGCAGCTGCTGAAGGAGCGGCAGAACTGGCTGAACCTTGCCAACCGCAGACGCCAGAGCCGCCCGCTTTTGCAGCGCAAGGACCCTTCCTGGACCGCGGCGGAAGTCTATGAGAACGTATTCTTCCTGCACCAGCTCAGCGCAAGAGATCGCAGGCTGGTTCTGCAGTATCGGCTGGAAACTCACCAGGACGGGTTCAGCCAATGGTGGAACGAGGACCTGCTGAGCATGAACCTGCCCGATTTTTTCATTCGGGACTGGGAAGACTTTTCCAAGATCATCAAAAATGCTTACTGGCATCAGGAATCCTCGCTCTCTGCCGGGCAGCTGCTGGCAATACTGAAGAGCGAAGTGCTGCCGGAAGCGACCGCCGCCCGCATCGGCGACGCGCTTCTGGCCCACTGGCTGGAGGCCGAACATGCCGCCGCGGAGAAGCGGCGCAGCAGACTGGCGGCTTTCCGCAGCCAAACCAATGGCCATCCCATCACCACCCTCGACGAGTTGCGTGAGGTCATCGGCGCCCTGGTGGATGAGTGCCACCTGGCGGGCGCCTGCGCCGGCACGCTGTTGTTGGCGTCTGCAACTTTGTCCGTTTCCGCGGAAGAGCAACTGACCGTGGCGGGAGACCGAATATGGCGGCAGTTCCAGAATGAGAACTACCGCTTTGCCACTGATTTCGCGTGCACCTGGGAGCAGCTGCGCACTGTGGAAAAAGAGGCGCTCAAAGAGCTGCCGGCGGCGGACGGCGCGGCCGCTGAGGGCCATGGTGCTTCCGGCTGGTACTTGAAGGACTGGCAGGAGCCCTTGCACAAGCGCGTTGCCCTGATTCAGGCGTTGATCGCCGCAGGCGTTAAGGAAATGCGCCGGGAAGAACTCGAATACCGCTGGTTTGCGGAAAAAGCGCCGGCGAGTTCATCCACCTTCATCAAGCTGAGGATCCGCCGCGCCCTGCGCGAAGGAAAAGGCAAAGCAGAGATCGAGCAAGAGCTCCGTGACTTATTGCAGGCCAATGCAAAGCTGCGCGAGCGACTGGTTGAGGACGCCCTGGTCAAAATCATCTTGAAGTGTCAAGTCGACTCGCTGCAGCGCGGCAGTCAGTTCCCACGGCTGGGCGTGGACCTGAGTGCCGGACTGAAAGCAGCGTCCTCGGCTGGCGGCGAGTCGAATTCTGCCGCACCCACCGAGCAGGGCCCGTCCGCTTTGCAGGAACAGGACGCCCTGGTCAAGGCGCTGCCGGAATTGAAATCCATTATCGACCTTTTGCTCGAGCGGCATAAAACCATGGATCGGGAGCGCCTGCTCCACTACCTGTTCCTGCTGGCCAAAATGGAGGGCAACCTGGATTCCCTGACGGCCCTTTTGCGGGAAATTCGGGAGACCTCCGACATCATGGAGGCGGCATGGCTGCGCTTCACCGAGGAGCGCATCCTCGAAGGCCCGGGACAAAAGAGCCTGCCCGGCACCGCGTTGGGCATTCCGCTGCTGGTCTCCCGCCTCAAGGACAAGGAAGCAGCCAACAGAGGGCTGCGGGACGGAGTCTCGCGCAAGGAAAAGAAGAACATTGCGGCGGCTGTCAACGAGCTGGTCAACTTCATCCGCTACCATGTGCTGCTCGCCGCCGAGCACGGCGGCAATCTGCAGAGCTGTGTCACCGATGTGCACAACGCCGGTTATGATCTCTCCGGCATTGACAGGGAGGCACTCGATCTCGCCATTCAGCGCCAGTGGGAGAGACGAGAGCAGCTGGTGGGGCAAAAGATCTGGATTTACACCACGGTGACGGCGCGTCGGCTGGCCGCGCAGGACCAGGAACTGCAGGAGGCGGAGCGGGAATTTTATGCCATTCGCACCGACATCCTCAAGGGCGAAGCCTCGGGCGACGAGCACTACCATGAAATTGCCAGCCGCCGCGGCGTGGCCCTCGGTCGAATCAAGGAGGAGATGTATCGGCAGCTCTCCGATTTGCTCGAAAAGGAGCGGATTGCCACTTTCCAGAAGCGAATCGAACAAATTGTCGACGAGCTGGATAAGAAGCGGGCGGAAATTTACGAGGGGTGGCTGAAGGGAAGCATCGATCGCCGCACCGTGTTCTATGCACTGCGACAATATCAAAAACGCGACGCCAGTCCAGACTGGGGAGATTGCCAACGCTTTTTGCGCGATCATTGGTTCACGCCTCTGCGGGAGCTGCGCGCTGCTCAGCGCCCGGACCGCGGCGAAAGGACCCAGGAGCTGAACGCCCGCCTGCAGGCGCTGCTGGGCGTGTCGCTGCTGGAGCTGGAGGCGGAAGCCGAGCGATTGGCCGAACAGGACTTCGACGGCTGGATGATCGGCCAACTTTCCTCGCTGGAATCACGGATATAAGGAAGGAAGCACAATGGCTGCAATGGACTCCACCAACACCGTGTCTTTACTGCCCACTTTCCAAATGACGCCCGAGGAGTGGACCCTTCTGCACAATAAGGCCCACGCCTACTTCTGCGGGCCGATGGATAGTCGAATTCCCAAGTTTCTGCCGGAGCTGGCGCAGGCCGTCTGCACTCTGCGGCTCAGTTTGAGCCAGTTGCGGCTTGCCTTCGAGCAGCACCCACAAGGCTTCGACAACTTCCGCGCAACCTTCATTCGAGAAAAGAAAGGCCTGCACGCGGAAGACCCTGATGGCCGGCTGGTTCATCTGTTTGACAATTATCTCTCGCGGATCGACTGGCGGGAACAGGATGTCTTGGAGATGATTCTGGAATTCCTGAGCTCCACCAGTTCCCAGCACCCGCCCCTGGATGAACAACTGCAGCAGCTGCGCTCGCTCCGTGAGGAAAAGCGGGCGGATTATCAACGCGCGGTGCGCGGCCTCATTGCGGAAGCGCGCTCCAATCTGATGGGACTGACCTACGCCCGACACCTGCTGAGAAACCACCCGGTACGGTTTGCAGAGTTGAACCAGGAGGCCATTCGCGCGCTCGTCTTCAGCCTGCTGGAAAGCATGGGGGCCGGCGGCGGGGAAAAAGCGACCGAGCGCGATTGGACGGATGAGCCGGCGGACTGCTGGCGGCAAATCTTCGAGAAATCTCAACAATTCTGGAGTGCACAGCAGGTACGGCTGCCGCTCAAGCCTTTCGAAAAGGCCTCGCTGTTTTTGCTGGAAGAGCTGCCGCTCGACAACCAGGGGCACGCGAGCTTTGTT
>Ga0272446_1006982_pt1 | contig 11475 bp, 6 predicted proteins | sample YNPCB0061_FD_194587 | JGI IMG/M metagenome (GOLD analysis project Ga0272446, IMG submission 194587) | Hot spring microbial mat communities from Yellowstone National Park, WY, United States - YNP-CB-006-1 | ecosystem: Environmental > Aquatic > Thermal springs > Hot (42-90C) > Sediment | place...
GCCCGCGCCTCGAAATCGATGTCATGCAGGATCGGCCGGCCTTCCTCGTAGCCGAACTCCACCCCCTCGAAGCGCACTCCAACCCCTGCCCCTCCCCATTCCATTTCCCGCGCATCGGGCGCATCCACAACGCCCTCCGGCGTGTCCAGTACTTCCAGCACGCGGTCGATATTGGCTTCGACGGCCCTCACTCCGCCGTAAACGCTCAGTAACAGCCGAAATGCATCCTGCAGCGTGCGCAGGTAAGCGAGGAATATGAGCAGACTGCCAAGCGTCAGGGTCCCCGCGAGCACGCGTTTGCCGGCGGCAAAGAGAACGATGGCGGCCCCGCACACCAAAATCAGCTCATTGGCGCATTCATATAGGTTCTTGATCAGAGCTATGCGCTGAAAGAAGCGCACCGCTTTCCTCGCCAGGCGGCGAAATTGCCCGCCGTTGCGCTCTGCGGCATCGAATGCCTGCACTACCGGCATGACCGCCAAAGTCTGCTGAACAAAAGTGAGCAGCTCCGCCTCGGCTTCTCGGTTGTCACGCGTGCGCGTCTTCAATTTGTCGCCGAAATAGACCGCCGACCAACCCAGCAGCGGGGCCATCATCAGGGAAAGCAAAGTCAGAGACCGATCCAGTTGCCAGGCAAAAATGGTGACGGCCACAAGGGTCAACAAGCTTTTCATGGGCGCAATCAACAATTGATTGGTGGCCGTGTAGATGCACCAGGAGTCAGCGCCCAGCCGGCTCAGCGAGTCGCCAATGCCGCGCCGGGTGTGGAACAGGAGCGACAGCCGCTGCAGATGCCTGAAAAGATCAGCAGCCAGACCATAAACCATTTTCTGGCCGGCGGCGGTCCACGCCCAACTGAGCCCCACATCGAGCAGACTGTTCAACACATAAAAACCAAGCAGGCCGAAAGCCGCGAACAGAATCAGCATGGCAGGGCTCGACTGCAGCCCCAGGAATTGAAAGAGCAGCTGTAAATAACTGGGAAGTCCGGCATCACCCAATGCCGAATCGACTAAAATCTTCATCGGCCACGGCTGCAGCGCGGCAATTCCTGAGGCAGCAATGCTCATAAGCAGGATTGCCAGGAGCGCCGGCCATTGCTGCAGACAATATTTGAGAAGCCTTCGATATCTGTGCACTCTTCAACTCTACTCTGTGAAAGCGAACGCAAAAGAAGCATAAAACCCTGGTTGCCTGAGACAACCAAATCAAACCCCAGCAGATAAGCGACAATCATGCCAAACCAGCGCATGATCGCTACGGGCAGCCTGCTTGACTGCACACCGGAAGTCTTGAATGGGCGGGAACATTTTTTTGCACAAACAGTTACAATTTTTGCTCACCGCTTTTACCGCTCAGCGCCCACCCGGTCTGGGCTAACTGCCATACCCTGGCGGGCACAACGAAACATGAAATTGGTTTGTACCATTTACGATTCAAGTTTCACCATTCACTTTGCATTCGAACGGCACCAGTTTGGGCGACGCGCGGATAAATCTTTTCCATTGCTTCCGTTTTGCTGAAAAGTGGTATTAACTTATTGGCGAGCATATGTCTGCAGTTTGCTGCACAATCATGACAAACCTCATTGTGTGGCTGATCGCTGCACGCAAGCGGGATTCAAGCTGCGCAACGCAACATAAGGAGTGAAATGATGTGGGAATATACAGACAAAGTGAAAGATCATTTTCTCAATCCGCGCAATGTCGGTGAGATTGAAGATCCCGATGGAATCGGCGAGGAGGGCTCCATTGCCTGCGGTGATGCGCTCAAACTCACGTTCAAATTGGACAAGGACAAAAGAATAGCGGATGCTCGGTTCAAAACCTTTGGCTGCGCCAGCGCCATCGCCACGGCGTCCGCCCTGACCGAGATGCTCAAAGGCAAGACCATCGAAGAGGCGCAAAAGATCACCAATCAGGATATTGCGGACTATCTCGGCGGCTTGCCGAAAGAAAAGATGCACTGTTCGGTGATGGGGCGACAGGCGCTCGATAAAGCCATTGCATATTACCGCGGACAGCCTCAGCAAGCCGTGGAAGGCCGAATTGTGTGCGAATGCTTCGGGGTCACCGACCAGGAAATCGAGCAGGTCGTCCGCGAAAACCATTTGACCAGCATCGAGGAGGTCACCAATTACACCAAGGCTGGAGGCGGATGCGGCAACTGCCACCCGGCGATTCAGGAGATCATCGACCGGGTCCTGACAAGGCCCAAAAGCGGCATTGCTGAAAAGAAGCCCAAGTTGACGAATATCCAGAAAATCAAATTGATTCAGGAAACTCTCGATCGAGAGATCAGACCGTCCCTGCAGCAGGATGGCGGCGATATCGAGCTGATCGATGTGGTGGGCGACCGGGTGATCGTTGCCACCCGTGGGGCCTGCGCGGTTTGCCATGCTTCGGAGCTGACCATGAAAAACTTCGTCGAACACAAATTGCGGGAATTTGTCTCGCCTGAATTGACCGTCGAGGAGGAAGCATCGTGAAAACCATTTACCTTGACAACAACGCGACCACCCGGGTGGCCCCGGAGGTCCTGGAGGAAATGCTGCCATACTTTTCCGACCTCTATGGCAATCCTTCCAGCATGCATTCCTTCGGCGGACAGGTGGGCAAGACAATTCGCGAAGCCAGAGAAAAAGTCGCCCGCCTGTTGGGCGCCAGTGAGGATGAAATCATCTTCACCAGTTGCGGCACCGAAAGTGACAATGCGGCCATTCGCTCGGCATTGCAAGTGCGGCCGGAAAAGCGCCACATCGTCACCAGCCGCGTCGAGCATCCGGCGATTCGGTCCCTGGTGGCTACTCTCGCCGCCCAGGGGTACCGGGTGACCGAAGTGCCGGTGGACAACCTGGGACGCCTCGACATGGAGCGATATGAGAACAGTCTGACGGCGGACACGGCCATCGCCAGCCTGATGTGGGCGAACAACGAAACCGGCGTGCTTTTCCCGGTGGAAGAGGCAGCGCAAATGGCCCATCGCAAAGGCATCCTTTTCCACACCGACGCCGTTCAGGCGGTGGGCAAGGTCCCCATCGACATGAGCCAGAACAACATCGATATGCTCTCTCTTTCGGGCCATAAGCTGCATGCCGCAAAAGGCGTCGGTGCGCTGTACCTGCGCAGGGGCACAAAGTTTTCAACCTTTCTCATCGGCGGCCATCAGGAAAAGGGACGGCGCGGGGGCACGGAAAACACCGCCGGTGTCATCGGTCTCGGCAAAGCCTGCGAGTTGGCAGCACAAAAAATGGCAGAGGAAAACACGCGGGTCAAGCACCTGCGCGACAAGCTGGAAAACGGCCTGCTCGAGCGCATTCCCAACAGCCGCGTGAACGGAGATCGCAGCAATCGGCTGCCCAATACGAGCAGCATCAGTTTTGAATTCGTCGAGGGCGAAGCCATCCTGCTGCTGCTGGATCAATTCGGCATCTGTGCCTCTTCCGGGTCGGCCTGCACCTCCGGCTCCCTGCAGCCTTCCCACGTGCTGCGCGCCATGGGAGTGCCGTTCACCATGGCCCACGGCTCTATTCGATTCAGCCTGAGCGTCTACAACACCGAGGAGGAAATTGATTTCGTCCTGGGAAAAATGCCGCAGGTGATTGAACGACTGCGAAGTCTCTCTCCTTACTGGAAGGCACAGCAGTCAGCGGCTGCGGCGGGCTGAGGGGCCCTTCATGGCGCCGACGAAGGGGTTGTCTGGAGCTTGGTCGGAGGGGAATCGCAGACATCAGCCATTGGCAGTGCCGCAGCGCCGAAAAGTCTTGTGGTTGCACCACTGCCCAGGGCAATCGATGAGGCGCCTTCCCGGGTGGGACAAACCAAAAGGACCGGATGAATATGGGCAAAAGCTCCCGATCGGAAAAATGCCGGACTGAAGTCCAGAGCAGACGGAAAGTCCGTGAGGAAATTCCTGCCATCGTCGATCGATTGGTGCAGTCCTGCGAGGACGATCAGTGTTTCGACCACGTCGGACCGGAGCCGATCCCTTCCCGTGAGGCGGTGATCGACATCATCCACAAAACGAGCCTTGTCCTCTATCCTGGTTATTTCATCCGCAACCGCCTGGACCGGTTCAACCTGAGCTTCTATCTGGGCCACGAAACGACTGCCCTCTTCGATATGCTATCCGAGCAGATCACCCACGCTATCAGACATGACTGCATACGCCAAGAACAGCCCTGCCAGCACTGCGAGGAGCGCGGCCAGGAGCTGGCCATCGATTTCCTCCACCAGTTGCCGTCCCTGCGGACGATGTTGGCAAAGGACGTGCGCGCCGCCTTCGAGGGCGACCCGGCGGCCGGCAGTTATGATGAAATCATCTTCAGCTATCCCGGCCTTTTCGCTGTGACCGTTTACCGGATTGCGCATCAGTTGAGGGTGCGGGAAATCCCTCTACTGCCCCGCATCATGACGGAATATGCTCACAGTATGACCGGCATCGACATCCACCCCGGGGCCCGAATTGGCGACAGTTTTTTCATCGATCATGGCACGGGAGTGGTGATCGGAGAGACCTCGGAAATCGGCAACAGAGTGCGAATCTACCAGGGAGTGACCCTGGGGGCGCTGTCTCTGCCCAAAGACGCCGGAGCGGCGCTGCGCAATAAAAAGCGCCACCCGACCATCGAGGACGATGTCATCATCTATTCCGGGGCCACCGTCCTGGGCGGCGAGACGGTCATCGGAGCGCGCTCGGTCATCGGCGGCAACGTCTGGATCATGGAATCGGTGCCGCCGGACACCAAAGTGCTGGCCAAGAAACCTGAGCTGATCTACCGGGGGGCATCGAGCTGAAACGTCCAACGTCTTGCCTGCTTTGTCGCAATGCGCGCTCTCAAGGCAAATTTCCAGTCGTTGCCGGAAGCCGCTCCCAGCGACAAAAACGTGCTGACTGAGCCGACCAAACGCAGAATGCAGGAGACCGCGTCATGAGTCATATATTCTCTGATATCACCCGAACCACTGGCGGGACCCCGCTGGTCCAATTGAACCGAATTGCCGCAGGGCTGAAGGCTGTGATTCTTGCCAAGCTGGAATTCAGGAACCCGCTCGCGAGCATCAAGGACCGCATTGGGGTTGCCATGATTGAAGCTGCAGAGAAGAGCGGACGTCTCAACGCGGAAACGACCATTGTCGAGCCGACCAGCGGCAACACCGGCATAGCGCTGGCCTTCGTCTGTGCGGCCAGAGGTTATCGCCTGATTTTGACCATGCCGGAAACGATGAGCTTGGAGCGGCGAAAACTGTTGAAACACCTGGGGGCCGAGCTGATCTTAACCGCAGGGGCGGAGGGAATGCGCGGCGCCATCAATAAAGCACAGGAAATTCTTCAGGAAATCCCGAATTCTTACATGCCGGACCAATTCAGCAATCCGGCGAACCCGGCAATCCATCGGCGAACCACTGCCGAAGAAATCTGGCGCGATACGGGTGGGAGGGTTGACATAGTGGTGGCCGGTGTTGGCACGGGCGGCACCATCACCGGCGTTGGCGAGGTGCTGAAAAGCCGCAAAGCTTCCGTCAAGATTGTCGCCGTCGAGCCGGCGCTCTCGCCGGTGCTGTCGGGTGGAAAGCCCGGCCCGCACAAAATTCAGGGTATTGGAGCGGGCTTCATTCCACCGGTCCTCAATACGGATATCATCGACGAGATCATGCTGGCAACGGACGAGGAGGCCTTCGAAACCTCACGCGAAATGGCCAAAGCGGAGGGGATCCTCTGCGGAATTTCCTCCGGCGCCGCCGTCTCGGCAGCCCTCAAGCTTGCTGCCCGGCCGGAACACAGAGGCAAACAGATTGTGACGATCCTCCCGAGTTCGGGGGAACGTTACATCAGCACAGAGTTATTTCTGCAGTGATGGTCGTGGGACCATCACTGCAGGTGCTTGCAGACACGAACCCACTTCGGGTGTTCCGCTCGCTCCGAAATCCTCTCCCACCGCGCCCCCATAAGCATTTGCCGGGCGCCTGCCTCATCAATCTCTTTCCGTTCTCGGCTTGGGAGGGGAAAAGTCGAAAATGAGCATTGCCGCAATGGCTATCAACTGGATCGCACCTAGAAAACTCGCAGTCTGAACCGTACTCCTGCACATCTCAACAGCATACCATTCCATAACTCACCGTCACTTCCTTTCATCAAGAATCACCGCTCGAACATTCTGCGTCGAAGGCCACATCAACTGTCGCATCAACTTTGGGACGCTAATCGTATCCAACATCAATCCGTTAGACAATAAGACGAGCTCAAAAACAGACGCTGAACTCTGCTCGACCCAGCCGGCGTCCGTGTCATGCCGTCGCCTTATGGATAAGCAAATCTTGGGCCAGGATGAGAGTTTTGCTGAAAAAACCGCCGGCAGGTTGGGGCGGGGCCGCCGCCTGATCATTGCCAGGAAGCACGGCAGCGCCACGGGTATGATCTGTAACTAGGCAGGTGACAGTCGAGGGTGGATTTGGATTACATTTTTGAATATGACATTTTTGTAGAGTGAATTGACCCAAGGCAGGGCTAAACATTGCCCGTCGCTTCGCCCAGGGCCTCGGTTAAAGAGCATTCACCGAGCCACCCAGAGTCCTGTCTCAGGAGGCGTAGATCGAACATTTTTGTACGGCAAGGGCCGCCTCATGCATGGCCTCGGCAAATGTCGGATGGGCGTGCATGGAGCGGGCGATGTCTTCCGAACTGGCACCAAATTCAATGGCCAAAACCGCCTCCGCGATCATGTCCGAGGCGCGCGCCCCGATGATATGCACCCCAAGGACCCGATCGGTTTTCCCTTCGGCGATGATCTTGACCAGCCCTTCCGTTTCCCCCATGCATCGAGCCCGCCCGGAACCGGCAAAGGGGTAGGTGCCAACGCAATAATCCAGCCCCAGCCGGCGGGTTTCTTCCTCGCTCAGGCCAACGGAGGCCACCTCCGGTGAGGTGTAGATGACCGAGGGAATGGCGTCGCTGTTCACCGCCCCGTGCATGCCGAGCAGACATTCCACCGCCGCGATCCCCTCCGCCGACGCCTTGTGCGCCAACATCGGCCCCTGAACGAGATCGCCGATGGCAAAGATGTGTTTGACCGTTGTGCGGAACTCTTTGTCGACAATCACCTGACCGGTCCTGGGGTGGGTTTCGATGCCGACCTGCTCGAGATTCAGGCCGCCTGTGCGCGGTCTGCGGCCGACGGCGACCAGCAGCCGATCGCAATCCATTTGGCTGCCATCCCCATCTGCCTCCAGCTCGAGCAAGACATTGTCAGCCCTCGCTTCCGCCTTCAGCACCCGGGTCTGCAGCCGGAATTGCAAGCCCTGCTTTTGCAGGATTCGCTGCAGTAAGCGCGACATCTGTCCATCCAGAGCGGTGGCAATTTGGGGCATCATTTCCAGGACGGTCACCCGGGCGCCCAGACGACTCCACACCGAGCCGAGTTCCAGGCCGATATAGCCTGCACCGATGATCGCAAGATGACCGGGAACAGCTTTGAAAGACAGGGCCTCGGTCGAGGTGACAATGCGCTCCCCGTCGAAAACGATGCCCGGCGTCGACGCCGGTTCGCTGCCGGTGGCCAGAATAATCGCCGGCGCCTCGAGCTCCGCCGTTGTCGCATCTTCAGAATGCAGGCCGCCTGCTTTGACTCCGACGACGTTCTCTGATAGCAGGCTGGCAAAGCCGTGAACGATTTCTATCCTGTTTCCCTGCAGAAGCTTGCGCACATTTTCCGTCAGTTCCGCCACCACCTGTTGTTTGCGCGCCATCAGAGTTGCCAGATCGAGCTCCACACCGCTCGCCCGAATGCCATGCTCGGCCAGCCTTTGCTTGGCCAGATAAAAATATTCACTGGAATCGAGCAATGCCTTGCTTGGAATGCAGCCAACATTGAGACACACCCCGCCAAGCTGCTGGTGGCGCTCGATACAGGCAACCTTGAGACCCAGTTGCGCGGCGCGTACGCTGGCCACGTATCCCCCCGGGCCGGCCCCTATGACGATCAGATCATATTTCTTGCGGGCAGCCATGCGCTAAATCTCCATCATGATGCGTTCGGGACCTTCGATGCAATCCTTGATGCGCTTCAGAAACGACACCGCTTCACGACCATCGATAATGCGGTGATCATAGCTGAGCGCCACATACATCATCGGCCGAACCACGATCTCGCCATTGACCACCACCGCTCGATCCTCGATTTTGTGCATCCCCAGGATGCCGCTCTGAGGCGTATTGAGGATCGGCGTGCTGAGCAGAGAACCGTACACTCCGCCGTTGCTGATGGTGAAGGTGCCGCCTTCGAGGTCCGATATCTCCAGCCGATTGTGCTGGATTTTATCGACAAAGTCCAAAATGCTCCGCTCGATCTGGGCGAAACTCAACTGGTCGGCATGGCGCAGCACCGGCACCACCAGGCCGCGCTCCGCCCCGATGGCCACTCCGATGTGATAATAGTGGTGATAGATGATGTCGCCACCTTCGATGAACGCATTCACCGCCGGGAATTCCTTGAGGGCGACAATGGTCGCTTTGATGAAAAAAGACATCAGCCCAAGGCTCACGCCATGCTTCTCGCGGAACAACTGTTTGAACTGGCGCCGGATATCCCGCACGCGGCCCATGTCGATTTCATTGAAGGTGGTCAGCATGGCCGTGTTTTGCCGAGCGTCGAGCAACCGTTCAGCGATTTTGCGCCGGATCGGCGTCATGGCTTTGCGGGTGACAGGCTCACCGGCTGCCGCCCCGCCTCTGGTTTCAGCCGCCTCCGGCCGCCCGGTGTCAGGAGCGGGTGCGAGCCGGGGCTCGGCTTCCTGGGTGGAAGCCTCGGGCGCCCCCGCTGCCAATGCGTCCACATGCTGCAACACATCGGCCTTGGTGATTCGGCCTCTGGGGCCCGTTCCGACGACCTTGGAGGCATCGACCTTTTTCTCCTCGACAATCCGCCTGACGGCAGGCGACAGGGTTTGCTCAGCGGGGGCCTTTTCAGCCGGCCTGTCGTGACCCTCTGGGGCGCTCGGCGAAGGTGCCTCGTCGCCGCCCGCTTCGGTCTCGATGATAGCCACCACTGCTCCGATGGGTACCGTTTCCCCCTCGGCGACCAGGATCTGCAGCCGACCATCAGCCTCAGCAGCAATCTCCAGGGTCACCTTGTCGGTTTCGATGACAAACAGCAATTCATCCTTCGCAACCCGCTCTCCGTCCTTGCGGAACCACTGGGCGAGCACGGCCTCCTGGACCGATTCTCCGACTTCCGGGATTTTCACTTCGATCTTCATCTTCGCTCCTGCACATTAAGCCGCTCCATCAGGAATTGACCACGTCCTCGATGGCCTCCTCCAAGATCCGCTGCTGCTGTTCCCGGTGGACCGAGTGGTAGCCAGTGGCGGGGCTTGCCGCAGCCGGTCTGCCGATGTAGTGCGGGCTGGTGCCGAGGACTTCCTCCAGCTGGGGCCTCACAAACCTCCAGGCGCCCATGTTTTCGGGCTCCTCCTGGACCCAGAACCAGTTTGCGGCGCCTGCATATCGGCTCTTCAGATTTTCAATGATTGCCTTTGGGAAAGGATACAACTGTTCAATCCGCAGTATGGCAGTGTCCGTTGTTTGCGCTTTTTGTCTTCGGTCCATCAGGTCATAGTAGATCTTACCGGTACACAGCAAGATCCTCTCCGGCCTTTGCATTGTCTGAATGTCATCGAGCACTTCTCGAAAACCGCCGGCAGCCAGCTCACGCAACGGGGAGACCGTTTGTGGGTGGCGCAGCAGACTTTTGGGAGTCATGACGATCAGCGGTTTTCTGAAGTTGCGCTTGATCTGCCGGCGCAGTAGATGAAAATACTGGGCGGGAGTGGACGGATAGCAGACCTGAATGTTGTCCTCCGCGCACAGTTGCAGGAATCGCTCGAGCCGCGCGCTGGAATGTTCCGGGCCCATACCTTCGTAGCCGTGGGGCAGCAGCAGCACCAGCCCGCTGCGGGTCCGCCATTTGGATTCGGCGGCGGCGATATACTGATCGATGACCGCCTGAGCATTATTGGCAAAGTCGCCGAATTGCGCCTCCCAGATGACCAGGGCCTGGGGGTCGACCAGCGAATAACCATATTCAAAGCCCAACACCGCGTTTTCCGAAAGCATGCTGTCAAACACCTGAAACGGCGCCTGTCCGTCACCCAGGTGGTTGAGTGGAATGAAGTGCTCTTCGGTTGCGGTGTCGGTGAGCACGCTGTGGCGCTGACTAAAGGTCCCCCGCCGGCTGTCCTGACCGCTCAGCCGAACCGGCACGCCCTCCGCCAGCAACGAGGCGAACGCCAGCATTTCCGCGCTGGCCCAGTCGATCCCCTCCCCCTTCTCGATGACCTCGAGGCGCTTTTGCAAAATCCGTTCGAGTTTGTCAAAAATGGCAAAACCCTTGGGATAGGCGCTCGCTTTGCGCGCCAGGGCGAGCAGCTGCTCCACCGCAACGCCGGTTGCCACCGGATCGAAGGAATAGTCCGACCGCAGCTGGTCCCAGCCTTCATAATAGACCGCCTCCGGCAGAACGCAGGTCTGCTGCCGGGCCGCCCGGTGGGCATTGTCCAAACGCTGGTTGACGCTTTCGATAACGGCAGCCATGTCGTCCGCTTCAATCACGCCCTGCGCCAGCAGCTGGTCACCGTACAGCCGATAGGGCGCGGGGCGCCCCTTGATACGCTCATACATGCGCGGTTGCGTGAAGTAAGGCTCATCCCCTTCATTGTGGCCATAGCGGCGATAGCAGACCACATCGATCACCACATCCTTGCCAAAACGGCAGCGATAATCGTAGGCGAGCTTGATGACATGCACCGCCGCCTCGGGGTCTTCGCCGTGAACGTGGAAGATCGGCGCCATGAGCATTTTCGCGACATCGGTCGAGTAGCGGGTGGAGCGTGCGCTTTCCGGCAGCGTGGTGAAGCCGATCTGGTTGTTGATGATGAGATGCAGTGTGCCCCCAGTGCCATAGCCCTCAAGCTGCGACAGGTTCAGGGTTTCGTAAACCACGCCTTCACCCGCAAAGCTGGCATCACCGTGAATCAGCAGCGGCAGCACCAGTTGGCGATCGGCATCATGGCGCTGGCGCTGCCGGGCATAGGCAACCCCTTCCACCACCGGATCGACCGATTCGAGATGGCTGGGATTGTTGACCAGATGAATGCGCAACGACCCACCGCCGTCAATCCGCAGGTCCGTCAGGTAGCCTTTGTGATATTTCACATCGCCGCTGCCAAGCAAAGTGTCGGGATCGTAGTTGTCCTCAAATTCACAGAAGACCTCCTCATAAAGCTTGCCGAGGATGTTCACCTGCACATTCAGGCGCCCGCGATGCGCCATGCCGAGGATGATCTCCAGACAGCCGCGGCTGGAAGCATGACGCAACAGAGCATCCAGCATGGCGATGACGGTTTCCGCCCCTTCCAGAGAAAAACGCTTTTGCCCCAGATACTTGTTGTTGAGGAACTGCTCGAACAGGGTCGCCTCACA
>Ga0272446_1006983_pt1 | contig 11472 bp, 8 predicted proteins | sample YNPCB0061_FD_194587 | JGI IMG/M metagenome (GOLD analysis project Ga0272446, IMG submission 194587) | Hot spring microbial mat communities from Yellowstone National Park, WY, United States - YNP-CB-006-1 | ecosystem: Environmental > Aquatic > Thermal springs > Hot (42-90C) > Sediment | place...
GAGAGCGCGGAGAACGCAGAGAAATTATGAGCAGAGAAAAGTATGTTCGACGAGTGGGGAACAAGATATTGTCCTGCTTCTCTGCGCCCTCGGCGTTCTCTGCGCTTAAAACTTTAGACAACTTCAACGAAAAAAAGATTTTGTAAGTTACAAACCGTGGCAAGTGCTGCTTTTTTACTGAGTTGTTTCACTACGAAGGCAAAATATGGAAGACCGTGAATCCGTCCAGCAGTTGCCGGTCGACAACATCGCGGCGGGCGATAAGCAAAATGCGCCCCCGCAAAGCGACCAAGCCCTCCATGACCATATTGTTCAGGCAGAATCTCTGGCATCTGACCCCGACGGTCAGACTGAAGTGCAGCGCACACATCATGGCGTAGATTTATCCATAAGAAGTAACCTGCGGCACGATATTTCCGCAGGGTTGGTGGTGTTTTTGGTAGCATTGCCACTATGCTTGGGAATTGCCTTAGCATCGGGCGCACCGCTTATGGGCGGCATTATTTCGGGAATTATTGGAGGCATAGTTGTTACCATATTTTCTGGTTCAGAGCTCAGCGTGAGCGGTCCGGCTGCGGGTTTGACAGTGATTGTTTCATCGGCGATTCAGCACTTGGGTTCGTATCCGAATTTCCTGACCGCAGTGGTGCTGGCGGGTGCACTGCAAATAGCGTTTGGCTACGCTCGTGCGGGAATACTTGGTGATTACGTACCATCAAGTGTGATTCGCGGTATGCTTGCTGCAATCGGCATTGTGATTATTCTCAAACAAATTCCTCACGCTTTAGGACGCGACAACGATTTTGAAGGGGATTTTAGTTTTTTGGAGCTTGACGGAAAAAGTAACACGCTGTCCGAACTTGCCAAGTCTGTGGCGAGTGCAAGTCCTGAAGCTATCATTATTGCTCTGGTTTCGTTGGTGGTGCTGATATTCTGGGAAAAACCCGCCGTTCAGCGTTACAGGCTGCTTCGGCTTATTCCTGCGCCGCTTGTGGTGGTACTGCTGGGCGTAGTGCTCAATGAAGCGTTTCGGGTGTTGTTCAACGATTTTTACCTGAAAGCTGCCGACGGGCATTTGGTGAGTTTACCGGTCGCTGACAGCATGAGCGCGCTTTGGAAACAGCTTACATTTCCTAACATTTCCGCTCTGTTTGACACAACCACCTTCAGCACGGCATTAACGCTGGCAATCGTAGCAAGTTTGGAAACGCTGCTTTCGCTGGAAGCAGTGGACAAACTTGACCCGTACAAACGCATTTCCGATGCCAACAGGGAGCTCAAGGCGCAGGGCATTGGCAATATGATTTCTGGTTTGCTCGGCGGGCTGCCTATGACGGCGGTGATTGTTCGGAGTTCTGCCAACGTCTATGCTGGTGGGCGAACACGAATGTCTGCCATGGTACATGGCGTGTTGCTTGTTATTGCCGCTGTGTGTACTCCCCGTTTATTGAACCTCATTCCACTGGCAAGTTTAGCTTCAGTATTGCTGGTGGTGGGTTACAAACTTGCTCGTGTGGAAGTGTTCAAAGCCATGTACAAAGCTGGTCGAGAGCAATTTGTTCCGTTTATGGTTACTGTACTGACGATTGTTTTTGCAGATTTGCTTACAGGTATTGCTCTTGGTATGATTGTGGCAATGTTTTACGTTATTCGCACCAATCACCAGAACGCTGTAATGCTTGTGTATGCTCATGGAACCTATGTCTTGCGCTTTACCAAAGATATGTCGTTTATCAACAAATCTGAACTAAAAGACAAGCTAAAACGTGTGCCGAATGATTCCCACTTGCTGATAGACGGCTCTCAGGCACAGTGTATAGACAGCGACATTTACGACATCATTAGCGAGTTTGCTCAATCAACTACGCTGCGCAATATTCAACTGGAATATAAAAGTTTTGATGCCAAAGAAACACACATTGCTTCACCGCACTGACCCCACACTTGACACCACGCTGACCCCAATGCCCTATACCTTGTGTTGTAGCACTATAAAACCAGCAGCAACCATAAAATGTTGTAAAAAAAAAATCTTGCACACCCTTGACATTGAAAAAATATTGTTGTATATTGATTTCGGATAAACGTATGTGAAAATTGTTTTGTTTTTACATAGCAGCGTCTTAGTTCCCTTTTTAGAGAAAAAATCACAAGACTTGCCAAGGTTCGAGGTCAAAAGCGTGAGAAATCCAAAAAAACGTGTCAACAACGCATCGCTGTAACAGCATTTAGTCTTCTTTTGCACCAGAGTTGAACATATACACCTGTCTACGAGATATGTGTGAATTGAAGGCTGAAAAAGTCGGCCTGTAAGGGTAAGCCCTTTCAAGGATAGTGCAACAGCACTCTCTTGATGCTCTCTGGAACTGTAACGTTTTAGTTCTTTAGAGCACATGCAAAATGCCTTATTTTGCAAAAAAGCGTTGCGTATCTGAAATACAGTATTTGCCTTGTATTCACTCATTCTTATCTTTGATTTTCACGGAGGAAGTTATGAAGACCAAGCAATGGCTACGCCGCGTTAGTATAGCGTGGTTATGGTATTGTGCTGTGGTGTGGGGAGCAAATGTGCCACGAAGCAATGCACAGGGTTCGGATACCTACGGGAGCGGGTTGCGTATTAACCTCAGCGAAGACAAAACAAAATATATCCGCTTTATCACGTGGCATCAGGTGTGGTTTCGGTACATGGAAAACAACCCGAACACATTCATCAACGAAGCATCGGCACCAACATCGTTCGACGTGGGTTTGCGGCGTTCGCGTGTTCTTATCCTTTCGCAAATCAACAAAGACTTTCTTGTTCTTACCCATTTTGGTATTAACAATCAAACACAATCCACAGGTGGTCTGGGCGCACCGGGCGCGCCTGTTGACCCTGCTGTGGGCGGCAGAAAGCCACAGGTGTTTATCCACGACGCATGGGGGGAGCTGCGCGTGACCGGCGGCGAAAAACCAACCGATGACGGCTTATTCTGGGGATTTGGCTTGCATTATTGGAATGGGCTGTCGCGGATGAGTATGTCCAGCACGCTGAATTACATGGCAAATGATGCGCCTATTCTGAATTGGGCAGAAATTGAAGCGGGAGACCAGTTTGCCCGGATGCTTGGCACGTACATCAAGGGCAAAGTAGCTGGATTTGACTACACATTTGCCGTAGATATGCCTTTCCGCGTGGCTCAGGGGACGGCGTTTAGCAATCTCACCGATTTGCCCAACGAACCCACCCGCACCAGCAGCAACTACGCACCAAATCAGCTGACGGCAATACTCAAGGGCTACGTTGCTTACGAGTTTTGGGAAAAAGAAAACCGCGCTTTGCCTTTTACAGTTGGCTCATATGTTGGGACAAAACGAGTATTGAACGTTGGCGCAGGATTTCAGTTTCAGCCAAATGGCATGAGAACTCGTTCGTTTAACACCACTACCCAACGTTACGACACAAGCAACGCGAATCTACTCCATTTATCGGCAGATGTCTTCATGGATGTGCCCCTGCGCGACGGTAAAGACCCCGATGCAATCACCCTGTACGGCGCGTACTACAACTACAATTTTGGCAAAAACTATCTTCGTCATGTAGGCATTATGAACCCTGCCACCAGTGCTCGCGCCACAAGTGAATCCCCAAATGCCTTGAGTGGCGCGGGCAACAATCACCCGCTTATTGGTACGGGAACAGGCGGCTACGTCGAGGTAGGCTATGTGTTTCCCGGACGTGCAAAATTACTGCCCGATGGCGCATTTAGCAATATGCGCGTGCAGCCTTATGTTGCGGCGACGTATTGCGATTGGGAAGCCCTGAAAACACCCTTTGTCTTGCCTGAAGCCGGCGTAAATTTCTACTTGGACGGGCACCACTGCCGCCTAAATTTGCACTATCGCGGTCGTCCTGTCTATGATTTGAACCGCAATTACAAAGACATGAGAACCGAATTGATTATGCAAATGCAAGCATATCTTTAACAATTCACTATTACCTTCAAGTGTATTTTTCTGGGAGAAATAACCATGAATGCAGACCAACGCCGTGCTTTGGAAGCACTTGCCAGCAAACGCTCTACCGTTGCAATCCTGCTTACGGCAGCAATGATGACGATTTATTTTGGGTTTATTTTGCTCATAGCCTTCAACAAACCGCTGATGAGTTCGCTTATGACCGCAGGACTGAGCATCGGAATTTTTGCTGGCGCAATGGTGATTGTTTCAGCATGGATTCTGACGTACATCTACGTTCGCTGGGCAAACGACAAATACGACGTAGAACTGGCAAAATTCAGTGAAATGGGCAAAACACCATCCGAGCGCAAAACAGAACTTGTTGCGTAGAATGTTCGAGTGTAGCGAACATGATGATGTTGATGATGTTGTGCCTAAAGTGTTTTTAAGGGGAGCCATTCGGCTGGGTGTATTTTCTAACTGTAACACGTTCTTCATTCTTCATTTTTTATCAAAGGCTGTAACCATGAATCCAACTGCTCCACAGCAAGTTGCACAAGCTGCCGCGCCCGCACTGGGTTCGACGCTTGGACAACCCAACGCGCTAGCGATTGTCTTTTTTTTAACGTTCATCGGTATCACTATGGGTATTACGTACTGGGCAGCGCGGCGCACCAAAAGTGCCGCCGCATTTTATACCGCAGGCGGCGGTATTACTGCTGGTCAGAACGGCTTTGCGCTTGCGGGTGATTACATGAGCGCGGCAAGTTTTTTGGGTATTGCGGGCTTAGTAGCATTTTCTGGCTTTGACGGCTTGATTTATTCTACTGGCTGGCTTGTCGGCTGGCCTGTTGTGCTGTTCTTGATTGCCGAACCGCTCAGGAATTTGGGTAAATACACTTTTACAGACGTGGTTGCCACGCGGCTGAACCAACGTCCTATTCGCATTGCATCGGCCTTTGGGACGATTATGGTGGTTACGCTCTACATGATTGCTCAAATGGTGGGCGCAGGCAATTTGGTTAAACTGCTCTTCGGTATTCAGTATGAACTTGCCGTCGGCATTGTGGGGTGTGTGATGCTGGTGTACGTGCTGTTTGGCGGGATGATTGCCACAACGTGGGTGCAAATTATCAAAGCGGTACTGCTCTTGGGCGGCGCGTTCATTATGGCAATGATGGTACTTGTGAAATTTGGTATGAATCCTATCACGCTTTTCGCTGCTGCTGCCGAAAAATATCCAACAGCGAACGTCCTTGCACCCGGCAAACTGGTTTCTAACCCGTTCGACGCATTGTCGCTGGGTCTTGCGCTGATGTTTGGCACGGCGGGATTGCCACACATTCTTATGCGTTTTTACACCGTGCCGAACGCTAAAGCTGCTCGCAAGTCCGTGTTTTATGCTACCGGGTTGATTGGATTTTTTTACTTGCTGACGTTCATTTTGGGCTTTGGCGCAATGGTGATTGTGGGACAAGAAGGCATCAAAGCCATTGACAAAGGCGGCAACATGGCTGCTCCGCTGCTCTCGGAAGCACTGGGCGGAACGCCGTTCTTGGGCTTTATTTCGGCGGTGGCATTTGCAACAATTCTCGCGGTCGTGGCAGGGCTAACGCTTTCAGGCTCGGCGGCAATCTCGCACGACATCTGGACGCACGTTATTCGCGGCGGCAAAAGCGACGAAGGCGAACAGCTCAAAGTCGCTCGTGCTTCGTCCATCGTGTTGGCAATCGTGGCAGTAGTCTTGGGTATTTTGTTCAAAGGACAAAACGTAGCATTTATGGTGGGGTTAGCATTCGCGCTCGCTGCCAGCACGACGTTCCCTGTATTGGTGATGTCCATTTTCTGGAAACCGTTTACCACACAAGGTGCAGTGGCAAGCATTGTGGCTGGGCTTGTAACGACGATAACACTGATTTGGTTCTCGCCGACAATTCAGGTGGACATCCTAAAACACACAGCAGACAGCGTACTGTTCCCACTCAAAAATCCGGGCGTGATAAGCATTCCGTTGTCGTTTGTGGTCGGCGTCGCTGTCTCGCTTCTGAAACCTGAGCCTTCGGCGCAAGAAAAGTACAAGGAAACTTCCGAGCGTTTACACTTGGGGTCGTTGGTTGACCACCAAGCTGCCGCTCACTAAATGTATCTGCTGCTCTTGCTACCCAACCGTCCACCCGTTCTACTGCCTGGAAAGAATGCTTGAAAAGAGAAGCGGTAGAACGGGCATCTTAACAGATGCCTCAAGGTTTAAGTCCTTTTTCAGCGGAGTTTGTATGGAGAAGCCACAGTTCACGCCCACGTCAACGCGACAAGCCTTTACTGTTCATAAACGCGCAGCAGAGTTTTTGGCGCAGTTTCCGCCTTTTGATATGATGGACACTCAAGACGTGTTGTCCTTGTGTTTTCGCCTGCAAGCCCGCTATTACGAGCCAAACAGCACTGTGTACACCGAAGGCAGTATGCCTGCACAGGAGCTGTACGTTGTTCGCCATGGGGTGATTCACTTGGAAACCCATCACTTGGAAGTTCATCACTTGGAAACTCGCCACCGCCAAGCCAATGGCGGCAATGCTGCTCAAGAGACCGTGTTGTCTGTACTCATGGATGTACGCGAAGAAGGCGATGTGTTTGGAATTTCTTCGCAAATGAGCGGCAAGCCCCATGTCGTAACAGCACGAGTACAAGAAGAAGCCTTGTTGTATGTGATTCCTTGGAAAGACTTTTTCCCTATGCTGGAGCGGTATCCCAAAGCAGCATTGTTCTTAGCCACAGGGCTGGCTTCGAGTGTGCAGATGCTTCACTCGGCAGGCATGATGCGTCAGTCTGGTGGGCATGAGCAAAAAAACACTGCGCCATTCGGTGAAACAGACATTATCACGCTGTCTGCCTCGCGTGCGCTGATTTCCTCGCTTGCCAGTGATAGCATCCAAACCGTTGCTGAACTGATGGCGCGTGAAGGCATTGGCTCGATGATTATTACCAATCAAGACCGCTTGCCAATTGGCATTATCACCGACACCGATTTTCGCAAAAAAGTCGCCACAGGTAAGTATCGCATTACCGAGCCTGTCAGTGCAATCATGAATGCGCCCGTTATTACCGCAAAAGAAGGCTTATCGGCTGCTCAGGCGTTGATGACGATGATGCGCCACAACATCCGCCACATCTGCCTCACAGCAGATGGAACACCGAACAGTCCGGCATTGGGTGTGGTTTCACAGCACGATATTTTGCTGAAACATGGTAACAATCCCGCACTGCTCGTGAAAGAAATTCTGCAATCTCGCAGCATTAACCAGTTGCCAGCACTGCGAGACCGTGCCGAACGCCTTGCTGCGGACTACATTCAGCAAGAAGTTTCCGTCAAAGTTGTAGGCGAAATGCTCTCGCACATCAATGACGCACTTGTTGTGCGGGCGTTGCGTGATGCCGAAGAATGCTTACAAGCCGATGGCTGGACAAAGCCTCAGGTAACGTACTGTTGGATTGCTTTTGGCAGCGAAGGCAGGCGCGAACAACTGCTGCGGACAGACCAAGACAACGCGCTCATCTACGAGGACATACCCGAAACAGCCGACGAAGCCGCGCAAACGCAGGCACGCGAGTATTTTGCTGCACTGGCTGCACACACGAGCGCAATCTTGGTCAAATGTGGTTTTTCGCCCTGCCCGGGCAACATGATGGCAACAAATCCTGCATGGTGCCAACCACTTGCGGTGTGGAAGGCGTATTTCAAACAGTGGATATGCCAGCCCGAACCTGCGATGCTGCTGAACGCATCTATTTTTTTCGATATGCGCCCTGTGGCAGCAAATGCGAGCTTGGCAAGGGCGTTGCGCGAAATGATAGACATCACTGTTGCCGAAGAGCGTGTGTTTCTGAGGTTTATGGCGCACAATGCACTGGAGCATCCACCGCCAATGAGTTTCTTTCGCAACGTTGTTGTCGAAAAAAGTGGCGAACACAAAGACACGTTCGACATCAAAACCCGTGCTCTTGCTCCGCTAACCGATGCTGCTCGTGTGCTGGCACTGGATTTTGGCTGCCATGAACTGAGCAACACTGCCGAACGCTTTGAGCGCGTGGCGGAACTGCATCCAGCGTATCAAAAACTTTGTTCCAATGCAGCAACGGCATACCAAATACTCTTGCGTTTTCGTGCTGTCAATGGTCTGCAAACGGGAACTTCAGGGCAGTTTTTGCGTCCGGGTGGTATCAACAAAGTGGAGCGGCAAATGCTTCGTGCTGCCTTTGACACAATCGCAGAAGTGCAAAATGTTTTGCGTGTGCGCTACCACCTTGATTCACTCTAACCACTCTCATCACTTTCACCAAGCACCAAGCATGACACTGGCTGAAGGCGGGTATTTTGGTGATGCTGTGCAACGGTGGCGTGTTGCACGCTTGAAACAGCGCGCACGAAGTGAAGCGTTGCCCACGAGCCTGCAACAGTATCTTGGACAGCTTCAAGCACTGCCAGCCAAGCGTACGCCAATTGAGGAATTGCGCTTTGTGGTGCTGGATGCGGAAACGACGGGCTTGGATGCACGGCACGACGCTATGCTTTCGTTGGCGGCGGTGGCTGTTCAAGGTTCAAGCATCAGGTTTGACGACGTGTTTGAAGCAATGGTCTTTTCCGACCGCCGCCGTGCTATTGCAGCAACGGCGAATATTCATGAGCTTCTGCCTTCTCACCTGCAGCAAGGTCAAGCTGAACACTGCGTTGTGGCTGACTTTGCGGGCTATGTGGGAAACGCTGTCTTGGTAGGGCATCATGCGGACTTTGACGTAACGCTGGTAAACACGGCGTTGCAGCACCATTACAACATGCGCCTCATCAATCCCGTGATTGACACTGCGTGGCTAGCAGTGTATCTTTTCCAAGAACGCGGTTTGGCAGCAGGCTCGGAAGCAATTACCTACGCTGACTATACGCTCGACGCGCTGTGCGCACGGTTGGGGATACTGGGAGCAGACCGCCACAGCGCGGCTGGTGATGCACTTACAACGGCACTGCTGCTGCTTAAACTCCTCGCACTCTGCCGCAAACGTGGTATGCGAACATTGGGAGATATGCTCAAGCACTGCTAAAAAGGCTACAAAAACATGCGTTCCACATACACATTTTCAGTGGTGTGGTGTGAGCAAAAAACAGTAAATTTTTCGCCGAGGCTGTTGAAAGCACGACGCGGAAAAGTCGAATGATGAAGTCAGGCAACTGCCGGCTGTCCAAACGATTCCAAATCCTCATTTTCTTTAATTTTTTGAAAGGTGAAGCACTATGGCTACAATGACCGAACCACACATTTCTTCGATGATGAACGAGACGCGGGTTTTTCAGCCGCGTCCGGACTTCAGCAAGCAAGCGCACGTGAAGTCGCTTGACGAATTGCAGAAACTCCGCGCTGATGCCGAACGCGACATCGTCGGCTTTTGGGAAGAACAAGCACGAAACCTCACGTGGTTTAAGCAGTGGGAAACGCCGTTTCAGTGGAAATATCCGTTTGCTCGGTGGTTTTTAGGGGGCAAAATCAATGCGTCGTACAACTGCATAGACCGCCATTTGAACTCGTGGCGGCGCAACAAAGCCGCGCTGATGTGGGAAGGTGAGCCGGGCGAACTACGGATTGTAACCTATCAAGAACTGCACACCGAAGTCTCCAAGTTTGCCAATGTGCTGAAATCGCTGGGCATTCGCTCTGGCGATGTGGTGGGAATTTATATGGGCATGGTGCCAGAAGCTGTTATAGCTATGCTTGCGTGCGCACGCATTGGTGCTACGCATAATGTGGTGTTCGGCGGGTTTTCCGCAGAAGCCTTGCGCGACCGCATGAATGATTCCAAAGCTGTGTGCATCATCACTCAAGATGGCGTGTATCGTCGTGGAGAATTTTCGCCGCTCAAACCCGCAGTGGACAAGGCGTTGACGGAGATTCCGACCGTGCAAAACGTTATTGTGTTTCAGCGCGAACCCAACCAAGAAACCGAGATGGTGATTGGGCGTGACCACTGGTGGCACCAGCGCATGGCAGCCGTGCAGTTGCGTTGCGATGCCGAGCAACTGGATAGTGAGCATCCATTGTTCATTCTTTACACAAGTGGTTCCACGGGTAAGCCAAAAGGGATTTTGCATACCACAGGGGGCTATTTGACTCAAGCCGCTTACACCTACAAAATGGTCTTTGACATTCGTGATGAGGACATTTACTTTTGCTCGGCGGATGTGGGTTGGATAACGGGGCATAGTTATATCACCTACGCGCCGCTGATGAACGGTGCGACGGTGTTTATGTACGAAGGCGTGCCGAACTATCCAGCACCAAACCGTTTTTGGGATATGATTGAACGCCACAAAATTTCGATTCTCTACACCGCACCTACGGCAATTCGCTCGTTTATGAAAGCGGGTGAAAGCCACGTTATCAAGCATGATTTGTCCTCGCTCAGGCTCTTGGGAACAGTGGGCGAACCTATTAACCCAGAGGCATGGATTTGGTATCATGCGTTTATCGGTGGCAAACGCTGCCCGATTGTTGATACGTGGTGGCAAACTGAAACGGGGGCGATTATGGTTTCGCCTGTGCCGGGCGCAACGCCAACCAAGCCGGGAACAGCAACTATGCCGCTACCGGGCATTATGGCTGATGTGGTTCGCAAAGACGGCACCCCGTGCGACGCGAACGAAGGTGGGTATTTGGTCGTCAAGCATCCGTGGCCTTCCATGCTCCGCACGGTATATGGCAATGAAGAACGGTACAAAAACGCCTATTGGGCAGAATTCCCTGAAACAGAAGACCGCATTGCCTATTACTTTACAGGCGACGGCGCACGCAAAGACGAAGACGGTTATATCTGGATTATGGGACGTGTGGACGACGTAGTGAACGTCAGCGGACACCGCTTAGGAACAGCAGAAGTGGAGAGCGCGCTGGTGTCGCATCCAACAGTAGCAGAAGCTGCGGTCGTTGCTCGCCCAGATGAACTCAAAGGCAATGCGCTCGTGGCATTTGTGACGTTAAAATTAGGTGTAGAGGCAAATTTTGCCGAACTCAAAGACCAACTTCGCAATCACGTGGCAACCGAAATCGGTCCTATTGCAAAGCCTGACGACATCCGCTTCAGCGAGGCACTTCCCAAAACCCGAAGCGGCAAAATCATGCGCCGATTGCTGCGCGAAATTGCTGCCGGCGGTTCAATAACAGGCGATACCACAACCCTTGAGGATTTTTCCGTGCTGGATAAACTCCGCAGTGGTGACGAGGAATGAAATACGGTGAAGAGCTAAGCGTGTTGGCAAGGCCGCCACAATAACAATACCCGATACCATCGCTGCCGCTTGAATGACGTGTTCGCAACCATTTGTCTTGAACACATCATCAAGCGGCAATGTTTTTTTAAACTTGAAATTTCCTTATTTTGGAGTTGTCTAACATTTTAACAACGAGCGCAGAGAGCGCGGAGAACGCAGAGAAATTATGAGCAGAGAAAAGTATGTTCGACGAGTGGAGAACAAGATATTGCCCTGCTTCT
>Ga0272446_1006984_pt1 | contig 11472 bp, 11 predicted proteins | sample YNPCB0061_FD_194587 | JGI IMG/M metagenome (GOLD analysis project Ga0272446, IMG submission 194587) | Hot spring microbial mat communities from Yellowstone National Park, WY, United States - YNP-CB-006-1 | ecosystem: Environmental > Aquatic > Thermal springs > Hot (42-90C) > Sediment | place...
AGCCACCTTGCGGGGGGCGGTCAAACTGCCATCCGAGGCAAGGTCTGCCACCCACAGTTCGGTGCCATCCCAGGGCATGTTGGGATGGTTCCAGCACAACCAGGCCAGGCGGCAGCCATCCGGACTAAGGCGAGGTGCGGCATAAAAATCATTGCCAGAGACCAGGACTGTCTGAACAGCGCCATCGGCCAGGCTGATGCCAACCAGGGTGTTGACTGGTTCCCCATCCCCCGTGTGGTCTTCTCGCACACAAATGATCCGGCCATGCTGGGTGTCTAGCACCCCGTCTGCATATCGCCAGGCAATTTCCGGCGTCAGGGCAACGGGGGGAGCGTCTCCAGACTGACGATACAGACGCTGATCGGCAAAATTAGAGAAATAAACACTTCCCTGATGGACCAGATAGGCTCCGCCACCATACTCATGCACACGGGTCCGCACATTGAAGGGCGGCGGTGTCACATCCACAACCCGACCGTTTGGCTGGCGACGGACAATCACCGTGCGCCCGCCTTCCGTTGGCCGCGACTCGGTCCAGTAGATAGCTTCACCATCCAGGCGGATGCTGCCCAGGCCAATCGTTTCACTAACGATCAAATCAGATGTAATCGGAGATTTCCAGGAACCGTAAGGAGCAACTTTCATGGAAAGCAAGGATGAAAAGGCAAGAAGGAAGCAGAACTCGGCCAAAAAACGTAACAAGAAACGGGGACATTCAGTATTTCCGTTACCTAAACCCAACCAGTAGTCAGCCCAGGTGTCCAGAATGCTCGGAGAATTTTCTCTGTTCTTTTCGATACTACGTTCTTTTCGGTATTTCAGACGTTAATTGGCTGCGACTAGCGATTTGCAGATAGTTCCGTCCGGTTGCGTTGGAGCGGGTTGAACCACTCAGTCCATCCTTCTCCTAGGAAGGACAAGCCCACAACCATCAATGTCATCGCCAAGCCAGGGAAGAGGGTAGTCCACCAGATACCGCCGGTAGACAGCCCATCCAACGCTTGACGCAAATCGTTTCCCCATTCAGGCGTTTCTTCTGGCAAGCCCAACCCCAGAAAACCCAGACCGCCCAGGGTCAGAATGGCATCGGCCGCATTCAGGGTAAACAGCACCGGAATACTCTGGATCACGTTCAGAAAGAGGTAGCGGGTCAGCACTCGCCAAGTGGAAGCCCCCATTGCCTGAGCCGCTTCAACAAACAGCTCAGTCTTAACGCTAACCGTTTGGTTGCGAACCACCCGATAGTACTGAGGGATATAGGCAATACTGAGGGCGATCGCGGCATTCAGCACCCCCCGACCCACCACAAAGGCCAGGGTCATGGAGAGCAGCAGGCCCGGCAAGGTGTAGAGCGTATCCATCAAAAATAGCAGAATCCGATCCAAACGACCGCCCAGATAGCCACTGACCATGCCCAGTGGCACTCCCAATAACAGACTCAGGGCAGTGGCCAGGATCACTACTTGCCAGGCAGCTTGGGCGCCAAATACAGTACGGGAAAAAACGTCATAGCCCAAACGAGTTGTGCCAAACCAGTGCTGGGGGGAAGGCGGCTGGTTGGGCGGGTTATCCAAAAACTCGGTGGGATTCTGCAGCCAACCAATTTGCCGCAGCAGTGGTGCCAGCAGCACCAGCACAATGAAAAACAAGGTTAGATAAAGACCCATGATCGCCAGTTGCTGGGTCAGATTGGGGCGACTAGAGAGGCGAAGCAGGCGGGTCAAAGAAAGAGACATGGCAGCGATCGGCAAAGGGCGAAAACAAGCGTGGGTTGGTCAGGGAGCCTTCCTTTTCTTGGATTCACGGCCATCGGGCATCACCGTTTCATTCAAGATCACATCCTGAAAGTTGGCCCCAGCAACCTTGGCACGAATCAGCGTTGCCTTGGTCAGGTCAGCGCCCGTTAGATCAGCTCCCCGTAGATTAGCCCCTTCCAGTGAGGCTCCCTGTAAATTAGCGCCGGTCAAATTGGCGCCAGTTAAATCAGCCCCATATAGGCTGGCTCCAGACAGGTTAGCGCCAGCCAGATTGGCTCCCTGAAATTTCGTCAGGGCCAGGTTCGCCTTTGCCAGGTTGGCCTGGGCTAAGTTAGCCTGATCCAGGGTTGACCCTTGCAAGGTTGCCCCAGTCAGGTTGGCGCCGCTCAGGTCGGTTCCCTGCAACATGTAGGAATAAAGGGCAATTTCGGACAAATTACAGCCTGGACAGGCTCCTTGACTCAAGAATTGTTTCACCTGCTCCGGGTTGCCAGCCCAGCTTACAGTTGCGAAACTCAAGCAGCTCATTCCAGTAACCAGGGCAAGGAGGGGCAATTTCATGGCAAATGGATCCAATAGACGGGGGTTCGAAGTGGGTTAAACCGTGGGGCAATGGATTCTGAAAGCCAGAAGGGCATCGTCCCTTCAGTTTGACTCGCCACCTCCCACTGGAGCAACCTGGTCTGAAATCCAGGCCAGATAAGGCTGCGACCCGGCCACAACTGGCAAGGCAATTATTTCCGGAACCTCATAGGAATGCAGTTGGCGCACCGTGGCTTCCAGGCTGGCAAACCGATCCAGATCGGTTTTGATCAGCAGTTGCCATTCTTCCTGATTGTGAACCGTTCCCTGCCAACTGTAGAGCGACCGGATGGGAAACACGCTAACACAGGCTGCCAACTTTGCCTCCACTAACCGCTGGGCGATCGCTTCAGCCTCCGTCTGACCGGAAGCCGTCACCAAGACCACCCCATAGTTGGGTTGCGGATCTGCACCCTCCATCGATTGCACAGCCCTAGCCCCCCCACACCTTCTCTAACACCATCTGGGGAGAAATGTCTGCCATCTGCCCGGTTAGGGACTTAATCCCCACAAAGCGCTTATCTTTAGGCAACAACTTGTCTGGCATGGTTGGGCCAAATAGCGCCAGAACGTAGGTCTTGGTTGCCACAGCCAGATGCATGGCATCTCCCTCAACGGCCAGCATCAAACTGGCACCGGCAATCATGGCGATGGTTTTGCCAATGTCATCCGGCGCCGTTACTTTCAACTTGGGAAAGGCACTGGTCAGTTCCTTGACCCAATCCGAGTTACCCGCTCCCTGCAAGAGCACAATCGGCAGGTCCGGTTGCCGATGTTCAAAATCTTGAATGATGCCTTTCCAGCTTTCCAGCGGATAGGCTTGGCTGCTGCTTCCTTGCCCCATTCCTCCAGCAATGAGAACATAACCGCTATTCTGGATCCCCAACCGCTGTCGTTCCGCATCAGCCCAGTCCAGACTTTTTGCAGGAACCTTAACCGATAGATCGGGACAGGGCTGGTCAATCCCTACCCCCTGCAGCAGGTCATGATAGGTGTGAGCGGCATACTGATTACTGTTCAGTGGAATCGTCTGGGTCAGCAGCCCCTCGCCCTGACCACCGCCATAACCGATGCGAACCGGAATTCCAGAGAGCCAGAGGGCAAACCGAATGCCCAATCCTTGTCCGGCATAAATGGCCACGTCATATTCGCGATCGCGGATGAGGCCCAACAGGTTTCCCCAATCGGCTAGACTTTTGCGGTCTTCATAACTAAAGGTGAGGGTTTCGTGAACCGACTGACAAATGGAATAAGCTTTCTGGGCACTAGGCTCCACAATGACATCAATCTGGGCTTCAGGATATGCCTGCTTTAAGCTATCTAGCGTTGGAAAAAACAGCAGTTGCTTGCCAATTCCGCCAGGAACAAGGGCTACTATCCGCATAGGATTTTTATAATTCTTTACGCCGATCCGCTCCCTATTTTAGGGTAGATGGTGAAGACTTTTGAGTTTTATCTGTAACCGGATATCAGAAATTGTCAGGCTGGATCCAGATGAGATCACCTGGTTTGCCAGGTGTTGACCAGTCTGATTTCCCAATCGAGACAATCGATTCAGAATGGCAGCCCGATAAGTTCAATTGGTCACGCCATCTAGACGGGTGAAACCCCCTGTGATAACAATGGCTTAGTTGAGCGGGTACAGCAGGCCCGCTGCTAAGTCATTAAATTTTCTGAGCTGCCTGTGTATCTACTGATTCCTGCCGCCGGATCTGGCCGTCGTATGGGGAGCAACCGCAACAAGTTGCTCCTGCCCCTCTTGGATCAACCACTCCTGGCCTGGACGTTGATGGCTGCTAAGGCTTCTCGCAGTATTCGCTGGATCGGGCTGGTTTCCCAACCGGAGGACTGGCCAGAGTTCAAAGACATCGTGAATCACCTGGGGCTCACTAAGTCGGTCCATTTCATTCAAGGCGGAGCCACCCGTCAGGAATCGGTCTATCGAGGCTTGCAGGCACTACCCGTTTTAGCGGAACGGGTGCTGATTCATGATGGGGCCCGTTGTCTGGCCACACCCACTCTCTTCGATCGCTGCAGTCAGGAGCTCAAGCACTGCCCCGGCTTGATTGCCGCTATTCCCGTGAAAGACACGATCAAAATCGTAGACCCAACCAGCCATCAAATCACCGACACCCCGAACCGGCAACATCTGTGGGCAGCGCAGACGCCCCAGGGATTTAAGGTGGATTTATTGAAACAGTGCCATGAAGTGGGGCTGCAAAAGGGATGGGAAGTGACGGATGATGCGGCTTTATTTGAGCAGTGCGGCTACCCGGTCCAGATTGTCGAAGGAGAGGAAACCAACCTGAAGGTGACCACACCCATGGATCTGGCGATCGCGGAATTTATTTTGCGGCAACGGTTGCAACAGTCGTCTGTTTAGAGCCCAACAGGGGATCAGGGAAATGAAAGGCGGAGGGTAGGGGTTGAAAAAGATTGGAAAGGCGGAGAACAGTCCGGGAGCCATTCCAGTAGCTTTAAGTCGCTACTACATGACGCTGCGCCTGGCCCAATGGTTGAGCAGCCCTTTTCCCTTGGGCATGTTTTTGATTAACTTGTCTGGAGCACTGCTGATGGAAGGTTGGCCACCCTTCCTCTCCGACAGCGGATTGAGCCCCAGGATCCAGTTGGCCGTTCTCACCCACCAGTCAGCGCATCTGCCTTAACCGGTCATTGATGGCATCGAGATCAAAGTCTTCTGGGTCAAACTCTCCGCCAACCCATTCCAACAATTCATCATGTTCAGGATGATCGGGGGATTGAATCGCCTCCAGGAATTCGGCATAGCCCCAAACACCACCGCAATCTTCCGGCGGACAGGCCCTCTTGCCACCTAAACAAATGGGATAGTGGGTTTGAGGATCGGGGGGTAAAATCTTCTCGACTAAAATCTCATGGTCCCAGGAATCACCAAAGTCGTAGGTATAAAGGAACTTAAACTTTTCCTTAGGTACTATCTGATCTAACTTTACGGTGCGTTCACTGCGAACTTGGAAGTCATATTCTGGCGCTGGCTGACCGTATTCTACCCCGTGAATCAAGAACGAATGCAGGTGGCAATCAAACCAGCCCATCGCATCCTGAATAATCCGGTGCAATTTTCCCAACGTAATATCGCTGGCAACTTGAACTCGCCGCCAGATGGGTGGTTTGGCCCCTTTGAGACTGATTTTGAGCTGATAAACTTGAGTAATTTGCTTTTTAGCAGCCATTGTTGCAGGTCCGGTTAAGGAATGCCGGTTAATGCTTCCTTGACTGTACCAGAGAGTCGGTTGGCCTGTGAATGAGGGCTGGTATGATCCAAGACGGAGATTCACCCTGCCCATTGCCTGAGATCATGGCCACCCTTGCCAGTCTTCAAGCTCACCTCAATCTGGCTAAACCGCCGATCTATCGGTGTCAGGCCAATTTGGATTTATTTGACTCTCCAAATCTGGAGCGACTGGCGACCCAGGCGGCCAAGGGTCGGTTATTAACCGTTGAGTCGTTGCCATCTGACCTGACACCCAGCAGTCCTACAGGCGCGATCGCCGTTTGTCTGTGCGAAGATGACTACCCTGGTTGGCTTTCTCTACAGGACTTGTCACAGCTAGAGCTATGCCACCAGCCCTATCAGCCGCCAGTTTGGTCGGAGTCAGACATTCGCAGCCAGCTTCCAGCCGTGATCCAGTTTGCCCAAGCCGCTATGGCTCACCCCAACCACTATCTCTGGGGGGGAACGGTTGGCCCCCATTACGACTGTTCGGGTCTGATGCAAGCCGCTTTTGCTGCCGTAGGCATCTGGTTGCCCCGAGATGCCTATCAACAGGAAGCATTTGTGCAACCGATCGCGCGGTCAGAGGTGACTCCCGGTGATCTGATCTTTTTTGGGCCGCCCGCCAAAGTCACCCATGTGGGTCTTTATCTGGGAGACGACTGCTACATCCACAGTTCCGGCAAGGATCAGGGTCGCAATGGCATTGGCATCGACCGGCTATCTCCTAGCAGCGATCGCATCAGCCAGACCTACCTGGCCCAAGTGCGGGGAGCTGGACGGGTGGTGGCCTCCTACATTCCTAGCCGTCGGTAAGGGACAACGCAGAAACGACCCCCTGATACAATTCATTTATTCATATTTGTCCATCCACCATGCCCCTTTCTCCTACAACTGACTACACTGATCTGAAGGCGCTGGCGCTCAATGTTGATCTGTCGGTTGTAGTCCCGATTCACAACGAAGTCGAGAGTTTACCCAGTCTGGTAGAGGAAATTGCTACAGCACTGCAAACCACCGATCTCAACTACGAAATTCTGTGTGTGGATGATGGTTCAACCGATGGATCCACAGAACTGTTAAAACAGATGGCGGGCGATCGCACCGATTTACGCGCCATCATTTTACGGCGCAACTACGGTCAAACGGCTGCCATGTCCGCCGGTTTCAGTCACGCCCAGGGCGAAGTCATCGTCACACTGGATGGGGACCTGCAAAACGATCCAGCCGACATTCCCATGTTACTGGCCAAGCTAGAAGAGGGATACGATCTGGTCAGCGGTTGGCGGAAAAACCGACAGGATGCCACCTTAACCCGCCTTCTACCGTCAAAAGTGGCCAACTGGCTGATCGGCCAGGTCACAGGGGTCAAATTACATGACTATGGTTGTTCCCTCAAAGCCTACCGAACAGAACTGGTCGCCGACATGCATCTCTACGGCGAGTTGCATCGATTTCTGCCAGCCCTGGCTTTTATCGAAGGAGCCCGCATTGCCGAGATGCCCGTCCGTCACCATGCCCGTCGCTATGGCCAGAGCAAGTACGGCTTAGGCAGAACCTTCCGCGTCATGATGGACATGCTGACAGTCTGGTTTATGCGCAAGTTTTTAACTCGACCCATGCACGTCTTTGGTTGGTTTGGCCTGATTGCCCTCCTGCTGGGAACTGGCATGGGGCTGTATCTAACCGGACTCAAACTCCTGACCGGCGCTAGTATTAACCGCCCCCTGTTGATTTTAGTGGTGGTTATGATCCTGGCAGGCATCCAGCTTTTCAGTTCGGGCCTGGTTGCAGAACTCCTGATGCGGACGTACCACGAATCCCAGGGTCGCCCAATTTATCGAGTGCGCGAAGTTGTGGGCGCTGGTCGCCCCGTTAACCGAAACGCAGAATAGACCAACTCTTCCGTAGACCTACCCTTCTGCTTTTTGCTGCATTCCCTTCATGATGCGGGCCAACTCCGCCTTCTCATCTACGATCGCACGGGAAGGAGAACCGCTGATAATGCGCTCAAAATTGCGGAAAGAGTCCTTAATCTCGGGGCCATGCTCACTGATGATGTACTCCCGAATTCCCTTGTCATGCCAGGAGCCCCGCATCTTAAATACGTTGATGGCACGGGACATCTCACCACGAATCTCAACGTACTGCAGCAACAGAATGGTGTCAGTAATGGTGGAAATATGGGAATCCGTAATGGAATGGGAACCCATGAATTGATCCGTTGTATTGGTAAAGAAACCCGTAATTTCTTCCTGTTTGGCAAAGCCAGTCACCCCAATCACAAACTGGCGGAAGGCATTGTTACTGACTCCCCGAGCCAGGGCGGATAAGGAGTCGATCGCAATGCGGGACGGCTTGAACTCAGCGATCTCCGATTTAATGATTTGCAGGTGATCTTCTAGACCAGCGGACTCTGGATAGGCGCAGATAATCTTGAGCAACCCTTTCTGTTCCAGATCTTCAAAATCAATGCCCCAGGAATACGCATTGCGGGACAACTGAGCCCGCGACTCTTCATAGGCAAATAGGATCGCCCGCTGATCGTGGGCACAGGCATCCTGCAAGAACTTGCTGACCAGCAGGGTTTTGCCCGTCCCGGTGGCTCCCGTCGCCAGGATGATCGAATCCTTGAAAAATCCTCCCCCGCACATTTCGTCCAGAGTTCTGACCCCTGAGGAAACCCGCACATTGGAGGATCGCTGAGTTAGGCGCATCGCACCCAGCGGGAAAATGTTGATGCCATCGTTGGTAATGGTGAAAGGATATTCTCCTTTCATGTGGGTGGTGCCCCGCAGTTTCAGGATCTCAATCGTGCGGCGCCGACGCTCTCCCTCCAGGACATTGCGGACGATCGCCACATTATCTGAAACAAACTCTTCCACCCCAAACCGAGCCACCGGGCCATATTCCTCAATCCGCTCCGTGGTCATGATTGTGGTTGCGCCCACCAACTTCAACCGGGCCACCAGACGAAAAATTTCCCGCCGCACCACAGAAGCTGCATCATACTGCTGAAACACAGCCGTCACCGAATCAATGGAAACCCGCTTGGCCTTGTATTTGCGAATGGCGTATTGGATCCGCTCAATCAAAGCGGACAGGTCAAAATTACCAACCACATCCTGACCTTCGGGATCAGGAGAAGCATCCAGGATAAACAACTTACCCTGCTCAATCAGCGTTTGCAAATCCCAGCCAAAGCTGACAGCATTCTTAATGATGTCGGTTGGAGATTCTTCGAAGGTGACGAAGACACCTGGTTCATCAAAAAAGACAATCCCGTTATACAGAAATTGAATTGCTAGAAGAGTTTTTCCGGTTCCCGAAGTTCCACTCACCAGTGTTGTTCGACCAATTGGCAAGCCACCATGGCTGATATCATCAAAGCCCTCGATCATGGTACGCAGCTTTTGTACCCCTGCTTTACCCAATGGATTTTCCTGTGCTGTTTGATTAAGTTGATTCATGATATTTGCAGAACCGTTAAAACTCTTTACTATTTATCTGAGAAATTCATTTGATTGATGCCAGTCCGAACTGACAGGACTATTACTTAAACTAAATCTTCTGACTCAAACTAAATCTTCTGACTCCTCATCCCGCAACTCTTCGTAAAGTAAATCTAATCCGATCAACACTTTCTCCCGATCTGACAAATCCCCAATAATCTTGCGAACTGGAGGTGGCAAGATTTTTGCCAAGGTTGGAGTGGCCAGGATCTTATCTTCTTCCGCTAGTTGAGGATTTTTCAACACATCGATTACCTTCAGGGCATAAACCCCCTGAAATTCCTTTTCAAGAATGTTATTCAGCGTTTTCAATGCCCGGATGGAATTCGGCGTGTTGCCTGCAACATATAGTTTCAGAACGTAGGTCTTCTTTAGGGGACTCATAGTTGGCGAGATAGTGTTGCTTGGGACAAGAGACCGAACTGGAAAATCAACAGTGAGAAGATAGAGAAAGTTGGCATACGCAGATAGAGAACGTTAGGACTCACGGGGAATGGAGCGACGGTACATTTCACAGAGATGGGCGATCGCATCAATCAATGTCAACCGATAGTCCAACAACATTTCATCGCTACGACCCTCCAATTTTAACTGCTTGGAAAACTCATCCATTAACTCCATGTGAATTTCAACCACTTGGGAAACTGGAATATCCGTAAAAAATGCAGTGTTCACAAAATCATCGATCCGTTGATTTAAGTGACCATCGTCGGCAAAGTAGCACAAAACAATCTCACGGTAGTCCGCTTTCAGCTTCTTCAGGAGTTCCTGCCGCTGTTCGGGGGGCAGGTGTCGCAGAAAGTTATTGGGATTGCGCTTGTAATACACACCCAGGTATCCTAGTCGCTCCTTAAGTTTTTCAGTTAGCCGCCGTTGCTGGAACAGCAAGGCAGTCTCATCTGCCAGCTCCGGAGCCAGGTCTACCGCCAAAAATGCATTCCCTAAACGGCAGACGGGAGAAAGGTTCAAGAACTGCGCGATCGCACGATCAATGTATTCTTCTACCGCCTCCACCTGAGTCTGGTCGATCAGGACTTCCGCCAGGTGATAATAAAATGGGGCCGATCCTGGGCCAGACACGTCCTCGGCAAGATGGGCATCCTCTGCAAGAGCGTCACAGCGAATGATAATCAACGGCAGCACAATCGCTTGACCATGAAGCCAGGTAATCAACTGAGGCAGTTCTGATCCCGCTGCCAAAATCAAACAATCCAACTGCTGCTTTTCGGATTCAACGAACCGACAGAACGCCTCTACTGAGTCCAGCACAACCGGCTGGTAGGACTTGCCATTAAGTTGCTGCAAAACAGCCTCAGCTAGCGTACCTGAGGAAAGATAGATCCCAACCAACAGCCGGGAAGAAGAATCACTGGAGGGCGTTTGCGTCAAACCTGACCGAATCCTTTAAAGACAACAAGCACAACAAACTACAGGGGCACCCGCGGAGAACGAACAGAACACCAAGGAGGAATCTTAATATTTCGTTAAAACCAGACGCTTAATTCATTATAAGTACACACCTTCCGCTTTCTCGATAAGGTCATAATGAACCTGTGAGATTCATTGACGATGCATTTTGTCTGAGTTGTTTTTCCTGCCCACCGTTGTGTCAGGAAAAGGGGAGTGATGAGTTTGAGGCTTAATGGTCTTCGTTGGCGCTTTAGGTCTTGCCGTTGAGGGTTAGCATAGCCTCATAGAGGTTGGGCAAGCATTACAGTTCCCGTTTGGGCTGGTGTACCATGGGCCTGCACAGTCTCCATCTTCAAGACTTTATCCTACCAGTACCGCTCTGTTCCGGTGCCGAGAAAGTTGGAGCGGCTGTGGCCAGTTGTAAACGAATGGGAAGTGATGGCCTGATCCTGGTTGATGCCCAGCAACGGCCACAAGGATTCATTGCCCTGGCCCACTTGCTCACCGGATCCTTCAACAGCGATATCGAAGAACCTGATTCCGCTTCCGTCCCCCTTTTATCTGACCTGAGCCACTCTAACCTGAAAGATCTGGCCGCTACGGTCGCCACTTCTGTGGATTGTTTGTCGGTGGATCAGTCAATTACTGATGTTTTACAATCCGTGTGGCAATCGGATCCAGCCATATGGGTGGTAACAAACTCCGCAGGAGAATGTCTGGGAATTCTCGACTGTTACCGTCTGCTTCAGGCCATGGCAATTTTATTGCTTGAATCAGCCCAGGAAGAAGCTGTTAGCCAAACCAACTTCCTAACAGCCCCCTGGCTGGAAATGCCCAGACAGCAAGGATTGACCGGACAGCAACAACAGATTTGGCATCTGACCCAGCAACTTCTGCTACAAAAGGCCGCAACAGCAGCCCTGGAAAACTCAGACCAATTTCCCACTGCGCTTTCCCA
>Ga0272446_1006985_pt1 | contig 11469 bp, 26 predicted proteins | sample YNPCB0061_FD_194587 | JGI IMG/M metagenome (GOLD analysis project Ga0272446, IMG submission 194587) | Hot spring microbial mat communities from Yellowstone National Park, WY, United States - YNP-CB-006-1 | ecosystem: Environmental > Aquatic > Thermal springs > Hot (42-90C) > Sediment | place...
GGGGGCGGGACGCCGGCCGTGGCGGCGCTGAACGTGCAGGTGAGCACGAATCTGACGGACTGGGCGACGGTGCGCACGGTGGAGGCGCCGGCGCCGGGGCCGGCGGCGGCGTACAGGCTGGAAATCCGCGAGGTGGGCGGATCGGGCGCCGGCGCGGCTGGGCCGGATCATGCCGCGGCGGCGCCGGACATCAGGCAGGCCGCGGCGAGGACCGGGAGCGCGCGGCCGCGGCGGGCGGTATCACGCGGCGCCATTGTGGGCGAGTTTCCAAGCCTCCGTACCGTCCGGTAAAACGTCGCTTTTCGCGTCCAGGAGGTTGGCTGTGGTGCCTCCATTCATCGTGTCGTAGGTGCCGTTCGTTCCGTTGAGAGTGTAGTTGAGCGAGAACGGGACGGGCGCGGCGCTGGTGGCGTACTCAACGCCGACGTGGATGTTGTAGCGCTGGCTTGGCTTCCGATACTCGCCATTGGTGTCAATGATGCCGAGCACAAAGCCGTCGGCTCTGGCCTCGAAGGTGCAGACAGATGGGAAGATCATGGGTCAGTAGATGAAGTGCAGGCTCGCGCCGTAGGTGTAGTTGATGCCTCCTGCTCCGGCGTAGTACCACCAGATGCGGAATCGCCGGTCCACAGCGCCGCGGCGGGTCCAGAGTCTCACTGTGCCCGGGCCGCCGTCCGTGACATGCGGGCTCACGAGGATGGTCTGGCCGTACTGCGCCAGAGTGACCGGCTCATGCAGAGAGAGGGCGCCCGTGGCCGGGTTGGTCCAGGGCTCGTCGCTCATGGCCTCGTTCACGCCGATCAGCACGACTTTGAGTTCGTTGCCCGAGGTCGGCGGCTCGAACTGGTACACCATGAGCAGCGCCTGATAGCATCCGTCGGGGGGCGTGATGATTTCGGAGTACCAGGCCACGCCGCGCGTCGCATACTGGGCAACGACGAGGCGGTTGCGCGCGATGGTGATGCCGGAGATGGTGGAGTACTGACGGATCATGGGCGTTGCACGTTTAGTGGGTTGAGCACCGGCGAGTCGTAGGGATCGAACGGCATCAGGTGCTGGTAGCGGAGGATGTAGTCCGGTGTGGTGACGCTGACGCGGTAGGGCTGTCCGTAGGGACCGCGGAGCGCGGTGATGATGTCGTCCACTTCGAGGTTCTCGTTGATCGTTGGTCCGACGGAGTTGACCACGATGGGCACACTGTTGCTACCCTGCCCGCCGCCGCCGGCGCCGGCCGCGGCCGCCGAGCGCCGCGCCAGCAGCCAGAGGGCGGCGGCGAGCAATCCCAGGACCATGAGCGCGCGTTGGTTCATTGCACGGGTGGCGGTGGCGGCGGGCCGGGCGGCGGCGGCAGCACGATGGGCGGCCGTGGGCCGGGCGGCGGCAGGCTCGGCGGCGGGATGAGCGCGGCCCAGGTCAGCCAGGCGAGCAGGGTGATGATGAGAGGCGGCATCATGGGGGCGTAGGTTGAGAGTCTTGCCAGACGTCAAAGCACCAGTACACGAATCCGGGCCAGTCCAGTCCTGGAACGAGGCGCGGGGCAATGTGGACGCTCCACTCGTTCGCCAGGTCGCGCAGCGTGGCGGTGCCGGTGGGGCTGCCCGAGCCGCGGAATTGGCGCGCGATGCCTTCGATGGCTTGGGCCGCGGTGTACCAGCGGGCGAGGTAGAGCGTGCCGCTCACGCGGAGCAGGGCGGCGAGCGCGTCGCGGTAGTCGCCCAGGTCGCGCGGCGGATCGTCCACAATCGGCGGGTCGTCTATCACCGGGGGGTCGTCTATCACCGGCGGGTCCACGACCACGGGCGGATCGTCCACGATGGGCGGGTCCGTGGTGAAGTAGCGGCGGGTGATGATGGTATGGTATGGCGTATCGCCGCGGCGACGGCGGATCGGCACGCGCGCGGTGCCGCCGCGTCCGGGCGGGGTGGTGTCCGGGCGCGGCGGGGTGGGCACCGGCGGTTCAGGTTCGGGCATCACCAGGCGGCGGCGGCCGGGGGCGAGTGGGGCTTGAGGCAGGACGCCCGGCTCGCGACGGCTGGCTTCGCGGATGTCCAGGTCTTCCGTCCCCAGCGCTGGCGAGTCGAGGAATAGACGCTGGGGCCAGGTACCTACCCATTTTGGGATTGGGACGATCCAACCGGGGCCGCGGCGAAGTTCGACGCGGCCGCCGCGGTCGAGCGGCGGCGCGGGGCGGTCCAGGCGCCCAAGGCGGTCTTGAGCGGCGCGCGCGCGTGGGAGCAGGCCGGTGACGCTCATGGGTGGGACATCGGCAGGATGAGGCCGATGAGAGACAGGATCTTGGCCGCGAGTTGGCGGCGCTGGCGTGGCGCGGCGCCCAGGGCGGCGGCCAGGGCATCAATGCGGGCCTCGAGGCGCCCGATGCGATAGACCGCCCAGGCGGCAAGGAGCGGCGCGGTGCCGCTGCCCGCGAGCTTGATCAGGTTTTGGAGTTCGTCGCTCATTCCTCACTTAGTGACTCGTAATTTCGACAGCCAGCCCAGGCGCCAGGCGAGCCAGCCCAGGCCGATCAGCCAGGCCCACCAGGGCACGAAGCCCAGGACGCCGCGCGTGACGCCTACGGTGGCGCCGGTGATCGTGTCACGGAAACTCTGCTGCGCCGCGCGCAATCCTTCGCGCGCGCCTTCGACCGCCGCCGCGGTGACTTGCGCCTCGTAGTTCGAGCCGCTGCCCCAGGCGGCGGCATCGGCGGCGCGTTGTTGAGCGACAATCTCCTGCGCCTGTTCATCCCAGATTTTTCTTTCGGCCGCCTTCCGGTCCAACTCGGCCTCCCAGGCCTCGAGGCGACGGCGGCGGTCCTCTTCGGCGGCGAGGTCAACGCCGGTCACGATGCGCCACGTAAATGGGTTGTACCAGCTCATCGCCGAATGATCAGATACACTGCCAGGATGCCCACCGCCGCCAGGCCAATCCACAGCCAGCGAGATGGCGTGTCTTCCGAGGCTTTCGCCGCGGCGCTGGCGCTGCTACCGCCGCTGGCCAGTGTGATCGCGCCGTACTGCCGCAGGCCGCTGGCATGGCCCTGCGTGTCCAGGCGCTGCTCACGCATGGACTCGTCGGAGTTCGACGCTTGGATGCCGGGGATCATAGGTCAGCCGGAGCGGAACACCAGAGCGAGTGCGGCGAGCACCAGGACGCCGACTATCGCGAGCACGACATAGTCACTGGTACTTCCAGCACCGCCAAGAGCACCGGGCGTCGGGATGGTGATGGCGGTGTTTCCGACGTTTTCGAGGTTTCGGACTGAAGACAGCGTGGTGTTGTAGCTATCGTACCACTGCTGCGTCGTGTTGTAAGTGGTCTCCTGCTTGTCGCCGCCGAAGAGGTTGAGCAGTCCCATATCGCCTCCTTACAACGCGGCGGAGCCGCAGGCCAGGAAGAACTCGAAGGCGAACGACGGCGCGGACATGCTCTGAGAGCGCCGCACCACGCGGATGGCCAGGTCGGTCGCGCGCGCGATCACATTCACCGGCCAGCAGGTCACGCGGTACAGAGTGCGCGTGTAGCCGTTGTCGTGCGCGGAATGCCACACTAGTGCGTCCGCGCCGGCCGGCTCGGAATCGTACTTGGCGTACTCTGATAACGCGCTAATCCTGAACGCAGGCCAGCCGGTCGCTATGGCGGCAGCAGGGTTGTATCCGTAGTTGCCTCCCCATCCGCTGGTAGAGCCAGCATAGTTCATCCCGTAGACGCTGTCCACGAACACGTTTTTCGCGGACCAGCGCACCAGATCGTTTTCTAGCAGCGCCAGATCGCACTCGAGGACATAGTCAGAGACGCCGTCCACGATCACTGCGGAATAGACAGCGCGGGAGAGGAGGCGCGGATTGACACCGAGCTTCAGCCACCCATAGGAGGCGAAGTCACCGCTGCCGGTGATTTTCGCCCGCCGCGCCACCAGCTCTTGGTAGGTGCTGACGCTCATGGTTCATCGGCGCCAGGCGATGGCGAGGGCCACGAGCACCAGGCCGCCGAGCACCAGCCATAGCCAGGAGGGCATTTGCTGCGCGGCGGAGCGCTGCATGGTATCGGCGCCCTTGGCTTCAGCGACTTTGGCCGGAGCTTCGGGCGACTGAACGCCGAGCACCTTTCGGGCGTAGTCCTCGCCCACGGTCACCGCCGAGCGCCAGAGATCGGAGAGCCAGTCCATAGGTCAGGGGGGTTGTCCCGGCCGGATGGTAGGGACATCCGGCCGGGGTGCACACCACAACTCAGCCTCCGAACAGTGCCGAGAGATCGGGCGCCAAGAACTTGTGAGTTGTCAGCCGGATGCGGCCGTTGGCGCTCAGCGCCGTGGCCACAATCTGGGCCGAATCTCCCGCGTTGTCCGTGTAGAGGTTCAACGCCGAGACGCCAGAGAAAATGCCCCCTTGAGTCCGCGGCGCCAGCAGGTCAACCAGATGGCAGGCGAAATCCGGCCCGCTGTAGTAAGCGGTACCGGTTGCCATTGGAGGAGATACCACCCAGTTATCATCATCGGCCACGCCTTCTTCAGTGTACCATTGGCGCAAGTCACGTCGGCCGTACCTCAGGGTGTAGTAGTCGCTTTGAGCGCCGGCCAGCGCAGAGCCGCGGTTGGTGCGCGCGGTGTTGGTGAACTCCTCGATGAGGATGCCGGCGAGCCAGCCACCGCGCTCGAGGTTCCACGTGTTCGCGTTCGGGTCCAGGTCCAGGGTCTTGATTTCTTGCGGAATGTAGGCGAGGGGCTTTCCGGCCTTGAGCAGCGCGGCGTCGTTGATTTCATCGAAGTAGAACGTGACGCGCGCGAAGGTGACGCTCAACGCGCCCCCGGTGTAGCCCATTTCAGTGATCAGCGCCGGGGTTGTGATTTCCAGAACCGGGTCCGCATTGGCGAAGTTTTCGTCCAGCGGCATGGAGGTGCGGTATCCGATGGGGTCGTCAATGATCGGATAGCGCACGGGGATGGTCCAGAAGATGTCGTAGCTTCCAACGGTGGTGAGGTTTGGGTTGCAGGACAACTGGGAGTACCGGTCAGCAGTCTGCTCCCAACGCCTCATGAGGACTTGGAGAGTAGATCCCCGCATGTCCAGGAATCGCCGGTTGCTGCCGGCTGCGTCACTCACGGTGAGAGACACCGTGTTGATTAGCCCACTCAGCCCAGGGATAATTGGGCTGCCACCAGTCAGCGCCGTGGTGATACTGAATCGGAAGTGGACGCGGATTTTCTGGAGTCGGCGACTTTGCCGCGGGATTACGAGGCGGCAAGGCTGGCCGCCGATGGCCGGCACGGCGCCGGCGACTGTCAGCAGCGGGCTGACGCTCTTGGTTTGGTCGAAGAGGGCCATGTGAGGCGAGGGTTGAGGGTTAGGCGGCCTTGGGCTGGGTCAGCTTGGCCAGCCAGCCGCTGATGTAGTTGGCCAGGACCATCGCGATGGCGATGGCGACGGCGAGTCCCACGATCTGGGTGATCTTCTGTTGCATGAATGTCTGTCAGTTCGTCAGCCCGCGCTTTCAACGCTCCACCGTTACTTCGGGCGGTGCTTGACGGGGGCACGATGGACGCGCTCGGAGCCGCGGTCTAGTGACAAGGCTGGACAAGTGGAGCCGTGCTTTGGGCTTGGTTTCGATAAGTCTCGAGAATGGCGACATTAGAACAACTTACCGCGCAGGCGCGCGCCGCGGTCGCTCACAGACACAAACTCGCCAGGGCGAAGGCGCTCCACCTCGTCTTCGGGCACGTCACAGGTCTGGACGACGCGCATCAGCCCGCGCTCGCCCGTGAGCGGGAAGACGACGCACTCGGTCACCTCGCCCAGAATTGACTCGTTCAGGCGGTTCGGGCGCTGAGTCAAGAAGACGGTTTCGACGCGGCGCTTTCTCCCCTCTTGTACCAGCACCGCGAGGGCGTGGGGGATGCGCATTGGCGTGCAGTACTTCCAGACCTCGTCTATCAGCACGATGGTGCGGCGGGGCATGTGTCCGGCGTACTCCCAGGCGGCGGAACAAAACTCCTCGAAGGCGGCGTCGGCGTCGCCAGGCCAGAGGTCCGTGCCCCAGAGACACCAGCCGCGGCGGATGCCCATGTCGAGCTCGAGGACGGTGCGCTGTGGCGGCAGTCGTAGGCGCTGGGCGTACTCGCCGGCGGTGTCCCAGATCATTCGCAGTGAGACGTCGCGCGCGTTGAGCAGGTATCGGATCGCGAAGGTGGTCTTGCCTGCGCCGCTGCGGCCGCAGATCAGAGTGACGCGCGGGCGGGCTTCGACGGCGAGGGGGCGGGCATCGGCGCTCAATTGGCGGCAGGTCTGGCGGCGCTGGCGGTGCTGGCGGTGGGCGCTTTTGGCGCGGTCTTGGCCAATTCGCGCGCCAGCCCGCGAATCTCCCGGATCAGGACGCCGAAGCCGGCGAGGTCGGCGGCGAGCGCGGCGATGAAAGCTCCGACTGGCACGTAGCGGCTGCGCAGGCCGAGGGCCTCGGCGACGGCGGGCGAGGTGCTGACCAGGACGTCGCGGACGGCCGGCGCGGTGCCGGCTCGCGCGGCGAAGCGGCCGCAGATTTCCGGCGGCGCGCCCAGGCGCTCGAGGCTGGCGCTTACCCAGGCTTGGCGGAGGTTGGATTGCGCGTCCACCAGCGCCGCGACGGTCTCCTTGACCAGCGCTGGGTCCAGATCGTCAGCGCTCGGAGCAGGAGTCGGAATGTCTGGCGGCGCGTCCAGGCTTGGAGCCGGCTGCCGATCAGGCGGCGCGGGGCGAGGCGGTCGAGGGCGCGCACCAGTGCGCTGGCGGCCGTACCAGCTAAGGCGGCCGCGCTCAGCCAGAGTGAGGGGCTCACCGCGCGCGCGCTTGGCGAGGATGTCAGCCAGAGGAGGCAGGCCGCCCGGCGCTGCCCGCGCTCCACTCGGCGCAGGGCCGCGAGCATCAGGCGGCGGCGGCGGCGCTCCTGCCGGCGCTGCCGGAGCCGGTGGAGGAGTTGATGTGAGTGTCGGCGTGCTCGTGTCCATAGGTCAATCAGCCAGCCAGTCGCCCAGGAGCCAATCGCGTTTGGCTTGCGGGCGGCGGCGGGGGTCGCGTTCGGCGGGGTCGGCGGTGATAGATTGAAGGCGGCGCTCATGTTCAGCGGCGAGTGTCTCGGCGCGGCGGGCGCGCTCTTCGGCTTCGCGCGCGCGGCGCTCGGCGGCTTCGAGGCGGGCGGCGAGGTCGGCGTTGGCTTCGGTCCAGCGGCCGTGCAGGACTGTGGCGGCGGCGGGGGGCGGCTCGGGCTGGGGCGCCGGCGCCGGCTCTGGATCGGGAGGCGGCGCGGGCGGATCGGCAGTTGGCTCGGTGGCCGGCGGCTCGGCCGGATCAGGCGCGCGCGGAGTGGTCGGGTCCACGCGCGGAGCTTGGCACGTGGCGGCTGGGCTGTGGAGTGACAAGGCTGGACACGTCGGCGCCGGCTCGGGCGCCGGCGGCTTGCCAGGCGATTTCGAGGGCCAGGACGTCCTCGAGGCGCCAGCGCAGGCTCCCGCGGGTGATCACGAGGGGCCGGATCGGCGCGCGGCGGAGCCAGCGCTGGACGGTGCGAAGGCTGACTTGCCAGCGCCGGGCGAGGTCGTGCTTCGTGAGCAGGATGTCAGCGGGGGGGTGCATAACGGAGAATTGGCGTGAGGTCCAGGCGATGCGTGATGGTGATGTCCAGCGTCGCCCGGTGGGCCAGCCAGGCGAGCGCCAGGAGTGTGGCGCACCAGATCAGGGCGGTGATGGGTCGGTCGGTCATCTCGGAATGCGGTATGGCGAGGGGTGCGGGGCGGGCTCGGCTTGGCCGTCGGGCGGCTCGCAGTAGGTGGTCCACATCCGTTCCGCGTAGGCCGCGGGGCAGCGGATGGGCTGACCGTCGGCCAGGCGCTGCTCGAGGTTGCCGATGAGCGCCAGGACGCGGCGGGGCCAGAGGTTCGCGCGGTTCCGCCACTTGCCGGCGTCGCGATTCATGGCCTCGTCGCCGATCAGTCGGCGAAGGCGTCCCATGATCTCGGGCATGGTGATCGCGTCCATCGGCTCGAGCGGCGTGACGCCGGCTTGCTGGGCGAGGCGCTGGCGGCGGCGGCGCTCGGACAACCAGCGCATTTCGTCGTCGGTCAGGATGGCGATGGGCATGAGGCTGGATCGTCAGGCGGGGGCACGTCGCGGAGCTTGGCGGTCAGGCGTCTCCAGGTTTCGGCGAGGTGCTCCCAGTCGGGTTGATGGTTAGGTGGGGGTGAGGTTGGCGAGGGCGGAGTCTTTCCGTCATTGGTCGCAACGGGTGCGGATTGATTCGGCGGCGGGGTGCCGGTTCCACTCTTCGGAGCCGGCCGAAGGCCGCTGCCTTCTTCCTTCCGTTGTGTCGCGCGCGCAGCGCGCTGCACCTTGTCTTTGACCTTGGGTTGGTCCCTGTAAAGGGATGGCCACTTTTTGTGGCCAGTGCCACTGGCCACATTTTGTGGCCGGTACACTGGCCACATTTTGTGGCCAGTAGCGATGTCGAACACCAGCGTTGTGCGAGCCTCCCAGAACCAACCGCGCTTGTGCGCCCATTGACGCTCGAAGCGGATGAAACCCAAGCGCTCCAATTTCACGCGCCAGCGCTGAATGGAGGTGCGGTGCAGGCCGGTGATGTCCTCAATCACGCGCTCGCCCAAGGTGAAGGTGCGGCCGTCGCCGCGGGCGCGGGCGAGGCGGGCGAGCGCGCGCAAGTACTCGAGGGCGCCATAGCTCAGCAGTCCCTCGCGGCGGGCGGCCTCAGCGGCCGCCCAAAAAGAGGCGGGCGGCCGGGCCGGATTAGCCCTAGCCGCCCGCCCTGATCGCCCCGTGGCGCTCATGGTCGAGGCTTGGGGTCATTGGCCGCCTGATGCGCGGCGCACGGCGAGACGGAACGCCTCAGCGATGGGCATCGCCCAAGACTGACGGCGCCCGCGCTCGCGGAACACCAGCACGTCGCCGGGGCCGATGGTCACGACCACCGGGCGCGCCTGTGGGTACAGCACGCGGTACGGCGCGCGCGTGACGCGCGTCACCGGACGGTCGGTCGAGGTCATGTCCCCTCCTGCTCGAGGTGGCGCGGTATCAACTCCTCGTGATCGGCGAGGAGCGCGCGCGCCAGAACGTGGCCGCGGCTGGCGATGTCGGCGCTGATCAAGCGCTGGATGTAGGCACTCGGTCTCAGGCCGGTGCGGGGGAAGACCACGTCGCGCATCCAGGCGAGGTGATCGGGATAGAGGCTCACCGTCACCGGCCGGGCGCGCGGGCGCCGCGGCGGGCGGGAGCGGGTGGCGTCAGTCATGGCGCACCTCCTGGATTGGACGGCCGTCACTGTCTGTGACGGCCGGTTCGGGCTGAGGCGGGGTGAGGAGGCGGGTGACCGCTTCCACGCAGACCAAGTGTTCCGCGAGCGCGATGAGGCGGTGCTTATCCATGCTTTCGACCGCAGGATCAACCCCCGGCCGCTGGACCAGTTCGCGGCGCAGCGCGTCCAGCGCTGCGTATAGGTCTGACTGTAGTTCGTCGATGTGCACCTGTTCCGCATAGACTCGGCTGAGGCACATGAGGATGGGAATAACCGACTGCTCGTCGCCCGCCACGATCCGCGGAGCGCACCGCGTTTCGGCGACGCGCACGATCTGTCGCTCGTCCCATTGGTCCGGGGATATTACGAGCGTGTCGACCAGCTGTTCGAGCGCCGCTACGAGCACGACGCGGCTCTCGGAGGCTCGGCTTCGGGCCGCGTACACGGCCCGAAGTAGATCGCGGAGATCACGCATGGCGCACCTCCTGGATTGGTCGGCCGTCACTGTCCGTGACGGCGGGCATTGGTAGCGGCGCGGTGAGGCGGCGCGCGAGCCACTCCTGACATACGATGCGGGCCGCGATGGCCTCGCAGTCCTCAGCCTTCATGAGGGCGTTAGCCGACGGCGGATCGGGCAGGGCCAGCAGCGCGGCGCGCAGGCGATTGAGCGCCGCCGCCTCAGCGTTGACCCGCTCCTCGTATTCGGCGCCCACGGTGTACACCTCCTTGAGCGCCGCCATGAGTTCCTCGTCCGGCTCGCCGCGGAGAATATCCGGCGCGGCGGTGAGCTCGGCTTCCGTGATCACGGCGAGCGCGCCGGCCGTGTCCAAGTCCAGGTGGACCAGCTTGGCCAGGCGCTCCAAGGCAGCTTGTCGCCTTGGCTGGAACCAGGTCACGTCGTTGGCCGCCTTGTAGTACTCACGGAGGAGAGTGCCGATGTCACGCATGGGGCACCTCCTCGAGTGGTGTGGTGGGAGCCTCGATCAGCGCCGGGGCGTAATCTCGGCGAGATCTCCCGTGATAGCCCGAAGTCGCGGCGATTATCACGTACCAGCCCCGCGGCGCGCTTGTGTCTCCACGGCGCAACACAGCGCTGTCCGTGCTGCGGCCGGTGAATACCACTTCCACCGCCTGGACATCTGGGCGCTGTCCGAAGATTCGGCGCGCCTCGCTGGTCCAGTAGGCGGTGCTTCGGTCGGATGCCTTGATCGTGGCCAGATCGCCGCGGCGGATGATGAGGTTGTCACGCATGGGCCACCTCCTCGAGCGTGACGCCAGTCTGGGCGGCCAGGGCGGCCACCATGGGCGGGCACTCGGTCACCGCGCGCATGGCGCGGTCGGCGGCGGCCCGCAGGGAGCGGGCCATTTTCTGCGCCGCGGCCTCAGAGGGCCGCGGCCGGTGGTCGTTCAGAAGGCGCTCTTCGAGGCGCCGGAGATACTCGGCCTGTCCCACGACCGGGGGCAGTCGGAGTCGCAATGTGGTTTGCACGGCATCACATTACGACTTTCGCACAATCTTTGTAAAGGCTATTTTTTTGGGGGGGGGAAAGGGGTGTTCACAGGATGTTCACTGGGTGTGCACATGGTTTGCGCAGGTTGTTCTCGGGCGGGGGGTTGCGGCGGTGAAGGGACGGTGAATCGGCGGTGAGGTTTTTGGGCTGGACGGCCGCCAACAACCGGCTCAGAAGTGGGCCATGAAGCACATCACGACGCAGTTGTTTTGGGCCGCGGCGCTCGCCGCGGCGTTCCTTTGCAGCGGGCGCAGCGCCGCCGCGGAGTACCGCACGTTGTCGAGTCTGGGCGCGGCCAGGAGTCTGGACATCGCGGAAGGGGAGTGGGTCCGCATCATCGGCGTGGCGACGCAGTACCCGATTTCGGCGGAGCGGCCGACGTTGGTGCGTTGGTCGCAGGTGTACCCGACGGGCTGGCGCGTGGATTGGATCGCGCAGCCGGGGAGTCTGTATTTGGGGCCGGGGCAGGTGGACGTGTCGCGCAGCGGGGTGGAGGGGGCCAATGATGTGTGGGTCACGGTGGTTTTTGGGCGGGTGTCGGAGTTGCGCGAGGCGGGAGGCGGCGGGGGCGGGACGCCGGCCGTGGCGGCGCTGAACGTGCAGGTGAGCACGAATCTGACGGACTGGGCGACGGTGCGCACGGTGGAGGCGCCGGCGCCGGGGCCGGCGGCGGCGTACAGGCTGGAAATCC
>Ga0272446_1006986_pt1 | contig 11468 bp, 4 predicted proteins | sample YNPCB0061_FD_194587 | JGI IMG/M metagenome (GOLD analysis project Ga0272446, IMG submission 194587) | Hot spring microbial mat communities from Yellowstone National Park, WY, United States - YNP-CB-006-1 | ecosystem: Environmental > Aquatic > Thermal springs > Hot (42-90C) > Sediment | place...
CTTTTCAACAGCACCACCTCACCTACGGTGAACTCAATCAACGCGCTAATCAACTAGCCACTTACTTAAAGCAGCTTGGAGTGGGCGCTGAGACGCGGGTTGCTGTCTGTGTCGAGCCTTCGTGGGATATTGCGATCGCCCTACTGGCCATCTTTAAGGCTGGTGGGGTCTACGTCCCCCTTGACCCCAGCCACCCGATGGCGCGGTTGGCCACCATTCTAGAAGAGGTACAACCTGCTGCCGTGCTCACTCAATCCCAGTTGCTGCCGCATTTGCCCAGACTCAGAGCGTGGGGTGGGGAAGTTGCACCCGCCCTTTTCTGCTTTGATCGAGACTGGGCAGAACTGCCAACGGCGCCAGCAAGTAACGTTGAGACGCAAGTTAATCTTGACCAAACTGCTTACTTAATCTACACCTCCGGGACAACAGGCAAACCCAAGGGGGTAAAGGTAACCCACTCCAATCTGGTGCACTATATCCTGGTGGCACAATATCAGTATGGGTTGAATGCTCAGGATGTGATGCCTGCGATCGCCCGTTTTACGTTCAGCATCAGCCTGTTTGAGCTGTTATCTCCTCTGGTGGCGGGCGGGCGACTACTTCTGTTAGAGCGAGATCATATCCTCGACTTTAAGCGAATGACGCAAACCCTTGAGCAGATTACCGTGCTGCATGCATCGCCAAGTTGGTTGCGTCGGCTACTGGCTTATATTGACCAGGGTGAAGCCATCCCTCAGACCTTTCCAAATCTGCGGCATGTTTCTTCTGGTGGCGATCTGGTCAGTGCCGATCTACTAGAGGGCATAAAGGCGGCCTTTGAGCAGGCTGAAGTCTTTGTGATCTACGGCTGCAGTGAAGTCAGTTGCATGGGGTGTACCTTCCCCGTACCTAGGGATCAGGTTGTGACCAAGAGTTACATTGGCAAACCCTTCCCTAATGTATCGGTGCGTCTCTATGATCCCAACCAAAATCTAGTTCCGGTAGGCGTCGTAGGTGAGATCTATATCGGCGGAGCGGGGGTTGCAGCGGGCTATCTGCAGCGACCAGAGCTGACCCAGGAAAAATTTATTGACCTCAATGGCCAGCGGTTTTATCGCACGGGCGATTTAGGGCGGTTGAATCCGGATGGCAATCTGGAGATCCTGGGACGCGCTGATTTTCAGATTAAGCTTCGTGGCATTCGGATTGAGCTAGGAGAAATTGAAACCCTATTGCGACAAACCCCCACAGTACGCGAGGCCGTTGTAGCAGCCCGTCAATTACCCGGTCGCGAAGAAACCAGCCTGATAGCCTATGTGGTACCCGAGCACGGGCAAAACCTGGAAATCGCAAAAGTGCGTCGCCGTCTGCAAGCAAAACTACCAGACTATATGGTGCCTGCAGCTTTTGTCTTGCTTGAGTCTATGCCCGTTAATGTCAATCAAAAGATTGATCGGCGCGCCTTGCCTTTACCAACGGCAGAAAACCTCATCAACGTTCAAACTTTTGTACCGGCTTCTAATCCCTGGGAAGAACGCCTCACAGAAATTTGGGAGGCACTCCTAGGACTTCAACCCATTGGTATCCACGACCATTTCTTTGAAATTGGTGGCGACTCCCTTTTAGCCATGAACCTGATGGTTGAAATCGAGGCCGCTTTCGGCAAAACGTTGCCGGTCAGTACAATCATCACGGCTCCTACAATTGCACAACTGGCGGCCATACTAAATCCGGATACGGTATTACCACCGCCTCAATCGCTGGTGTTATTACGCTCTGGAGGAGAGGCTCCACCCATCTTTTTTGTCCATGATGGTGAAGGAGAAACGCTGCTTTATCGCAATCTCGCCCACCGTTTGAACCCTGAGCATCCCGTCTATGGCTTGCAACCCCTCAGTCGCGAACACTACCCAATGTTGCACACGCGACTGACCGATATGGCGGCTTACTACATCGAGCAAATTCGGAAAGTGCAGCCAGAAGGGCCTTACTTTTTGGCGGGCTTATGTGTCGGGGGCTTTTTAGCCTTTGAGATGGCACGACAATTGCGCAGCCAGGGACAATCCACTGCCATGGTGGCGCTAATTGATACGGCAGATGTGGAAGCAAAAGAGCGGCCAGGGAGACTTGTCAGTGCTCGGATCAACCGATTTTCCCAATCTCTGGGTAAGGGGCAAAACCTCACGCTCAGACAGCGTTTGCTTGAAGTGCCGGCCAAGGTCGGGCGCAAACTGTTTAATCTGATAGCCTACGAAGTTGGCTCAAAGTTTCAAAAGGTGAAGAATCGCCTTAAATTCAAACTGCTGCGATACTACCTGGATCGAGCCGCTCCTGCCCCTGGATTTTTGCACAACATTCCTGTACGCATCACCCTCAAATTAGCAGAACGGGAATATGTGCCCCAGGCTGCCTATGTTGGGGAAGTTTTACTATTTCGGGCAACAGAAAAAAGCCCGCTCTTTGATAACACCCCAATTGACGATACTCCCTACACAGAGATTTATAGTGATCCCCTCCTTGGTTGGGAAAAGCGAGTGACCCACGGAGTTGTAGTGCATGATGTGCCCGGTGGCCATTCCAGTATGCTGCAAGAGCCAAATGTGCAGGTTTTAGCGGATTTGATGCAGGTTTACATCGACAATGCGCTCGAAGCAACCCAGTTGACCAGTGATCTAGCTCCCTATTCAGTAATTCAGTTAACGGAAGCAGGGCCAGCTCCGGGCGTAGGAGTCTCCTGACTCTGGCAAGGGGTTTACTCTTAGGTTTTACTCTTAGAAAGAGGATATTGAGTCTGGTGACTCTAGCCCCTTGAGAGTTGGCAGGGGGTAGGGCAAGGCTTTACCCTGAAGCATAACCCAAAAGTTACCCATGCCCAGGGAGTTAATAAGACTGTGCAGGGCTTCTCGCCGTCGCAGAATGGCTTGAATTTCCTGGCGATCGCGACTTTCAGACTGACTCAGCGCCGCAATCCGATCGCCTAACCCCAGAGCCATGAGAAATAAACTTTGGGGCACTCGTCCTAAAAGTTGCAACCCATAGGCCATCCCCTTCTGCTCGAGTGTCGTGAAATCTACATGGGCGGTGATATCCTGCTGCCCCAAGTAAAGGTAGGGATTTCCATGGGCGCGGTGACGATAGTAACACTGCAAAGTTCCCTCGGATCGGACAGGGTGATAGTAACGCTCAGCCGAATAGCCATAGTCAATCGTTAACACAAACCCCTGATGGAGGCAGCGGGCGACCTGCTCAAGCCAAGCGATCGCGCTCAGGTTGACCTCCGTTGTATACCCTTCTGGATAAGGCGGTGTTGTAAAGTGTACATTCACCTCAGAGAAATAGCGATCCAGTTCAGGTGTTGAGAGGACATCCTCAACTTCTCGAAAGAGCGCCTCTGGATGGGAGAACTGCCCATCCCGGTCTTCTGTCGTTACATAAATCTCCCACAGATGTCCTTGGGCAAACCGCACCCGATGTACTGGAAACGCATCTACCAACTCATTCGAGAAAAAACAGCCCGTAATCGAATCGGTTGGGATCGTTGTTAGGTCGCTCCAGCGCACTTGAATATAGGGTTGAAAGGGCCGCAAATGCTGCTGTTGTAGGGCAATCAGAGCCTGACTGCGTTCGACGATTTGGTAATCCAAACATTGACAAAACTCTGGATAGCGATCTAGCAAATAGCGCAGAATATCCACCGCCAATAGCCCCTGTCCGGCTCCCATCTCGATCAGCGTAAAGGGGGCAGGTTGCCCAAGCATTGACCACATCTGGACAAACTGCTCAGCCAACAGTTCACCAAAGTCAGCAGCTAAATGGGGAGCCGTAAAAAAATCTCCGGTCTGACCAATCAGTTGTGCCCGTGTGGCGTAATACCCCAAAGTTGGCTCGTAGAGGGCTGCTTCCATAAAATCAGCAAACGTGATTTTCCGTTGCGGATGTTGATTGATTTTCTGGAGAATCCTCTGATAGAGCTGACTGGATTGAGATTCCATTTGATTGTCTGACGCTGCCATTTCCCCTCTCCCTATTGCACCCTTTCTCTTAATTAGGGCCAGATTGCTATCCTGCTTGATTGCCCGCCAGATAACTTCCCGGCTTCCGCGTTTCAGTCCTTTCTTCTGTTCTGGAAAACAGGAGCTTAAACAGATAAAATGCCAACCTTCCCTGGAGCATGACCGAGGAAAAGCTGGCGGCAAGCCTTGATGGCAATTTTTACGGACGAAACTTCAGGCAAGCCCCCTAACGACAAATCATTAGACAAACCTAAATTTTTTCGCCGGTAATGGTCTCTTTATCTATAATACTCAAGCATCTTTGCTGATAGGCATGCTGACTTCAGGGTTGGCAAAGGGCGATCGCAGAGGCAAAAGTCATCCAGGGCTTGGGCAAAACCTACCCGTCACGACTCACCGCTGCCATCTCCCCTGTTTTTCCTACAGTCCAGGAACCTATCAAATCCAATGGGATCGCTTACTTAAGCACCCAAAAAGTGGATCGGGGTTAGGCTTTGAGGCTTGACAGCCCGTTAGTTTTTCTCTGACGGAGCACTAGAGCTTAGCAGTTTGGGCTAGATCTTTGCCTGCATCAAAGATGATTTCAAACCGTTCGTTTGGCTGACTCCGCTGGAGTACACGCAAATAAGCTTCTGCATCATTACGGCGGCGAAAACGGGAAACACTTAATTGCTTGAGGTTCGGCAAAAGCTTATGGATCACCCAAGGGGTGAGTTGATTTTGGTAATTCATAGGTTTCAGTGGCTAATGGTGGATTGAGCAACGAGCACAAAAACGATCACAAAGATGACACCTGAAAATCGAAGCTTCGAGTTAAGCGTTATTCAAAGGGAACGAACCTTCAGAAACCGCGATCGCTAAAACGCTATATCTAGTGTTGATAACTAGCGTACATACTATAGATAGCGCCATCTTCCTTGAACTGCAAACTTTGTTACAAAAATAGATATTTCCCGGAAAAGGTTTGGAGATTGCGGCCAGAGCCAATATCAACAGGGGTCTCAATCATCCCTAAGGGCAAAGTCTGTGACTACCTCCCGCCCAAATTCCTAGGAAGACGCTAATCGATGTTTTCCAGGGTATGGCTCAATCCAACGACCTTTCTCCCTTTCTTGCTTGAAGACGCGGGGTTAATCAAAGGATCGAAAAGAAAATGTCGCTTTGGTCAGAAAGCTCAGGACAAAACCAAGTACTCAACCACCCATGCTGGGTAGGCTTTCTAACTCGCCGTCACCCTGTCTTGTTCTTTATTTTTTGCAGCAGCAGTCAGCACGCCACAACAAGGGCAGGATTCTGCGCGGTATCTGGAACAAGATTAGGGCTTCACCGCTGGGGCTTCCAGCTATCGCTAGCCCTAGGGCACCTCTTCCACAAGCTGTTTTACGAACACCTCCTAAGCTAAAAGTTAGGAAGGAAGAGTTGCTGCAAAAGCATGACATATCTGGAACAGCACCCTTTAGCGATGCATTGCTTCAGCCAAATGGTACGGCTAGGACAAGGGTACCTGACAAATCCAAAGGTTCCTCTCTCGAACCCGCAACTGATCTGCTCTGGCCTGATCGGTTTGCAACCATGGCACAGTCTTCACTGAAAGTATCCTTCGCAAAGACAGCCACCCACCCAGGAAACTTTTGGATATTTTTGTAGAGATCATTGATTCCCTAACCTGAGATTCGCCTACCTTCTGGTTGGGAGCTATTAATTTAACCTTGAAGTCGTGTAAGAACGTAATACCTCTTGCCCCCAGCTTACTAAGGTGGCAGATCCTGCCAATAACAACAGGTAACGGCCTTTTACAAGATGGTCGTGATAAACGCTGGCTGCGCCAGCCTCTCGCCATAGCCCTAAGAGTGCTCCAATCATCGCCCCACACAATCCGCAAATTAAAGTGGCTGACATCAACCAGGTTATGGGGTGCCCTTTGACTGCGCCGATGATTAGCAATAAACTGGCGAGGGCGGCTGCAAATAAGGCGGAGTTGATCCCTAGGGCGATCGCCCTGCGCTCAACTAATTGCGTAGGACTGAGTAACCCCACCCGTTCGGGAGTACTGTAGCCCGCTCCAACCATTGCCAGATTCTCTGGAGAAATGCCATGGCGCTGCAACAACCGATACACTTGAAACGCTGTTGCTTCATCGGGCAAAATCACCACCACCAAGTGGGAATGGCGTCGCTTTACTGGCCGGTATTGGAGCGATCGCATAAAAGTCACCCTGTCGCTCATACAAATCGGCTGAATGCTGCCCGCAGTGCACATGACCCAAGGTTGCGCAAAAGCGCCTCGCTAAAGCACCAGCATGGCCATTGCTTGAGAGCAGCGTTGGTAAACTTAAACAGAAAGCCACTCAACAGAAATCCACCCATCCCTTTGCTCTATCAGCATCCTAGCAGTTACTATTGAAAATTCTAATGGTCGCTATTAGAAATAAGCATGGATCTGTTGAATAGCGACAAGCCAGCTAATTGGCCGATGGTTGGCGTTGAAGGGTCGCTCTGGGCAAGATCGATCAGGCGCAACCGACCAGAGAGTGAGATGCTGTTTGGTTGGCGGCCATTCTGTCAGACTTATCCTAACAGTTGGGTGGGTAACTACATCTGAACAGGTGCTGAGTGCAAATTCCTCAACACACTTTGTAAAAGGGGTGCGATCGCCTTGAGTGGATACGTTTAGTGGATACATTCCTGGATAATAAAACCCTAGCAAAAGCAACTAATTGTTAAAAGTGCTAAAAGCCTGCTCATAATAGGGCTAGTGCTGCAAGGTTTGTAGACTCTCAACCCAGTGACTTTCAGTGATTGCAGTGGGCATCCTAAGATGGGTAGCTGGTTTTGGAGAAATTTGTAGATAAGGATAAACCTCCTATAAGAGGGGGGAAAGTTCCTTATCAGATACCATCAATGCATCTGAGATAATTGGGTACTTTGAAAAAGATCCTGCTCATACTCACATTGGCTGGAAGTTTAAGTTAATTCCTGTTGATTCTAAGCTCAACTGCTATGTTTCCTGACGTGCCCTTAAGTATGGCCTGATTTGTCGTCTGCATGTTATTTGCCTTGCCCAACTTAAAAAAAGCAACCCGCAATAGCTCGCGTTTGCTCAGACAGTTTTTCAAGCACCCGCTGATTGCATCCAGTCTAATCGCAGCAGGCCTCGTTTTAGGTGTGCGCCAACTCGGTGGTTGGCAACAGCTTGAGTTGTCTACTTACGACTATTTACTACGGTTGCGCCCTGTTGAACCACCGGATAACCGGATCGTCATTATCGAAATTACAGAAGAAGACATTCGTGCCCAACAAGAATGGCCCCTCTCTGATGAAACCATTGCCCGCCTGTTAGCCATCTTGCAAGCTCAACAGCCCCGAGTGATTGGGCTAGATTTATTTCGCGACATTCCGATTGGCCAGGGGAGAAGCCAACTTTTAAAGCAGCTCAAAGCAGAGAATGTGATTGGGGTGATGCGCCTGGAAGAGGGGGATGATATCGGAACTCCAGCTCCGCCAGGAATGCCAGAGGATCGCGTAGGGTTTAGTGATGTTGTGATTGATGCAGACTCCATCGCCCGTCGCAACTTCATGTATGCATTCTATGAGAATAAGGCCTACTATTCCTTTGCGCTGCGGCTGAGCCTGAAGTATCTGGAACCTAGAGGTTATCAGCTTCAAGCTCAAAAACAAAGCTTGTCAATTGGGCCAGCTTTTTTTCCCTCGCTCAATTCAAGTTCGGGTGGGTATGTTCGGGTTGATGATAATGGCTATCAAACTCTACTCAACTACCGCTCCGCGAAACAGCCCGTTCCCACATTTACCCTAACTGAAGCCTTAAACGGGCAAATTTCCTCAGAGCAAATTCGCGATCGCCTGGTGATGATTGGCACCACCGCACCCAGTGCCAAAGATTTGTTTCAAACGCCTTACAATTTATCGGCAAAACGTAGCCCTTCAACGCCAGGGGTAATTGTCCATGCCCATATGACCAGCCAGATTTTGAGTACCGTTTTAGACCAGCGACCGCTGATCTGGTACTGGTCTGACTTTTTCGAAGCGGTTTGGATCGGGGGTTGGGCACTCGTCGGGGGTGGTCTGGCATGGCAAATCCGACAGCCCCTTTTATTCGGTGGGGGCATGACTGGGGCAGTCGGTGCTTTAGGGGGCATCACCTATGGCTTGTTTTTGCAAGCGGGCTGGGTTCCCATTGTTCCCGCAGCGATCGCCCTCGTGGGGGCTGCTATGGGGGTCATTCTCCATCGTCAGCTCCACGATACTTTTCACGATGCCCTGACCGATTTACCCAATCGCATTTTGTTTACGCGCCAGTTACAAGAAGCGATCGCCCAACGTCAGCGCTTCACCACGGTTCAGGAAGATGCCTCTGAACCCCCATCGATTGCGGTCTTATTCCTTGGCCTGGACAACTTCAAAACCATTAATGATAGTTTTGGGCATCGTCTGGGTGATCAACTCCTGGTTTCAACGAAGAAGCGGCTGCAGGCATGTTTGCACCCCCGCGATCAACTGGCACGAGTCGGTGGTGATGAGTTCGCGATTTTGCGCCAGCGGGTGATTGATCCCGACGAGGTCACGCACTTGGCTGATCGCTTACAGCAACAAATGACCCAGCCCTTTAAGCTGGGGGGGCAGGAGGTTTTTACAACCGCGAGTGTAGGGATCGTGCTAGACCGGGCCGACTCTGGCTGTGTTCCTGAAGAAATTCTGAGAGATGCCCATACAGCCATGAATCGAGCCAAAGCCTCTGGTAAGGCGCGCCATGAGGTTTTTGTAACCGGGATGCGGCTGCAGGTCATGAGCCGGATGCAACTCGAAACCGACCTGCGGCGAGCGATTGGCGACAACCAATTTTGCCTTTATTATCAACCGATAATCGCGCTGAAAACCGGTCGCATTGCTGGCTTTGAAGCATTAGTTCGATGGCAGCATCCAGAACGGGGCTTTGTCCCACCCATTGAGTTCATCCCCATTGCTGAAGAAACAAATCTGATTATTCCCCTAGGGCGATGGATTTTAAATGAAGCATGCCGCCAACTGCGTCGCTGGCAAGATGAGTTTCCCAAAGAGCCTCCTTTAATCATCAGTGTCAATCTATCAGGCAAACAGTTTGCCCAGCCCGATCTGGTCGAGCAAATTGAACAATGCCTGAAACAAACCCAACTCGCTGGACGCAGCCTTAAACTCGAGATCACTGAGAGCATTGCAATGACTGATGTAGAGGCCACCATTGCGCTGCTTCAGCAACTCAAAGCTTTAGATTTGAAGCTAAGTATTGATGATTTTGGGACTGGCTACTCTTCGCTTAGCTACCTCCATCGCTTTCCTACCAATACGATTAAGGTTGATCGCTCTTTCGTCAGCCGCATGGGGTATGAAAGTGAAGATGCGCACATTGTTCAAACCATTATCATGCTAGGACATAATCTGGGCATGGATATTGTTGCAGAAGGAGTCGAGACCCAAGAACAGTTGGATCGACTACGTAGCCTGGGGTGCGAATATGGGCAGGGTTATTTTTTCTCTAAACCCCTCTCTGCCGATGCAATGCGCATGATGATTGCCCGTAACCCCCAGTGGTAAGTAGTAGCGGGCAGACCCAAAGCAGGCAGACTGAAAGGAGTGCCATCGATTATGTTGATGGCTCCAAACCTGGAAACTGGGAAAAACCGCCCTGGGAATTTCCGTCTGTCAAAGGATTTTGCTGCCGATTAGATTCCTCCGAAAAGTTGCGCCTGACCTCCCTCACAATGCTGGCCACAATTGGGTCAGGATCTTTCTGCAAATTGGGGAGGAGTTGCTGTAACGCTCTCGGAGAAGCAATGTTTAAGTAAATCACAACCGCTTCTCGAATAAAACCACAGGGGTGGCGCAGACAGGCAAGAATTTGCTCAGCCGTTACGCTCCAGCGAGCACTACGAGCCAGATGGAAGCAACAGGCCAGAGCCCAATCTGACAAAAAGTGGCGTAAATCAATTAAATGCCGCAAGCGATCGCTCGCAGACAGGGGTTGGTAGCTGTAAACTTCAGCCAGACGACTGAGTTTTTCGCGTTCAGAGCCTCGATCCAAAATGCTGAGCAAGGCACGTTTACTGGGAATATCCAGGGTATTGTCAAGAATCTCTAGCCCATGGGCGGCACTACTCGCAGAAGTAGAGTGCAGACTAAAGGCCGCTGCATTAATTGCACTCAGAGGATACAGAAATTTCATTAATAGAAATAGACGCTCCTGAGCATCACCGACCATATCACTCAGTGCTCGTTTGAGCAGTTCCGCTTCTCGTTCTGTCATTGCCGCTAAATCGACCAAGGCAGCATAAATCTGCCCAACTAGCATAATTTCCTGATCAATCAGACGTTCTACCCCACTCCGCCCTATTTCATCCAGGGTGCTTTCAATCCCCACATCGTTGGGAATCTCCAGCAAGATTTTCAATAAGTTACGCCGATCTGCTCCCCAGGCAACCTGAAGATGGGAAATCAACGCATTCAGAGCTTCTAAAGTACCAATTTCGCCAATTACCTTCCAGGCATGAAGTCGTACCAAGTCTGGCTTGTAGGGATCTTCAGCAAGGGCAACTAACATCGGAACCGCTTCATTCTCAAGCCTTACTAGGGCTTTCATTGCTGCGGCCCGGGTTGACTTGTAATAGAGACCGCGTAGCAGCGAGGGATAAAATTCTTCTAAATGGGTAGCCGCGATCGCCTCTAACAAGGCACACCGCACCCGCAGAGATTCATCCTGCAAAAGATTAGGAATATGCAACCGCAGGGACTGCATATAAACAGCCTCGCCCAAGGCCCGGCACCCCATCACCCGCTCACGCTCTTGCTTATGGGTCAACATCAGCCGTAGAGTATTTGTTGCCTCTGCTTTTTGCAAACTATTTCCCCGACGCAACATCAAAGAAGCGGCGGTACCTCGTACCACCGGGTCAACTTCTGCCCGGAGGTAGGGCTTGAGCTGACGGACATCTGAGGTCTCTTGAGTAATCCAGATGTAGCGTAGCGCCACCGCCAAAACCTCTGGCGTAGGGTTTTGATCCACCAATCTTTGCACATCCGCCACATATTGAGGATTCGGAAACTCCATCATCTCTTCCAGACTTTTTTGTTGCAGCCTGGGAGAAAGCTGAGTCAACTTGGGAGCCAAAATCTCTCCCACATTTCTGGGATCGAGTTGACTCAATAGCTCAATGCAAGAAGCCTTATGATCCTCTGTACTAGGCTGTTCTAGCGTCATCAAAACCGCTTGTTTTAATTCGCGGAGATCCACATCGGTACTGAGTTGTCCGCGCTCAGCGCTCATCACCAAGAGGCCAACGTACTTAGAACGCATTAGCCATACCGTTAACATCCATGCCAGCGCCAGTAAGAAAATTCCGGGCAACACCAAGTTCATTGCCTTAAAGGTTGCCCACTCCTTCTGTTCAAGCCAAACTAGGCTCAGCAAGGCTAACCCCGTCACTCC
>Ga0272446_1006987_pt1 | contig 11468 bp, 11 predicted proteins | sample YNPCB0061_FD_194587 | JGI IMG/M metagenome (GOLD analysis project Ga0272446, IMG submission 194587) | Hot spring microbial mat communities from Yellowstone National Park, WY, United States - YNP-CB-006-1 | ecosystem: Environmental > Aquatic > Thermal springs > Hot (42-90C) > Sediment | place...
CTGGTCCCGAGCGCAGCGTGGGATGGGCCGCAGGACCACAAAGCGGGCGCGTAGCGGGCTCACCTTCCGGGTGAGCGTGAACACAGCCACAAACGTCACAATCCATGCGCCTTCTCAATGGCCACTCAGCGGTCAACTGAGGTTTTTAGGATGATCCGAAGGGTGGCACGCCAGCCCACCCGTGAGGCCGCAGCAGCCTTCACTTCGGAATCTGGATTTCCCTTTCGAAATATCGTCCTTCTTCGGCCCGTGGGTGGCAGGCGATGCAGTTCCCCTTGCTGCCTACCTTGGCCCGTCGCCAGATGGCGGCGGGCACTTCGTCGTGCATGAAGGCAAAGAACGGCATTTCCGTGACCCGCACAGGTGTCTCGGTGACAGCCACACGGGCATTACGGGCGGCAATGGCCGGCACGGCCCGGGGCGTGTCCCCGGCCAGGACCTCCAATTGGGCCAGCAGTTGGTCCCGCTCCATCTGGGGCAGGCTGGCATCCTCGCCGAAATGGCGGTCCAGTTCCAGCATCAACTTGCGCCAGGAACGGGCCGGCAGATAGGTGGGGGAGTAGGCGGTATGGCAGCTGCCACACTCGCTGACGTAGCGCTTGGACTCCGGCATGGGCAACACCACGTTCAGGTCTCCGGCCGAGGCCGGCATGGCGCACAGCACCATGAACAGTATCGGAACAGGGCTTGGCCGTTGGCTGAGCATATGCGTGCCGCCTATTTAAGCGACAGGATATAGGCGGTGAAATCCGCCTTTTCCTGGGCCGTGCAGGCCCGGTTCAGAACCTCGTTGCAGTTGCGCTTGAACCATTTTTCCACCTTGGCCATATCGGTGAAGCGCGCCGCATTGACACTGGGCGCCAGGGGATCGATCACCTTGTTGGTGCGCACATGTCGTCCCACGTCCTTGGGATTCGGCGTGTGGCAGGTGGCGCATGACTCGGCCTTCTCGCCAGTGAACTTTCCGTGGTAGAGCTGCCTGCCACGCTCCACAGAAGCACTGGTGCCGGCGCTGGCCTGGAGCTGGGCAAGAATCTGGGTGGGCGAATCAGCCATCGCATCCAGGGGCACGGCCAAGCACAACAGGCACAACAGCTTGTTCATGACTTCTCCACGGCGTTGCGAACGAGCGCCGGGGCAGGCTCGGCCTTGCCCCGGCCACGGCCCATCAGTACTTGGAGGCCACGTTGCCAATATTGCCGGCCGGGACATTCACGCCCAGACCGTTATCCACATCGTCATCCCCCTTGATCTTCACGAAGGGCACGATCAAGGCCGGCTTGCCCAAGGACTTGTAGTAGGCGGCGATGTCCTCGATCTCTTTTTCCGTGAAGAAGGCGGTGGCCAGGTTCATCATGGGGTGCAGGATCTTGCCGGTCTTGTACTTGTTGGTCTTGATGGCCAGCTTGTCCGCGTCGCGACCAGCCAGCTGCAGGGTGTAGAAGATGCCGCCGAAGCTTTCATTGCCGTGACAGACGGCACAGGCCGTCGCTTTCTGCTTGCCGACGGCGGGATCGCCCGCCTGGGCGGCAGCGGCAAACAGGGCAGCGGTCATCAGGGAGATCAGGGCGCTCTTTTTCATGGCTTGCTTCCTCGTGGGTTCGTTGGGAATTTGAATATACGGAAATACTGATTTTGCCGGGCAAAATTTTTTGCGTCTGACCCCGGCGACCGTTGGCCCGGGTCTACGCGTCTCAGTCAGGACATGTAGCAATTATTGCACACAATATTTGTACATGTGCAATATCTATGTACAATTTTTAAATGGCCTTCCCAAACCACGCCGACCGTCATTCCGAATTGTTCCCCATCCGTGAGTTGGTACGGCGCACGGGGGTCAACGCCTCCACGCTGCGGGCCTGGGAAACCCGCCACGGCCTCCTCACCCCCATCCGCACCCCCTCGGGACACCGGCTTTATGGCCAGCAGGATGTACAACGCATCCAGCGCCTGCAGGACCTGCTGGCCCAGGGGCTGAGCCTGTCGGACATCGCCCCCTTGCTGGCTGTCCTGGAAAAGGCGCCCACGACAAATGAGGAAGAGGATATGTCGGGACTGCCCTTGCCCCCGAATTCCTCATGGCACGGCTACCTATACGAAACCCTGCGGGCCCTGGAAGACTTCAGCACAGAGCGGCTGGACCAACTTTACAGCGAGGCCTGCGCCCTCTATCCCATCGACATCGTCACCGACAACCTGCTCATCCCCGTTCTGGAGCAACTGGGCAACCGCTGGGACAAACGCCCCTCGGGCATCGCCGAGGAACACTTCTTCAGCGCCTGGCTGCGCAACAAACTGGGCGCCCGTCTGCACCATGCCGCCAGCCTGCCCCGGGGCGGCCAGCTGATCCTCGCCTGCCTGCCCCATGAAAACCACGAGATCGGCCTGCTGATCTTTGCCCTGGCCGCCCTGCAGCGGGGCCATCGCATCATCTACCTGGGCGCCAACATGCCCACCCGCCAGATCGTGCACGTGGCCCGCCAGACCCATGCCCAGGGCATCGTGCTCGCAGGTCGCCAGGTGGCGGACCCCACCGACGCCCTCGCGGACATTGCCTGGCTGGCGGGAGCAGTGAAAATTCCCCTATTCGTGGGCAGTCATTTTTCCACCCAGACGCGGAACCAACTGCAAACCATCGGCGCCACCCCCCTAGGAGAAAACATGGCCGTGGGCATGCGGTTGATGGAAGCCCGGCTGGACGCACAAGCCAGGCACCCCTTGCGGGCTTAGCCCACAACCATGCCCATTTCCCGGGCCACAAGGCCGGATGGGTGGATTCAATACCCCGGTCTGGACGAAAATCCCACTGAAGCCATGGCGACGGAGCGGGTCAGAATACCCGGCCCCCCGCCCCGGACGGAAGCATTGCCGACAGGAAAGGCCCCAGGGGGAGCAAATGGACACCCACAGTAAATCACGCAAGTCCCCCATCAAGCCTTTCCTGACGGGTTTGGCTTTGGGGACCCTGGTGGGTGGGCTGGCGATGTATCTGCAGCAGCCGAAGGGGGAATCGGCTCAGCCTGTGCAGCGGGCCCACGCCTCGGCGGATTGCGGCGCGGGGGGACAGAAGCCGGCCATGGCCGCCCCCACGATTCCCAAGGATTTCGAATTTTATGGCGTACTGGAGAAGGCCCCGGTCACGCCAGTCAGGCCGGACCTGGAACACCCGCCGGTGCCGCCGCCCCTGGCACCCTCCCCGCCTTCAGCTTCGCCGGACGCGGCCAGGCCTATTTATTTGCAGGTGGCCTCCTTCAAGTCTGAAGCGGACGCGAATGCCCTCAAGGCCCGCGTCGTCCTGACGGGCATCCAGGCCACGGTGGTGGCCATGGACATTCCCGACAAAGGCACGCACTACCGCGTCCGCATCGGGCCTTTCGCCAATCCGGCGGCCTTGGCCCGGGCCAAGGCGCAATTGAGCCAAGGGGGCATCGAGCTGGGAAACGCCTTCGTGGTGCGATAAATAAGGTGCCCGCCAAATCGGGCTCTATCGCGGGCGGCGGTCTTTTCTTACTTCACCACCTCCTTGAGCTGGTCAAGAATCGCGGGATTTTGGTTACGGCCGCCGCTGCGCGGCTTAACTTGCCGCGAGCGGCAAGTTAAGCCTGCACCGAAATCCCGCGATCACCCGCTTCAGAACCAGGACAGTGACGCTTACTTAACGACTTCCTTCAGCTGATCAAGGATCGCGGGATTTTCCAGGGTGGAGGTGTCCTGGGTGATCTCCTCGCCCTTGGCCAGGGCCCGCAGCAGGCGGCGCATGATCTTGCCGGACCGGGTCTTGGGCAGATTGTCGCCGAAGCGAATCTCGTCGGGCTTGGCGATGGGCCCGATCTCCTTGCCCACGTGGTTGCGCAATGCCTCGACGATCTGTTTCGCCTCTTCGCCGCTGGGGCGGGCCCGCTTCAACACCACGAAGGCGGTGATGGCCTCACCCTTCACGTCGTGGGGCTTGCCTACCACCGCAGCCTCCGCCACCAGGGGGTGGGACACCAGGGCGGATTCGATCTCCATGGTGCCCAGACGGTGGCCGGAAACGTTCAGCACGTCGTCTATACGGCCCATGATGGTGAAGTAGCCCGTCTTGGGGTCCCGCACCGAACCGTCGCCCGCCAGGTAGAGGCCGCCCAGTTCCTCGGGGAAGTAGGACTTCTTGAAACGTTCCGGATCGCCCCAGATGGTGCGGATCATGGAGGGCCAGGGTTTCTTGATGACCAGGAAGCCCCCTTTGCCCCACTCCACGTCGTGGCCGGCCTCGTCCACCACCTGGGCCATGATGCCGGGGAAGGGCAGGGTGCAGGAGCCGGGCACGGTGGGGGTGGCGCCGGGCAGGGGGGTGATCATGTGGCCGCCGGTCTCGGTCTGCCACCAGGTGTCCACGATGGGGCAGCGGCCGCCGCCCACGGTCTCGTGGTACCACATCCAGGCCTCGGGGTTGATGGGCTCGCCCACGGTGCCCAGGAGGCGCAGGCTGGAGAGGTCATACTTGCCCGGGTGCAGGTCCGGATTGGCGTTGGCGATCTTGATGAGGGAGCGAATGGCCGTGGGGGCGGTGTAGAAGATGGAGACCCTGTGGGCCTGGATCATGCGCCAGAAGCGACCGCCGTCCGGGTAGGTGGGCACGCCCTCGAACACCACCTGGGTGCCGCCGCAGGCCAGGGGGCCGTAGGCCACGTAGGTGTGGCCCGTGATCCAGCCGATGTCGGCCGTGCACCAGAACACGTCGCTGGGCTTCAGGTCGAAGGTCCACTTGGTGGTGAGCACCGCATGCAGCAGGTAGCCGCCGGTGGAATGCTGCACCCCCTTGGGCTTGCCGGTGGAGCCGGAGGTGTAGAGCAAAAACAGGGGATGCTCGGCCTCCACCCATTCCGGCTCGCACACGTCGGGCTGCCCCTGCACCACGTCGTGCCACCACACGTCCCGGCCCGCGTGCCAGGCGCAGTCGGTGCCGGCCCGCTTGTAGACCACCACGTTTCTCACACTACCGCAGCCCTCCATGGCCAGGGCCTCGTCCACGGCCGGCTTCAGGGGGATGGCCTTGCCGCCCCGGTGCTGGGCGTCGGCGGTGATGACCATGACCGCGCCGGCGTCCTCGATGCGGTCCCGCAGGGAGTGGGCGGAGAAGCCGCCGAACACCACGGAATGGGTGGCGCCGATGCGGGCGCAGGCCTGCATGGCGACGATGCCCTCGATGGACATGGGCAGGTAGATGATGACCCGGTCGCCCTTCTTCACGCCCATGGCCTTCAGGGCATTGGCGAACCGGGCGGTGCGGGCCAGCAGCTCCTTGTAGGTGACGGGGGTCACCTCGCCGTCGTCGGACTCGAAGATGATGGCGGTCTTGTCCCCCAGGCCCGCTTCCACGTTGCGGTCCAGGCTGTTGTAGGAGGCGTTCAGCTTGCCGTCGGCGAACCACTTGTAGAAGGGGGCGTTGCTTTCGTCCAGCACTTGGGTGAAAGGCTGCTTCCAGGTCAAATGCTCCCGAGCCAGCTTGGCCCAGTAGCCTTCATAGTCGGCGTTGGCCGCATCCACCAGGGCCTGGTAGGCCTCCATACCCGAGATGGTGGCCTGGGCCTTGAAGGCATCGGAGGGCGGAAAGACCCGGTGTTCTTGCATGACGGACTCGATGGTGGTGCTCATGACGAATACATCTCCATGACGGCATTGGTGGGCGAACCGGCCACGGCGGCCAGACGTTGAAGTGACCCTTCCCCAGGGAAGGGGCAAAATTAGGCCACTTCTGTCTTTTTTTCAAATTGCCATGCAGACCAGCACCGCCGCACTGATCCAACAGGCCCGGGGATACAGCCGTTGGCTGGCCCAACGGCTCGACGCACGGACCGAGCTGGGCGACTGGCTGGCGCGGACCCTGTCCATGCCCGTCAGCCGGGAGGAGATGCGGGCTTTTCTGGCGGAGCCCCAGGCCACGGAAGAAGCGCTGAAGAGCCGGCTGCGCCGTCTGCGGGAACAGGTCTTCGCCCGGGTGATGACCCGGGACCTGGGGGGGCTGGCGGACCTGACGGAAGTGACCCGCACCCTCACCGAGCTGGCGGAAGAAGCCGTGGGCGCCGCCCTGGACTTCCTGCACCGGGACCTGGCGGAAATTCATGGTGAGCCCCTGGACAGCCAGGGACGGCCCCAGCGCATGATCGTGGTGGGCATGGGCAAGCTGGGGGGCGGCGAACTCAACGCCTCCTCCGACATCGATCTCGTCTTCGTCTACCCGGAAGACGGCGAGACCACCGGGCCCCGGAAACTGGCCAACTTCGAGTTCTTCACCCGCCTGGGCAAGCGCCTCATCGCCGCCCTGGACGACAAGACCGGCGACGGCTACGTGTTCCGGGTGGACATGCGCCTGCGCCCCTACGGCGATGGCGGCCCCCTGGCCTCCAGCTTCGCCATGCTGGAGGAGTACTTCTACACCCAGGCCCGTGAGTGGGAACGCTATGCCTGGATCAAGGGCCGGGCCCTCACCGGCGAACGCATCGACGATCTGGAGGCATTGCGCCAGCCCTTCGTGTTCCGCAAATACCTGGACTTCGGCGCCTTCGCCGCCATGCGGGAACTCCACGCCCAGATCCGGCGGGAGGTGTCCAGGAAGGACAAGCTGGACAACATCAAGCTGGGTCCGGGCGGCATCCGCGAGATCGAGTTCATCGCCCAGGTGTTCCAGCTCATCCGCGGCGGCCACCTCCCCTCCCTGCGCCTGCGGCCCACCCGCACCCTGCTGCACCAGCTGGCCGCCTACAACCTGCTGCCGGAGGCCACGGCGGAAGATCTGCAGTCCACCTATGTCTTCCTGCGCAACCTGGAACACCGCCTGCAATACCTGGATGATGCCCAGACCCAGGCCCTGCCCACGGGGGACGAAGATCGCCAGCGGGTGGCCCGGGCCATGGGCTGCCCGGACTGGAACGCCCTGCTGGCAGAACTGGAACCTCGTCGCAAGCGGGTGGCCGGCCAGTTCGAGCAGGTGTTCGGCGCCCCCCAGGAGGACCAGTCCGCCCACCCCCTGGCCGGGGTGTGGCAGCGCCCGGAGGAGGACGCCCTGGACCGCCTGAGCCTGGCCGACTATCGGGAACCCGCGCCCGTTCTGGCGCAACTGCGAGCCTTCACCCGAAGCAGCCGCTATACCGGCCTCCCGGCCCGCAACAAGGCCCTGCTGGACGGCCTGCTGCCGCCCCTTATCGAGGTGGCCGCGGGCTTCGCCAATGCCGGGGAGACCCTGGCCCGCATCCTGACCCTGCTGGAAGCCATTGCCCGGCGTGCCTCTTACCTGGCCCTGCTGCAGGAATACCCCCAGACCCTGACCCCGCTGGCCCGCATCCTCGGCGCCAGCCCCTGGGCCGCCCATTACCTCACCCAGCAACCCCACCTGCTGGACGAACTGCTGGACCCGCGCCAACTCATGGCCCCGCCGGACTGGGCCCAAGCCCGGGAGGAACTGCGCCTGGTGCTGGAAGGACTCGGGGGGGACGTGGAGCGGCAGATGGACGAGCTGCGCCGCTTCAAGCAGTCCGAGACCTTCCGCCTGCTGGCCCAGGATTTGGCCGGCCTGTGGACGGTAGAGAAACTCTCCGACCACCTGTCCGACCTGGCGGACCTGCTGGTGGACGCCACCCTGAAACTGGTGTGGGCCACCCTGCCCGGCCGCCATCGGGACATGCCCGCCTTCGCCGTCATCGCCTACGGCAAGCTGGGGGGCCGGGAGCTGGGCTACGCCTCTGACCTGGATATCGTCTTTCTGCACGACGACCCCCATCCGGACGCCCAGGAGATCTACGCCCGCCTGGGCAAGCGCCTGAACACGTGGATGTCCACCCTCACCCCCGCCGGCCTGCTCTATGAAACCGACCTGCGCCTGCGGCCGGATGGCGCCTCGGGCCTGCTGGTCAGCTCCGTGGAGGCCTTCGACGACTACCAGCGCCACCAGGCCTGGACCTGGGAACACCAGGCCCTCACCCGGGCGAGATTCTGCTGCGGCGACCGGGCCGTGGGGGCACGCTTCGAGCAGATCCGGGAAGCGGTGCTATGCCAGCCCCGGGACCTGGGCAAACTGCGCGCCGAGGTCCTGGAAATGCGCCAGAAGATGCTGGACGGCCATCCCAATCCTTCCGGCCTGTTTGACCTGAAGCATGACCGGGGCGGCCTGGTGGACGTGGAATTCGCCGTGCAATACCTGGTGCTGGCCCATGCCGCCACCTACCCGGAGATGACCGCCAACATCGGCAACATCGCCCTGCTGCGCCGGGCTGGAGAACGGGGCCTCATCCCCGCCGACCTGGGCCAGGCCGCCGGCGACGCCTACCGGGAACTGCGCCGCCGCCAGCACGCCCTCAAGTTGCAGGGGCTGGAGCATGCCCGCGCCGAACACGGCGGCCTGGCCCAGGAAATCCACGCGGTAAAGACCCTGTGGGGCTATGTATTCGGGCAGTATCCGCCCGCCTCATAACAGGGCCCGCAGGCCTTCCTGCAAGCGCGTACCCGCCACCTCGGGAGACAGGCCACAACCCAAATCCCGCAGCTGCGTCACCGCCATCCCCGCATAACCGCAGGGATTGATGGCGCGGAACGGGGCCAGGTCCATGTGCACATTCAAGGCCAGGCCGTGGTAGGTGCAGCCGCCCTTCACCCGCAGGCCCAAGGCGGCGATCTTGGCGCCGTCCACGTAGATGCCGGGGGCGCCGGCCAGGCGTTCGCCCTTGATGCCCACCTCCGCCAGCAGGTCGATGACGGCCTGCTCCATGCGCCGCACCAGTTCCTTCACGCCGTAGCCCCGGCGCTTCAGGTCCAGCAGCAGGTAGATCACCACCTGGCCGGGGCCGTGGTAGGTGACCTGGCCGCCCCGGTCGATGGGCACCACGGGGATGCCAATGTCTTGTAATACGTGTTCCCGCTTGCCGGCCTGGCCCAGGGTGAAGACGGGGGGGTGTTCCAGCAGCCAGAGTTCGTCCGGGGTATCCGGCGTGCGAGTGGCGGTGAAGGCTTGCATGGCCGCCAGGGTGGGGGCGTACTCCACCCGGCCCAGGCGGCGGAGGATCAGCTCTGGGTGGACCAAATCAAAGCACCACTTTCACCAGGGGGTGGGCGGTGAGTTCCCGGTACAGGTCGTCCAGTTGCTGCTTGGAAACGGCACGGATGGTGCAGGTGACGGCCAGATACTTGCCGCCGCTGGAGGCGCGCATCTCCACGGTCTCCGCCAGGAAATCCGGCGCATGGCGCAGGACGATGTCCACCATGACCTGGGCGAAATCGTCGCTGCGCTGCCCCATGATCTTGATGGGGAAATCGCAGGGGAATTCCAGCAGGGTGTCACCGTTGTCCGCAGGGCTCATGGCCGGCCTCCGCGCATGACGGTGCGTTTGTAGTCCCGGTAGGCGGCCCACATGCGGCGGTATGCGGGGCCCGGGATACCATCGCCCACGGGCCGGCCATCCAGGCGGGTGACCGCCAGCACCTCCTTGGTGGAGGAGGTGAGCCAGATCTCGTCTGCGGTGCGCAGTTCGGCCTCGCTCACGGGGCGTACCTCGTGGGCCATGCCGTGGTGGCGCGCCAGTTCCAGCACCACCTCGTAGGTGATGCCCGGCAGCATGAGGTGCGTTTCCGGCGGCGTCAGAATGACGCCTTCCCGGACGATGAAGACGCTGCTGGCGGCGCCCTCGGTGAGCCAGCCGTCCCGGATGAGGAGGGTCTCGGCGCAATCCGCGTCCACGGAGCGCTGACGCAGCAGGACATTGGCCAGCAGTGAGGTGGTCTTCAGGTCGCAGCGCAGCCAGCGGATGTCCCGCGCGGTGATGGCCGCCACGCCGTGCTCGATGGCCTCCGATGGCGGCGGCTTCAGGGCCATGGGCATGAGGAACACGGTGGGCCGTACCTGGGTGGGGAAGGCATGGTCCCGCGTGGGTGCCGGTCCCCGGGTCACCTGGAGGTAGAGACCGATGTCCTCCCAGGGGGACGTTTCAATCACCTTGCCGATGAGGGCTTCCCACTCCGCGCGGCTGTGGGGGTTTTCCAGGCGGATCCCCGCCAGGCTCTGTTCCAGCCGGTGCAGGTGGTCCCCCAGGCGGAAAGGCCGGCGGTCATAGACGGGGATGACCTCGTACACGCCATCGCCGAACAAGAAACCCCGGTCCATGACCGGTACCCGGGCCTGGTCCAGGGGCAGGAATTCGCCGTTGAGATAGACGGTGGGCATGCCAGGCGCGTGGGAAGTGGGTAGCGGGGTCAATCCTACTCCCCGCCTCACTTGAACATCAGCAGGATGCTGTCCCACCCCCGGCCCAGCAAGCTGGCCACGGGCACGTCGTGGAGGGCGCGCAGGGGGTAATCGCCCACCAGCTCGCCGTCCACCGTCAGGCGCAGGGAGCCCACCTGGGCGCCCCGGCGCACCGGGGCCAGCATGGGCTGCTGGGTGACCAGCTTGACCTGGATGCGGTTGGCGGTCCCACGCGGTACCGTCACGTAAAGGTCAGCGGTGAAACCCGCCTGGAGATCGCTTTGCGAGCCTTTATAGATGCGCAGGTTGGACACCGCCTTGTTGGCGGGATAAAGCTTCACGGTCTCGAAGGACTGGAAGCCGTAGTTCAGCAGCTTCTGGCTTTCCATGGCCCGGGCGGTGTCGGAGCTGGCCCCCAGCACCACGGACAGCAGACGGCGGTGGTCCCGCTGGCTCGAGGCAATGAGACAGTAACCGGCGCTTTCCGTGTGGCCTGTCTTCACACCATCCACGCTGGGGTCCATGTACAAGAGGCGGTTGCGGTTGGGCTGGCGGATGCCGTTGTAGGTGAACTCCTTTTCGGCATAGAGCTTGTAGTACTCCGGGAAACCGTTGATGAGGGCCGTGGCCAGTCGGGCCAGGTCCCTGGCCGTGGCGTAATGCTGGGGGTGGGGCAGCCCGGTGGAATTCATGAAATGGGTGCCCGTCATGCCCAGGCGCTTGGCCATCTGGTTCATCATGGAGGCGAAACCCTCTTCGGATCCGGCGATGGCCTCCGCCAGGACGATGCAGGCATCGTTGCCGGACTGGATGATCATGCCCCTGAGCAGATCTTCCACCCGGGCCGGCTTGCCGGGCTCCAGGAACATGCGGGAGCCTTCCGCACGCCAGGCCTTCTCCGACACCGGCAGGGTCTGGTCCAGCTTGAGGCGTCCTTCCCTGATGGCGGCGAAACTCAGATAAGCGGTCATCAGCTTGGTCAGGGAAGCCGGCTCCACCCGGGCATCCGCGTCCTTTTCCGCCAAGGCCTGGCCGCTGGCCGTATCCACCAGCAGCCAGGCCCTGGCGTTCAACTGGGGCGCGGGGGGAATGGGCAGGGCTGCCTGGGCGCTGATGGCAGCAAAGGAGAGGGCAAAGGCAACAGCAGAGGACAGCTTGGCGAACAAATTCATCCTAAAAACCTCAGTTGAACGCGTCCGAAGGCCGGACCAGGCAGGTGTCTGGCGCGAAGCGACGACGCCGCAGGGTCGTTCCC
>Ga0272446_1006988_pt1 | contig 11467 bp, 11 predicted proteins | sample YNPCB0061_FD_194587 | JGI IMG/M metagenome (GOLD analysis project Ga0272446, IMG submission 194587) | Hot spring microbial mat communities from Yellowstone National Park, WY, United States - YNP-CB-006-1 | ecosystem: Environmental > Aquatic > Thermal springs > Hot (42-90C) > Sediment | place...
TGTCAAAGAAGTTGTGCGGCTCAAAAAGGCGGCTACGCGGGACTTGGTCATGGAAATAGCCTGCGGACTAGCCAATCTTCGCCTCAGTTTTCCGTAATCAAATACTTATGATAGATAATGTCTAATAGCTTTGGATTTGCAACTTAGCATATTTACCGTCGGCGGTGCGAAGGGCAACAACCACACCAGGGATGGGAGTGATGATATTCGTCATGGTATTGTAGTTATACCAGCCAGCCCCTGAACGCGCTGTAATGGCAAGATTTGTGGAAGAGGAGTCGGCACGCCAGCCGGTTTCGGGGGCAAGAGTGAGCATATCGTAATCCTGTGCGGTGAGTACCTGCGCCAGTGCTTGCCCAAAGCGTCCTGTGCCGCCATTTATCCAAATCGTCGTGCCGCGAAAGGCAATATCCCATTTTGCTGTTGCAGTATCTGCACCCGTTACGATGGCACTATCTTTTAGGTTAAAGTACGTGAAACGCCCTGTATTCATCGGGTCAGCAGCAAGGTCGCGAACAACGACGGCTTTACCTTGTGATGTAGGCTGTGTTGGGGCAGTTGGAGCAGGCGTATTTGTATTCTGATTCTGCTGGCAAGCAGTGGCAGTCATGCAGATACAAAAAACTGAAAGTACAAATCGCTGAACCATAGTTGGTAAAGATGATTAAAATGAATGAAGAATATGTGAAGTGTTTTTGGTCTAATTCATCGCATAATTCAGTGGTAGAGTAATGTAATCCACTGCCTCAGCGAGCAAAGAGCGTATTTCCTCTGCCTCCTCGCGGGTAAAGGCGAGCTTGAGTTTCAGTGGGCGCATATCAACCAGCACTTTTCGTACGTGGACGCTGGGTGCATTGCACTGTACCCAGTAGTCTATGTCCAGTGTCCTCCAGAACTCTGCCATCGTGCGAAGCTCCTGCTCGGTCAAATCCAAAACGAAGTTGCCAAACTCTATGTGATAGCATCGGTAATGTGGGCAGTGAAAGACGATTCCATGCTTAGAGCGGCAAATAAACACTGGCTCGCCATGATGCTTGCCGTGAAAACGATGATGATGAGGAGTATTCATAATTTTATCGAAAAAATATTTTATTTAGACTGAATCCAAACAACTATATTGCAAAGTTATTTGTTATTCCACACAACAAGCAACGCAAAACGGAATAATAATGACGCGATACGGATTTTGTCATACAATCACAAAGCAACTATGAATATCTGGCTACACAAAGACAGCGAAGCACTTATCGAAGAGCAGCATGAACAGTGCTGTGCGGCGGCGGAAGGACTGAGCGAACGGCACGCGGATGTTCGCTTGCCGCAAGGGACGGCACGTGTCCACGAATGGTCGTTTGGCGGCATAGAAATTCGCACGACGACGGCGGAACTCCACGCTGAGACAATGCTGCACGTGCAAGAGACCTTGCCGCGCATAACGCTGCACTTTGCCACTCGCGAACGCTCCGAAGGCAGATATGACGGGATAGAAAGACATATTTGCTACACACCGTTTGAGCATAACATTATGGCAACGCCATTTGTCTGCGGTCAGGTGCGTTTTGCTCCTTCTAAGCAGCTCAATGTTTGCGAAATACACTTTGCGCCAGAGTATTTCGAACGACTTTTGCCAGAGAACAGCACGCTTTTTACGGAACTATGCCGTGCCATAGAACAGGGAAATGCTACGGTCTTGGGCAAAACAAATTTTTCGTTGACCCCGCAGATGGAAGGGATTCTGCGGGACATCCAAACTCCCGCAAGGCGTGGTTGCTTGCAAAAACTTTATCTCGAAGCAAAAGTGCTGGAGCTATTCGTTGTGCAAATGGAGCAAATAGAGTGTCAAACCGATGCTTGCACACGGTGCGGGCTTTGCACAAACGATTTCTCAGGACGCTTAGATGCTTCGGTGCGAAGCGAGCGCGAACGCCTGCAAGACGCTTTCGACATTATTCAAGCATCGTTTGTTCACCCACCAACATTGGCTGAATTAGCGCGGCAAGTGGGATTGAACGAGTTCAAGCTCAAACGGGGATTCAAACAAATCTTTGGCACGACGGTCTATGGGCTTGTTCTGCGAGAGCGCATGAACAAAGCCCGCGAACTCTTGTTGGCAGGTGATACACAGCGTTCCATCAGCATTGCCGACATTGCCGAGTCCGTCGGATATCAACATGCAACGCATTTTACTGCCGCTTTCAAAAAATATTTTGGGGAATTACCGAGCGAAATTCGGTAGAATTCAATTCAATAGAGCAGAGCGGCAAGTGTCCAAGCCGTTTGCGGAATTCGTGCGACACTTGGAGAACGCTAATCGTCTTGCCCAAAGCCGCTGCAAATCTGATGCTTTCCCGTGTCCGCATCTTGTAGCGTCGCAATCGTCCGCATGAGCGTTGATTTCCCTGCACCATTTTGCCCCAGAAGCCCGAACATTCCTGCTTCTATCATCAGCGATGCGCCACCCAGCGCGTGAACGCTGTTGTCGTAGGTTTTGGAGAGGTTTTCGATGATAAATTTACACTGATGATAAATTTACACTATGTAGAGCGGTTAGTTGAAAAGATACTGATTCATGGTTACTCTAAATTTATTTGGACTAAATCTAAATTACGTCGAAATAAGAAAATCCGCAGATATTTGTTGTTTTTACAATTGCACTATAATATATTTGTTTATACAAATAGCGTGTTTGCAAAACTTGGTACTTGTAGGACTAAATTCTTTCCAAAGCTCGATTTTCCTTTACACTTGTTTTTACATTTTTTATCATTCTTGTTACTCTTTGCCAATGCAAGCTATTCTTCTTGTGAATTTGGGCTCGCCTGATTCTTTTACCGTGCCAGATGTTCGGCGGTATCTTAAAGAGTTTTTAATGGACGAGTACGTGATAGACGTTCCCGCGCCACTGCGTTCGTTGATTGTGAAGGGGGCGATTTTGCCATTTCGTCCGCGCCGGTCGGCAGCGGCGTACCGTTCTGTGTGGTGGGAAGAAGGCTCTCCGCTTGTAGTGCTGTCCGAACGCCTGACCGAGCGTGTTTCGGAGCAATTGCAGTTTCCTACCGCACTTGCTATGCGCTATGGAAACCCAAGCATTCACGACGTATTGGAACGTCTGTGCTGCGACTATCCTGCCGTAAACGAAATTCTGCTTGTGCCGATGTATCCGCAGTATGCGATGGCAAGCACCAGAACTGTCGTTGAACGCACCCGTGCTGTGTTGCCGCATGTTGAGCAGTTGTGTGGGCGGCGGCTTGCCATGCGCGTTGTGAAGCCGTTTTACAATCATCCGATGTACATCAATGCCTTAGCTGCGACCGTCAAAGAGGCACTACCTCAAAACGCAGATTTTCTGCTGATGAGCTACCACGGCGTTCCAGAACGCCACATTCGCAAAACTGACCCGACTAACCCGAACGCTCGCAAAGGGCAGGGGCACTGCCTTAGCAATAATACTAATAATACTGCGCCCAACTGCTGCGAAAACGTGTGCATACCAAACGCCGTGCAAGAAGTGTGCTATCGCCACCACGCCTTTGAAACTTCACGATTGCTGGCATCGGCATTGCAGTTGGAATCTGGACAGTGGGGTATTGCCTTCCAGTCACGCTTGGGCAGCGATGCGTGGTTGAAGCCGTACACCGCCGATGAACTCAAACGCCTCGCCCAAAGCGGTGTACGACATCTTGCTGTGGTGTGTCCAGCCTTTGTGGCAGATTGTTTGGAAACGCTCGAGGAAATTGGCGAAGAAGGACGTGAAATCTTTTTAGGCAACGGCGGCAAGGAATTTACCCTTATTCCTTGTATGAATGACCATCCCGCATGGGTGGACGCGCTTGTGCGGATAATCACGCTTGAATCTTCGCCGCACACTCAATGCGTGAATGAACAACGCGCCCATAAACACGCTCTCACAGTATGATGAACACGAGGGAAGATATCGTTACACACGCCACCGAGCATACTACCAAACCTGAACTTGTTAATCGCGTCAAGACGCGCACCGATGTCTGCGTTATTGGCGGAGGGATTTCGGGGCTGAGTGCTGCCTACGCGCTCACGCAGCGTGGCAGGCAAGTGCTGCTTCTGGAGCGCAACGAGCAAGTGGGCGGTGTGCTGCAGACTGTTCGGGAAGAGGGTTTTACGTTTGATTGTGGTGCCAATACGGTGCGTGTTTCTAATGAGGAATTTGAGCGTTTTGTGCAGGGTGTAGGGCTTGGCAGCCTGCTTATTGAGGCTGACGCATCAGCAAATAACCGCTACATTATGCGCGGCGGCGCGCTACATCCGCTCAAAGCCCACCCGATTGCCCTTTTACGTTCGCCTTTGCTCTCGTGGCGGGCAAAACTGCGCCTTCTGGCTGAACCCTTTGTGCGCCCTGGTGCGCCTGCACACACTAAACAGTCCGGGCAAGGCGAACATCAGCATGAAAGCCAAGACGAAAGTATCGCCGCGATGCTTGAGCGGCGTGTGGGCAAAGAAGTCGTGCAGTATCTTGTAAGCCCTATGTTGAGTGGTATTTACGGTACAACGCCCGACCATTTGAGTGCGCGGACTGTTTTCCCGACGCTGTGGATGTGGGAACAGCAATACGGCTCACTGCTCAAGGGAATGATTGCCGAACGTTTCAAGCGACAACGGTCAGCGACTGCAAAGGCTGGCAGCGGCTCTGTGGCGCGTGTGGTGAACTTTCGTGGTGGTATGACCACGTTTGTCCAAGCCATAGCACAACACCTTGCGGAGCGTGTACAAACTGGCGTAGGAGTCCAATCACTACGTCGCACTGCAAATGGCTGGCATTTGGGAACTTCCTTTGGCTTGATAGAGTGCGGAAGTCTCGTGCTTGCCACTGATGCCCACGCGGCGGCTTCGCTGCTGCGCTCGGCGAGCGACACGACGTGTGCGCTGTGCAGTGAAGCTGCTCACCACCTTGAGCGCGTGGAGTACTCCTCGCTTGCGCTGCTGCATCTGGGCTACAAGCGTGCTGTGGTGCGCCGCCCGTTGGACAGTTTTGGGTTTCTTGTGCCGCCCAACGAGGGCGAACCCCTGTTGGGTAGTCTGTGGAACTCTACTATATTTCCGCACACTGCACCCAGTAATTATGCGGCATTTACGGTATTTGCCAGCGAGCGCGTTACGGCAGAAATAGCAAACGTCTTGTCATCGGCGGGGTCTGAAGCCATAACGGCTTGCCATCCAACACTTCAACCAGTATTAAACCGTTTTGCGGAGATTATGGGGATAGACCCCGCTAGTCCACATCCCGCAGTGCCAGAGTTCTTTCGTCTGACACTGTGGAAACGCGGAATCCCGCGCTATGCTGTGGGATATTGGCAACACGAGCAGGCGTGGAGCAACTTGGAGGCAGCCTATCCAAGTCTTCGACTTGTGGGGAATTATCGCGGTGGCGTGTCGGTGGCGGATTGCGTCAATAACGCTCGCCAAGCTGCTTTATCACTTAGTGCGTGAACGCCCGCGCACCCAATATCACATACTCAAATATACCAAACCAAATGTTGTTACATCTCCTCACCACTCTTTGTATGAATACGATACATCGAGTCTTCATTAGCAGCTTCGTTGCTGCCATCGTTACCTTCACGCTGCCAACGCACGTACTGGCATTAGCCGATAGCACAGCTGTGCGCCAATACAGCATTCCGCACGTGCAGGTGCAAGCCGAACGCCGCACCGAACGCCTGCAGAATGTACCCGTAGCAGTGTCAGTGGTCAATGCCGAAACCCTTCAGGCAAGCGGTATTCAGACGCTTCGCGGCATAACGGCACGGGTGCCAAATTTGTTTATGCCAGAGTACGGAACGCGCCTAACCGCACCAGTATTTATGAGGGGCATAGGTTCACGCATCAATGACCCTTCCGTCGGGCTGTATGTGGATGGCGTAAATTACTTTGACCGCAGCGCATTCGATTTTGAACTGTATGATATCGAAAATATCGAGGTTTTACGAGGTCCGCAGGGAACATTGTTCGGGCGCAACACCATGGGCGGCATTATTCACATTACCACCCAAAAACCCTCTGCAAAGCAGGTGATAAGCGGCTCGCTGGGCTACGGACTCTTCAATGACCAGCAATACCGACTGACGGGGCAAATGCCGCTTGTGGGCAATGAACTGTTCGCGCGGATTGCGGTAGCACGAAACAGCCGCGATGGGTTTACGCGCAACCAATTTGCTACTCCACACAATGCTGACGCTGGTTCCACCATTGACTTCCGCGACGGCTGGAGTGGGCGGGGGCAACTGCGCTGGTTGCCCGATGCTACATGGGACGTGCAACTGACGGTGTATGGCGAACGAGACCGCGACGGCGGAGCACCCTACGCACCGCTTGAACGCACGCGAGAGCAGCCATTTACCGCCAATTTTAATGGCGTAAGTACGTTTCATCGGGACATGCTTGGGGCAAATCTGCGAGCAATCTACGACCTTGCGTCCTTTCGTCTGACCTCCGCCACAAACTGGCAAAGCCTCGATAACCGCTTTGCCGTTGACCAAGATTTCGACCCGCGTGATATCCTGAACGTGTATAACACCGAACGCCACGCGCTTGTTACCCAAGAACTCACCGCTTCGTCGTACTACAAAGAATCGCCTGTGCAGTGGATTTTGGGGGTATTTGCGTTTGCACAAGCTCAACGCCGCGATGTGGAACTCGCCTACGGACGTGATGCCGTTGGGTTTGTGCAGGGTATTAGTTCGCCTCGCACCGACGCTCGCGGCAATAACCAGCGTTCGCACGGCATAGCGGGGTTCGGGCAAATCACCGCCAACGATGTGCTGCTGAAGGGCTTGGGCATAACGCTTGGGGTGCGCTACGATGCTGAATCGAACGCGCTGCAAGCCACGCGCGTTGTGCAGATACTTCAGAACGGACAACGACAGAATTTCCCCGATTTTTCTCAGCTTTTAGTCTTTAGTGAAGTCTTGCCCAAAGCCTCTCTGAAATACGTTTTCGACGACAACTATATGCTCTATGCGAGCCTGAGCAAAGGCTACAAAGGCGGTGGCTTTAATGTGGCGGCAATTGAGGAGCGCGACCGAACCTTTGGCGCAGAACAAAGTTGGAACTACGAACTTGGTACAAAAACATCATGGCTTGAAAACCGCGTTGTTGCCAATGTCTCGGCGTTTTGGATTGATTGGACGAACCAACAGCTCACGCAGGTCGTTCCGCCGATTGGCAATATTGTGCGCAATGTGGGACGCACGGTTTCACGAGGCGTAGAGCTAGAGCTTACCGCCCGACCTATGCAGCCAATGCTTATATCAGCAGCCTTTGGCTATACCGACGCGCGATTTGTTAGCTACACCGACCAACAATTCTCCCGCAACGCCGCAGGCATGACCATTGCTCATACCATTGACTATGCAGGTAAGCGTATTCCTTTCGTACCAGAATACACGGCAAGTCTTGCCGCAGAGTATGAATTACGATTTGCCACAACGACGTTCGGCAACGAACCTCGGAACACAAATTTTCTCAACTCGCTGAGCCTTCGTGCTGAATTGCAAAGTATTGGTCAGACGTTTTGGCGCGAAGACAACACGCTTGTTCAACATCCGTACCATCTGCTCCACGCCCGCGCAACGCTGCACACCAGTATTGGGCGTTTCTCGCTATGGGCAAATAACCTGACGGACACGCGCTTTACGACCATTCAGTTTGCTTCGCTGCCGAACCTGCCCTTGTACGCACAACTTGGCGCGCCGCGTAGTGCGGGTGTGCAATATTCGTTCATTATTTCACAGTAACGCAAGCAACGGAGTAAGGTCATGGAACAGTTCACATCACTGCTGCAACGCCTTGATGCGGGAAGTATTTTGGCATGTATGGCACTTATGAGTTTTGCCAAAAATATCCTGCCGCCACTGCCGAGTGACGCACTCATGGTGTTTGCTGGAGCACTTGCCGCGCTGGGCTTGGTGGGCTTAGTGCCGCTGGTGAGCGTGTGCGCGTTAGGCAGCACGGCAGGATTTATGATGATGTTTGCACTTGGACGATACTCTGGAAGCAGCTTGCAGAGCCGTGAGCGAGTATGGATTGTGCCTGTGCGCTCCGTGCAAGTGTATGTGAGTGCCATCGAAACCTTATTTCAACGCTATGGCTATGGTGTCATTGCGGCGAACAGGTTTTTGGGTGTGAAGCGCGTAACGGTTGCTTTTTTTGCCGGATTGAGCGGTTTGTCGGTATGGAAAACGAGTGCCTGCGCCCTCTGTAGTGCTGTGGCATGGAGCGCAGTGCTGGTCTGTGTAGGCTACACACTGGGTGAGGGCTGGAAACACGTGCTGGCGTATTTGTCGGTCTATGGTTCGGTAATGTTTGTTATTGTTATGGTGCTTCTGGTTTGGGCGTTCTGGAAATCACCGCTCTCTGGAACTCAAACAACGGTGTCGAATACATCATCGCCCGTATCCAATAGCTCAAGCACAGCGTAAGCGTTGAGTTTGTCGCTGTGTCAGATATATTGCGGAGTACCCAAAAAAAACCGTATTTTTGCACCGCTTGGTTGTGCCACAGTGCCGTTGCAGCACAGCGTCTAAGCAGCATAAAGAGTGTTGTTGTAGTATCAAATAACTTCCATGATTTAATAAACAATTATAGTCATAAATAGGCAAATAAGTCGTATATTTGCCGAATGAAACTTTCAGAATATGCAAAACGTCATTCGATTTCGTACCGTACAGCGCACCGTCATTGGAAGCAAGGATTTATCAAAGGCTCGCAGCTTGCAAGCGGAACGATTGTGGTCGAAGAAGAATCTTCACTCGTTGTCAGAACCAAGCATCGGGGCTTGTTCGTGGCTTCGTATGGTCGCCAAATCAATGCCGATATTAACGGAGCGGCAAATATTCTCCGAAAAGTATTCCCAAACGCTTTCGCCGATGGGATACAGGGCGTTGTAGTTCGCCCGGTACGCCTTACACCGTACAAAGTAGCAGCTTGACTTATTTGTCTATGCTTTTACGAACTATTGCCAGACGGTTGCAAGACCCGCTTGCCGAGTTAGTAAAAATCGACCCCAAATCTATCGGCGTTGGGCAGTATCAACACGACGTTGACCAGAAACTGCTCAAGAAGACCTTGGACGCAACGGTGGAATCCTGCGTGAACTATGTGGGCGTTGACCTGAACACGGCATCCAAAGAGCTGTTGCGCTATGTGTCGGGCATGACCGAAACGGTGGCGGCGAACATTGTCAAGCATCGCAACGAGCACGGCGCGTTTCGTTCGCGCAAAGACTTGCTTAGAGTGGCAAAGCTTGGTGCGAAAACGTTCGAGCAGGCGGCGGGTTTTTTGCGGATTCGTTTGGCTGCGGGCGCGAATAGCAGCGAAACCCATCCACTGGACAATTCCGCCGTGCATCCCGAACGCTACGCGCTTGTAGAGCGCATGGCGGCGGATTTGGGTATTCCGCTTGCCGAACTGCTGCCGCGTGTTGCTGCCGAGCCTTCATTGCTGCGTTCGCTGAACTTGCAAGCCTACGTGAGCGAGGATATTGGGCTGCCCACCTTGCGCGATATTGTTAAGGAATTGGAGAAACCCGGACGCGACCCACGTGCAGAATTTCGCTATGCAGAGTTTTTGGAAGGTGTGAGCGAAATGCGCGATTTGAAACCCGGAATGTGGCTTGAAGGCGTGGTAACGAACGTTACAAACTTTGGCGCATTTGTCGATGTGGGTGTGCATCAAGACGGTCTGGTGCATATCTCACAACTTGCCAACCGCTTTGTGTCCAATCCGCTTGAGGTCGTAAAAGTGGGTCAGGTCGTGAAGGTGCGTGTGGTGGAGGTCAACGAAGCCCTGAAGCGCATTAGCCTGAGCATGAAAGCCGAACAAACCATAGGCAACAGCACAGGCGGCAATGAAAATGAAAAAAAACGCCAAAAAACCTCGTACTAACCCTACATCAGCACATCTGCGTTCAAGCGAGGAAGAACTGCAAGCCCAGTTGGCACAGCTCAAAGCCAAGTTTGCAACATCATAAGCGACGGGAAGATTCACGTCTTTCGTGAGCAAACTATTCTCATACCGTTTCCCGCTATAAAAATACAGCCTGAACATGCCAAGCACGTTCAGGCTTTGCTGTATTGGTGCGACAACAGCAGCAGATTCTGCTGCCTGAGCAACCACGAACAAAACGATGCTGAGACCGAGTATGACTTTCTCGGCATGTTCCTCAACATGTGCAGAATACCGGATATGGAGAGTGTTTTTTTGTGGTGTTTTTCCTGAAAAGTTTCTAAGTTCCTTCCTATCTCACGTATTTGTTATCAAGCAATCATGTTTGTGTATTTTTATCGCTTTTTCAGAGGAGGCTACCATGAAAGCGTTGACTTGTGTCTTTTGGATGGGAACGTGTGTGATGTGGTTATTGGCTTTGCCGGCATTGGCAAATGAGGTGAAGGGAAAAGCTATGGATATTTTATCGCAGCAGCTTCTCTCTGGTGTGAAGATTCAAATTGTCGGTAGCGACGGTAAAGTTATTGCTGGTACGGTGTCGAAAGCAAAGGGTGAATTTCTCTTGCAAAACATACCCGCAGGTGAATACACATTGACGGCGAAGTACATCGGCTATGAAGATTTTAGTACTAAAATTACGGTGAAAAATGGCGAGACCACCATTGCTGATATGTCGCTCATTCAAGCAGATATTAGCTTGGAGCAACTTGTGGTAACAGCCTCGCGCAAGCAAGAGAAGGCGTTGGACGCGCCGGCAGCAATTTCCCTTGTGAGTGCTAAAACACTGGAACGCGATGCGGTACTTTCGCCAGAGCAAGCACTCCGCAACGTTGCAGGCGTGGATGTGATTACCGTCGGGGTGAATCGGCAGCAAGTATCAGTGCGAGGGTTCAACCAGCCGTTTTTTGCATCTGCCTTTGCAATGGTGGACTTTCGTCAGGCAAATGTGCCTGCTTTGGGCGTCAATGCGTTCCAGCTTATGCCAATTTCCAGCTTAGACCTTGACCATGTAGAAGTGGTGCGAGGTCCGAGTTCTGCGCTTTTTGGTTCAGGGGCAGACGTTGGCGTGATTCAATAGAGCTCTTTCAAAAGTTATTGAGTTGGAGGTTGTAAATAGCGGCAATCAGCGAGAATCGTAGGCTAAAGCGTTGTCGGCGATTGCGATACCGATGCGCCAATATCTTGAAGACCTTTAGCCATGCGAAAAGATGTTCAATCCGCACACGCTTACGGGCAAGCTGACGATTGAAGTCCTTCTCTGCATCGCTCAAAGGGGTGTTTTTGCTGGCTTTGTACGGTATCTGGACTGCTTCGGCGTGGTGCAAGCCTGCCAAGCCCTGATAACCACTGTCAGCCATCAGGTAGGTCGTCGCCGGCAAATCCGGCAGCGTGTTGGTACAGAGGGCGAAGTCATGCTGCCTGCCTGCGGCGCAATCCACAGCAACAATCTGTCGGTGCTCATAGTCCATCATGACCTGTGTCTTGAAGC
>Ga0272446_1006989_pt1 | contig 11465 bp, 12 predicted proteins | sample YNPCB0061_FD_194587 | JGI IMG/M metagenome (GOLD analysis project Ga0272446, IMG submission 194587) | Hot spring microbial mat communities from Yellowstone National Park, WY, United States - YNP-CB-006-1 | ecosystem: Environmental > Aquatic > Thermal springs > Hot (42-90C) > Sediment | place...
TGACAGGAATTTATATGGGAATTGGTCAATTTCCTTGGTTTTTAACAAAGATTGTAACAAGCATTTATTCTGGTTGGTTCTTAATGCATTATTGTCCAGCTAATACACCACGAGAAATGATGAACACCCAATTCATGTGGTTAATTTATGGATTTATTGCGATCATCAGTCCGATTGGATTATTATTAGCAAGGAGTTGGATGATGAAAGGATTTAAGACTAAACATGAAAACTAAAAGTAAACATTTGGCTTTTTTACAAATTAAGCGACTGGTGAAAAAGATGTAAATCCTTTAGTAATGTTTTGCAGATTTAAAAATTTTTCTTGACAAAAATTCTTAAAAAATTTAAGTTGCAATCAGTGATAAGCCAATACTCCTTTTGGTTCTATTACCGTTCAGAGGGCTTCTGAAAAAAAATAAAAATTTATAAAGTTTAGGTGAACTATTATGAAGACAATTTTTTACATTCGAATACTGGTCGCTCTTTTGTTAGCAATGAGTAGTCCGATATCTGCCCAATGGGTGCAAACCAACGGACCTTATGGCGGCAGTGTAAATGCTTTCGTCGTTTCGGGCACGAATCTCTTTGCTGGGACTTCTAGTGGCGGCGTCTTTCTTTCCACCAACAACGGCACAAGCTGGACTCAAGTCAATACGGGCTTGACGAATCCTTATGTCAATGCTCTCGCCGTTTCGGGCAAGAATCTCTTTGCCGGAACTGATGACGGGGTCTTTCTCTCTACCAACAACGGCACAAGCTGGACTCAAGTCAATACGGGCTTGACGAATACTGATATTAGGTCATTAGCCGTTTCGGGCACGAATCTCTTTGCCGGAACTGGAGGTTCGGGCGTCTTTCTCTCGACCAACAACGGCACAAGCTGGACTCAAGTCAATACGGGCTTGACGATTATTGATGTTTTCTCCCTCGCCGTTTCGGGCAAGAATCTCTTTGCCGCAACTGCAAGTTCGGGCGTCTTTCGTTCGACCAACAACGGCACAAGCTGGGTCAATACGGGCTTGACAAATACTATTGTTGTCTCCCTCGCCGTTTCGGGCACGAATCTCTTTGCCGGAGCTGAAGGTGGGGGCGTCTTTCGATCGACCAACAACGGCACAAGCTGGACTCAAGTCAATACGGGCTTGACGAATACTTATGTTCTGTCCCTCGCTGTTTCGGGCACGAATCTCTTTGCCGGGACTTGGGAGGGCGGTGTCTTTCTCTCAACCAACAACGGCACAAGCTGGACTCAAGTCAATACGGGCTTGACGAATACTTATGTTGAGTCCCTCGCCGTTTCGGGCACGAATATCTTTGCCGGGACTTATGGCGGCGTCTTTCGATCGACCAACAACGGCACAAGCTGGGTCAATACGGGCTTGACAAATACTATTGTTGTCTCCCTCGCCGTTTCGGGCACGAATCTCTTTGCCGGAACTAGAGGTGGGGGCGTCTTTCGATCGACCAACAACGGCACAAGCTGGACTCAAGTCAATACGGGCTTGACGAATACTAATGTTTCCTCCTTCGCCGTTTCGGGCAAGAATCTCTTTGCCGGAACTGGAGGTTCGGGCGTCTTTCTCTCGACCAACAACGGCACAAGCTGGACTGCCGTCAATACGGGCTTGACGAGTACTGATGTTCGGTCTCTCGAAGCACTGAATCACGAAGAAGTAGAGGAAGAATTAAGCTTGACGAGTGCTGATGTTCGGTCTCTCGCCGTTTCGGGCACGAATATCTTTGCCGGGACTTATGGCGGCGGAGTCTTTCTCTCGACCAACAACGGCACAAGCTGGACTAAAGTCAATACGGGCTTGACAAATACTTATGTTTCCTCCCTCGCCGTTTCGGGCACGAATCTCTTTGCTGGGACTAATGGAGGCGGTGTCTTTCTCTCGACCAACAACGGCACAAGCTGGACTCAAGTCAATACGGGCTTGACAAATCGTTATGTTTCCTCCCTCGCCGTTTCGGGCACGAATCTCTTTGCCGGGACTAGCGACGGCGTCTTTCGATCGACCAACAACGGCACAAGCTGGTCTCAAGTCAATACGGGCTTGACGAATACTAATATTAGGTCATTAGCCGTTTCGGGCACGAATCTCTTTGCCGGAACTGGTGGTGGCGGTGTGTGGAGAAGGCCATTGTAGGAGATTACCTCTTTGGAAACACTCTCCACAGACTTACCGACGCATTTCGTTCTGAACCAGAACTATCCGAATCCTTTTAACCCAACTACAACAATAAATTATTCTATACCTAAAGAAAGTTTTGTTACAATTAAGATTTATGATTTATTAGGAAAAGAAGTCGCAACACTTGTCGATGAATTTCAAAAACCTGGAACTTATAATTATCAATTATCAATTAGCAATTATCAATTATCCTCCGGAGTTTACTTTTACCAATTGCAAGCGGGAAATTTTATTGCCACAAAGAAATTAATTCTATTAAAGTAAAAAATATTATTACAGAATAAAGGAACGGACTTCATTTCGTTCCTTTTTTCTTAACATAAATAATTAGAAAAATTATTTTTCTTTTACTAATAAACCATCACTCCTTTTGATTTTATTCTCCATTCTATCTTCTACATTCTTCATTATCAATTCTACATTCTCCATTATACATTATACATTCTCCATTCTACATTATTAAAATTTTTTTCTTGACATAAATAATTAAAAGAATTAAATTGCAAATAGTGATAAGCCAATATTCCTTTTGGTTCTATTACCGTTCAGAGGGCTTCTGAAAAAATAAAAATGTATAAAGTTGATTTGAATAATTAAATGCAACTGAAAACAGTTTTTCATTTCTTAAATAATAAATCTGAGCAAATTAATTAATAGTTAGGCATTTGGCTTAATGGCAACGCGCCAATGTCTGACTTTAATTTATTAATGCGTTGCCCATATTAAAGTTAGGAGCTATTTATGAAAAAAATATCACAATTGTTTTCGTTGCTTCTCATTTTCTTTTCTATTCTATCATTTAATGGTTGCGGCGCTTACATACCCCCAACTTATGTCGACCCTGGAATTACACCAGTTCCAAACTATAAGTTTAATTATAGTGTCTCAAGTCAGAAAAAATTGAAAAATCCTTTAACATTTTTACTCATTTCACCAAAATACACCGTTGAATATCCTCAATTATGGACACAAGGTAAAGATGAAATGTCAAGTATCATTAAAGATTTTTCGAATGCTCTCGAAAATGACTTTAACGAGTTGATGGTTGATAGAGGGTTTAGGTTGATTTCTCTCGTTAAAGATCAATCTATGGCTACATATGCGCAAAGAGAGCAAAGCACTTTTGCGTTAAAAAGTAGAATTGAAATAGTTATAAATGCATCGCAACAATCAGTTAAAGAACCGAAGCAACAATTAGGTTCTGGATTTGTAGGTGCAAGAAAAATTGATTATGGTGTTGTTTCTGGTGAGTTTAACGTAAAGTATAAAATTTATCTTGAGGTCTATGAACCATTCACGTGGCAATTAATATGGGTAAAAACTATTGAAGAGCTTGAGCCCAAATCAATTGCGTATAGCTACAATTGGAATTATACTGATGAGAATACAATGGCAATAAAAATCGGAACAGACAGTCGCCCTCAATCTCTCGCAAATATTTTAATGGATGTTTATAAAAATACTCTTTCTCAATGTGAAACATTTATTGATCCAGATGAATTTAGTATACTCGCAAAAAATGCAGATGATATTAGAAAAAAAGCAACTGGCATAGTTAAATAAATACCTAACCTTTTCTTCAAGCCGACCCCTTTTCGATGCGGTCGGTTAATGTTTTTTAAGTTAGTTTGACAAAAATCAGTTTCTGTTTTAAGTAGGTTATAATAAAAAAATTTTTTAATAATTATTGACGTAGACTTTTTAATCAAGCTGTCTATTATGGGCGGCGGTTTAAAAATCACGTCGTTTTATGGCAAAAAATAATCAGAGGAGTTAATCATGAAAAAGGTAACTTTTGCTATTATTGGAGCAATTTTAGGACTTCCACTTAGTTATTATTTTCAACCAGAGTTGGTGAGAGTTAAAATCGGTGGTATTGGAAATTATTTTAAATATTTTAAATATATTCTTAAAGATAGTGACTATTTAGGAAATGTAATTTTAAGTGTTTTGATTTTCGCTATAATCGGTGGATTAATAGGTTATTTCATTGATAAAAGCAAAGTCCAAAACCAAAGTGATTCTTCTCATCAACAAACCCCACCTAAGTCTGAACACGATGCTGCAAATGTAAAAATATCTGCTCAACAAGTTTCAGAAACTTCAAAAGATGCAATTGAAGTATCTAAATCTTTTATTTCTGATCCTGTGGGTGGACTTGCAAGTATTTACCTAAAATTGGGCGAAGCTAAATCCCTCAGCGTTGGAATATTATTCATGGTTATTACAATTATATTATTTGTTATTGGTGTTTTAATGGTAAACTCGACTTTCCTTTTTGGTATTTTATCAATTCTTTTTATGCTGGCTATTGTTTTTGTTTCTTTGTCATTATCGCGTGGAATGTTTAATGGAAAAGGAACAATTAACAGCGACATTCTTATCACCGGACTATCCTTGTTACCTTTTAGCGTTCTTATTTTTATCAGTAGTCTTGTGGGGGTCTCATCTCATTGGGGCTTATTTGCTTATCTAAGTTTTGGGCTAACATATAGTATACTAATTCTGTTCAGTGGTTTTACAAAAATATATCAGTTTTCTGAAAGTAAGTCATCAATATTTATTGCAGTTATTTTATTTCTTGTATTAAATGCAGTAAATATTGTATTGAAAATCATATTCTTATAAAAACATATCTTAAACCGTTATATTTTAAAAACATAATAAAAGGAATAATCATGAAAAAGGTAACTTTTGCAATTATTGGAGCAATTTTAGGACTTCCAATTAGTTATTATTTTCAACCAGAGTTGGTGAGAACCAAAGTTGGTGGTATCGGAGGTTATTTTAATCATTTTGGTGATATTCTTAAAAATAGTGACTATTTAGGAAATGTAATTTTAAGTGTTTTAATTTTCGCTATAATTGGTGGATTAATAGGTTATTTCATTGATAAAAATAAAGTCAAAAAATAAAATTAAGACCCTAATGATATCAATAATTGTTCTGATTCTTATCTTTTTTATATACAAAAAGAATAGAATAATTGTCGGAGAAATCGATTATGATAAATTTGAAGATTATGATTTAATCCTTACTAAGGGTCAATCTATTCAAAGTAAGTTGATCGGTCTTTTAAATCTGTCTTTAGATGATTATTCACACGTCGGAGTGATATCTAAAGGGAATGGGAAAATATTTGTCTTACACTCCACACCAGATGGGACAGAAAAAAATGGTATACGATATGATGATTTACAAACATTTTTTGATTTAAGTGATGTTTGTGATTATAAATTATTAAGGTATAAAAATATTAATTCTGATATCCGACATAAATTAAAAACTGAGTTTGATAAATATAAAACGACTTCTGCTCCTTTCGACTATGATTTTAATAATTATGATCACAAAAAATTATATTGCTCAGAATTGGTTTTACTGATATACAAAAACTCTGGTTTACTCAAAATGAATGATTCAAGTTTTAGAAAACCTATTTATCCAAAAGATTTTCTTAAAATGAAGGATTTTATTTTAGTTCAATAAAAAACAAGTTCCTTAAATGGGAGCTACCAAGCTGCTTAAAACTGAAAGCTTTTTTCAGCAGCATGGCATTTTCGTCATTATAAAGTTGTGTTTGAGAAGATATGTTGCTATTTAAGATAAGTAGTTCTAAGAAACATTTTTTATAAATAAAAAATTGTTGCTGTTAAGTAGCATTCCTGTTCTGGGGTGCCGCTTATCGGCAACATTGTTTGTTTTACTAAAAAATAGGAGTACAAAATGAAAAAATTACTATTTTTTTTGTCTATTTTATTGATAGAAAAAGTTAGCTATACACAAGATATAAAAAAATTTGACTCACTATTTAAGACACTCCCTGAATGCACTATTAAAATAACGTCTGACTTGAATATTAAAGATGGTGTGGTGTTAGATAAGAAAATTGGCGCTGAATTTTCACAAATACTCCAAGAAAATTTTAATGAATCAAATAAATATTATGCAATATTCAAATATTCTATTTCACAAAACATTAAAGGGTACATCTACAGGGCTCCAGATGCGGAGACTTCGGTTGATAGAATTTTATTATTAGTTTATGATATAAAAAATAAAAAAATAATTTCGATACATAATATTGCAGCTTTTTCTGGAGATGAAGGATGGTCACAAGATATGTATTCTTTTTTTGTTGATTTGAATAATGATAAGATTTTGGATATTATCACCATAATGGAAAATGATGACCCATCTACAGGCGTTTCAACAGATATCTCTATTAAACTTTGGGAAAATAATAAATATTCTGATTATAGACGATAAAGTAAAAGTAATTGAATGAGACACCTTTTATGTTTAAAGGCAAGACTTATTAAATAGTAGTTAGACCGAAATATAAAATATTCTTTGTAATTGGTTAAAGGAGAACCTGAGGTAAGAACTTGAGATAAGTGGTATAAGATGTCTCTTCATATTTTAGTTTGTATTTATTTAGCTGAACTGACAGAAATCCTTTCCTTACAATTATTAAATTGTAAAAAACACAATTAAATTTATAATATAAATTAAGGTCAGGGCTAAAGCCAAGTAGTTTATTTGGTTTAGATTATTGACCCTACACTAAAGTGTAGGGTTAAAGCAATTGTCGGTTATGTAATTGTTAAAGTGGAGACGTTTTGTGCAACGTCTCAACATATATTAAATTGTTTTAATAAACTTAAAACGGACAAGAGCCCATTTCCTACATTTGGAAAAATTCAATAAGGAGATGATGAAAAATTAATTTATTATGTCGCTATAAGTTTGATGTAGTGTGATAATGATTCAAGTTGTCAGTCTTCGAGAAAACTGTATCACTAAACTAAATTCAAACCAGCAATTTATGAATTCTCGGATAGCAACTTAATTTAAGTTCATTCACTTAATTGAACAGCGGTTCCGCAAGCGGAAACCATTAACATCGAGCCACCTTGTCCAACAGTTTCATAATCAAGATCAACAGCAATAACTGCGTTACCGCCAAGTGATTTAGCTTGTTCAAGCATTTCATTAATTGCAATATCTTTTGCCATTCTCAATTCTTTTTCATAAGCGGCAGAACGTCCACCAACAATATCTCTAATACTTGCAAAAATATCTTTGAAAATATTTGCTCCAACGATTGCTTCGCCGGAAACTAATCCTAAATATTTTACAACTTTTTTACCTTCAATTGTATTTGTTGTAGTAACGAGCATTTAATTTCTCCAATTGTTTTTTCAAAGATAAAAAATAAAATATAATTCAGCTTAATAAAGACTAATCTTTTTTAGGATGTTTAAAAATGATTAAATTTCATTACATTTCATTAACATTTATTTAACTTTTCATAGAATTAAATCAAAGTGGATTTTGCAAAACAATATATAATTCAGTGCATAATTGCAGCAGCAAATAATTTGCGACTTAGTTCGGAAAAAATTGAAACTATTGCAATCATTCGTGAAAGGTTGAACGATTCTAAAGATCTTTTGGAAGAAATTAAGAATTTCAAAAAGGTTACGGAACTTTCAAAGCTTGGAATAAAGCTGCATGAGGTTTATAATTTCATTGATAATGGGAAAATAGATTTTTCAAAGCTGAGCGATAAATTCAAAGAGCATGTTTTTTCATTAGTAAAAGAATTAAATACTTCGCTCGATATTTTAACTCCACATTCAATCAGAGAAATATTCAATAGAATATCTCCGAATGAAACTAAAGAAGTTGTTTCTGAAATTCAGATTAAAGGAACATCTACACCATTGGATGAAGCAATTGAAATTCCAAAAAGATCCAGAGCTGATGAAATAAAAGAAGAAATAATTTTTGAAGATTTGGAAAAAGAAAATCCTTTCAACTTTGAAAACTATGAAGAAAAAATTATTAAGCCTGTCAAAGAATTAGATGCATTTCTGAATCGTGTGTTAAAATTTAATTACACAGATGGAGAAATGAATTCATTCATAAAAATATTGAACGAAAACGCTGAGATATCAAAAAAAATTAGTTTTGAAGTCATCTCTAATATGCATATGATTTTAGCAAAAGGATTAGAGTTAATTAATCAAAAAAAAATAGCTCCAAGCATAAATGTAATTGAATCTTTACGTGCATGTTTGATTGTAATAGTAGCTATTGTTCGTAATAAAGAAGTTGATATAACAAATTATTTAACACGTGCAGAAAATTTTGGTAAGACTATTTTTTCAAAACAAAAGGGAATTTAAATGGAAATTTTTGCTGTTATAATGGCTGGTGGAGTTGGGTCAAGATTTTGGCCAAGAAGTAAAGAAAGCAAACCAAAACAATTGATTAGAATTTTTGGCGATAATACGATGATTCAAGATACCGTGAAAAGATTGGAAGGATTAGTTGAAAAGAAAAATATTTTTGTCATAACAAATAAAATTCAAAAGCCAAGAGTTATTGAACAACTTCCGGAAGTTCCACAAGAAAATATTATTGATGAACCATTTGGTAAAAATACAGCTGCATGTATTGGATTAGCATCAATCTTAATCAAAGCAAAAAATCCTGAAGCAGTTGTTCTAACGCTTCCATCAGATCATTTAATAAAAGATGATGAAGCTTTTCGTAGTTGTTTAGCAAATGCTGCTAATTTTGCTGATAAATCAAAAGGATTAATTACAATTGGAATTAAACCAACAAGACCGGAAACCGGTTATGGTTATATTCAATTTGATGAAAAAGAAATTGAGAAAAATATTTATAAAGTTTTGACCTTTGCAGAAAAGCCGAATTTGAATACTGCAAAAAGATTTGTCGAAGCAGGAGATTTTCTTTGGAACTCAGGAATTTTTATTTGGCGTGTTGATGCAATTTTGAATTCAATCAGAAAATATTTACCTGATCTTTATGATGGATTACTTCATCTTGAAAATAAAATTGGCACGAAAGAATTTGAAAAAGAATTAGTTAATGTTTATGGACAATTAAAAAGTATTTCTATTGATTATGGTGTAATGGAAAAAGCTGATAATGTTTATTTAACTAAAGCAGAATTTTATTGGAATGATGTTGGAAGTTGGCAAGCTGTTTATGAAATTTCTGAAAAGAATGAAGATGGAAATGCAATTACAGGCGATGTATATACTGAGCAATCTTTTAATTCATTAATATTCTCGCCTAAAAAATTTGTTGCAACAATTGGTGTTGAAGATTTAATTATCATTAACACAAGTGATGCATTGCTTGTCTGTCATCGTGATAAAGCACAGGAAGTTCGCCAAGTTGTTGAATATCTTAAAATGAATAAAAGGGATGATCTTTTATGAGCAAAAGGTTAATCACTGAAGATTTTGTTTTGAAGAAAATAAAAAATGGTGAAAAAGAAATTCTTATTTCGAAAGATGAAATTATAACTCCATTAGCTTTGGATAGAATTAAAAGTGCAGGATTAAAAATTTCAAGTGAAAAAGAGTCTTCGCATTCAACAGAAAATGTTTTTAAGAAAATAATTATTGGATCAGACCATACAGGAGTTAAAGCAAAAAAAGTTTTAGTGGATTTTCTTAAACAAAAAAATTATGATGTTTTGGATATTGGAACTTTTACTGAAGAATCTGTTGATTATCCAGATATTGCTTTTAATGTAGCAAACCGTGTAAAACTTGGCGAATTTGATTGTGGAATTATATTGGATGCAACGGGAATTCCATCATCCATCACTGCAAATAAAATTCCTGGAATTAGAGCTGCAACTTGCTATAATGAATTTTCTGCAAAAAGTTCTCGCGAACATAACGATGCAAATATTTTAGTTATGGGAGCCAAAGCTTTAGGTGATGAAACTATTAAATCTATAACGAACGTTTGGTTGAATTCTAAATTTTTAGGTGACAGACATCAGAGAAGATTAGATAAAATAAAAGCAATTGAAGAAAAATTTAAGCATTAGATTTTTATTACAAATTGATAATTGCAAATTCATTCCATCCAATTATCAATTCAAAAATATTATTATCAAAATTTTCAATTAAAATTTATTACAAATGATCATAGAATACTGCACGATAACATCAATAGAAAAAGTAAAACCTAATATCTATTTGCTAAAACTTAATGCTCCAAAGATTTCTTCACAAGCAAAGGCGGGACAATTTTGCAATATAAAAGTTTCAGAAACTGACTTTCCATTATTGCGAAGACCATTTAGTTTTCATGATGTTGACGGTGAAGAAATTTCATTTCTATTTGATATTCATGGTGAAGGAACAAAAATTTTATCACAGAAAAAAATTGGTGACAAGCTTGATATACTTGGTCCATTAGGTAATGGATTTGATGTTGAAGGAGAATATAAGACAGCAATTATAGTTGCCGGTGGAATCGGTGTTGCACCATTTCCTTTTTTGACGAAAAATCTGAAAGACAAAAGTATTTATTCTTTTTTAGGTGCAAGAAATGAAAATTACTTATATCAAGAAGGATTGAAAAATGTTTTAATCTCCACAGATGATGGAAGCGTTGGTTTTAAGGGAAATGTAGTTGATCTTTTAAAAAATGAAATTGAAAAAAGAAAATTATATGACTTCAGGATATTTGCATGTGGACCAACACCAATGTTAAAAGCCATTCAAAAATTTTCAAATGAGAATAATTTCAGTTGTCAACTTTCAGTCGAAAGTGCAATGGCATGCGGATTTGGAATTTGTCAAGGTTGTCCAATTGAAACAAGTGATGATTCATATAAGTTAATTTGCAAAGATGGACCAGTGTTTTATGCAGAGGAAATTAAATTATGAATTCAATTGATTTATCTGTTAAGATTGGGAAATTGAAATTAAAAAATCCTGTTCTACTTGCAAGTGGAACAGTCGGTTACGGCAATGAAATTTCTGAATTAACAGATTTAAGTAGAATAGGCGGAATTGTTACAAAATCAGTTTCATTGAAACCAAGGAAAGGAAATCCTCCACAAAGAATTGTTGAAACTCCTTCAGGTATGTTAAATGCAATTGGATTAGCAAATGTTGGAGTTGAAGTATTTATCAAAGAAAAAATTCCATTCCTAAAAAAATTAAACACGACAGTAATTTGTAACATAGCAGCAAGTTCAGTTGAAGAATATGTTGAGTGTGTAAAAATTTTGAACGAAGAAGAAACAATCAGTGCTTTTGAAATTAATGTATCTTGTCCGAATGTTAAAGAAGGTGGATTAATTTTTGGAAATGATATTTCATCAGTTGGAAGAATTACAGAACAAGTTCGAAAAGAAACGGAAAAACCAATCATAATAAAATTATCTCCAAACGTGCCAAAGATTTCAGATTTTGCAGC
>Ga0272446_1006990_pt1 | contig 11464 bp, 8 predicted proteins | sample YNPCB0061_FD_194587 | JGI IMG/M metagenome (GOLD analysis project Ga0272446, IMG submission 194587) | Hot spring microbial mat communities from Yellowstone National Park, WY, United States - YNP-CB-006-1 | ecosystem: Environmental > Aquatic > Thermal springs > Hot (42-90C) > Sediment | place...
TTTCCATTGTGCGCCAGTACATCGAACAGCAGCAGACCCCGCACTGAAACCCAAAGACAAGGACGGCTACGCCGTCCGCGCTATCCTTCCCCGCCCTGAACGGCGGGGCTTGTCGCGCACCTGGTCAGGTTCAAGCTTGCCACGGGCCGACGGCCGTTGCGCTCAAGCCCCGTCGTCGCGCGGGGACAAGCGGTGCCGACCCGGTGGCGGCTACCATCGGTAAATTTGCGGAGCGTGGAACCGATGACCGACGTGGTGATCGTTGGCGCCGGTCACAACGGCCTGACCTGTGCGTGTTACCTGGCGGCCGCGGGGCTGAAGGTGCGCGTGCTCGAACGCCGCGGCGTGGTCGGTGGCGCGGCGGTGACCGAGGAATTCTTCCCGGGTTTCCGTAACTCGACCGCGAGCTACACGGTGAGCCTGCTGCAGCCGAAGGTCATCCGCGATCTGAGGCTCGTCGAACGCGGGCTTCGGATCGTCGAGCGGCCGTTCTCCAATTTCGTTCCGTTGCCCGACGGCCGCAGCCTGAGTTTCGGCGGCGAACTCGCCGCCACGCAGGCGCAGCTTGCGCGGTTTTCGGCACGCGACGCGCAGCGGCTGCCCGCGTATTACGCGCGGCTCGAGCGGCTGGCCGATGTGATCCGGCAGTGGCTGCTGCGCGCGCCGCCGAACGTCGGCGGGCCGCTGATCGTCGCGGGATGGCGCGATCTGGCCGCCGCCGCGCGGCTGCTGCTGCAATTCGGCAGGCTTGCCGACGAAGGGCGGCGCGATCTGATTGATCTGTTCACCAGGAGCGCCGGCCACTGGCTCGATTCGACGTTCGAGTCGGACCCGCTGAAAGCCGTGCTCGGCTGGGATGCGGTCGTCGGCAATTACGCGAGCCCGTACGCGGCCGGTTCGGCGTACGTGCTGCTGCATCACTGCTTCGGTGAGGTCAACGGCAAACCCGGACGATGGGGCCACGCGATCGGCGGCATGGGCCGAATTACCGAGCTGATGGCCCAGGAGGCGCGCGCGCGCGGCGTTCGCATCGACACCGATGCCCCGGTCGCGCGCGTGCTCGTCGAACGCGGGCGCGCGGTCGGCGTCGAACTCGAAAGCGGCGAGACGATCCGCGCGCGGGCGGTCGCCGCGAACGTGACACCGAAGCTGCTGTACGAGCGGCTCGTCGACCGCGGCGAGCTGCCCGGCGATTTCGCCGAGGCCATCGCGCGGTATCGCTGCGGATCGGGCTCGCTGCGGATCAACGTCGCGCTGTCCGAGCTGCCCGATTTCGTGTGCGCGCCGGGCACACACCCGCAGCCGCACCACGCCAGTGGAATCGTCTTCGCGCCGTCGCTGGGCTACATGGACCGCGCGTGGCGCGACGCGGAGGGGGCGGGCTTCAGCGCGCAGCCGGTCGTCGAGATGCTGATACCGAGCGTGGTCGACGACACGCTGGCACCCCGGGGCGCGCACGTCGCGTCGCTGTTCTGCCAGCAGTTCAGGCCGGACGCGGACTGGGATGCGCTCAAGCAGCGCGCAGTCGAGGCGGTGTTCGACGTCGTGCAGTCGCACTGTCCCAACTTTCGCCGCGCGCTGCTCGGCTGGCGCGCGTGGACGCCGCTCGATCTGGAGCGCGACTTCGGCCTGACCGCGGGCGACATCTTCCACGGCCAGCTTTCGCTCGATCAGCTGTTCTCGATGCGGCCCGTGCTCGGGTACGCGCGCTATCGCGGTCCGATCGAGGGCCTGTATCACTGCGGCTCGGGCGCGCATCCGGGCGGCGGCGTGACCGGCGCGCCTGGGCACAACGCCGCCGTCGAAATCGTCCGCGACCTCAAGTGATCAACCCTTGCGCGCGACGGGCCCGGCGGCCAGTTCGACATTGCCGCCGGCGGCCGCGGTGTTGATCGTCACCGTGCGTTCGGTCGCGAAGCGCAGCACGTAGTGCGGGCCGCCGGCTTTCGGGCCCGTGCCCGAAAGGCCTTCGCCGCCGAACGGCTGCGACTCGACGACCGCGCCGATGATGTTGCGGTTGACGTACAGGTTGCCGACCCGCGCGCGCGATCGCACGTGTTCGACGCGCGCATCGAGCCGCGTATGCAGCCCCATCGTCAACCCGTAGCCGCTGCCGTTGATCTCGTCGAGCACGCGGTCCAGCGCCCGCTTGTCGAAGCGTACGACGTGCAGGATCGGCCCGAAGTGCTCGCGCTCGAGCTGGCGCATCGATTCGATCTCGTAGGCGATCGGCGCGAAGAAGTGCCCTTCGAGACCCGCGGGAAGCTCGCATTCGTAAAGCCGTTTCGCGTTGGCGCGCAGCCAGTCGCGGTGACGCAGCAGCGCATCGAGCGCGGCAGCGTCGATCACGGGCCCCACGTCGGTCGCCGGATCGCGCGGATCGCCGATTCGAAGCTCGCGCATCGCGCCGCAAATCATCGCGAGCACGCCGTCGGCGATCTCGTGCTGAACGTACAGCACGCGCAGTGAACTGCAGCGTTGGCCGCACGAGCGGAAGCTGCTTGCGATCACCGCGTCGGTGACCTGCTCGGGAAGCGCGGTCGAGTCGACGATCATCGCGTTCTGCCCGCCCGTTTCGGCGATCAGCGTCGCCAGTGGCGCATCGCGCGCGGCGAGCGTGCGGTTGATCGCGCGCGCGGTCTCGGTCGATCCGGTGAACGCTACGCCGGCCACACGCGGGTCGCCGGTCAGCCTGCGGCCGACCGTTTCGCCGGGGCCGGGCGCAAGCTGCAACGCTTCGATCGGGATGCCGGACGCGTGCATCAGCTTGACCGCGCGATGCGCCACCAGCGGCGTCTGCTCTGCGGATTTGGCGATCACCGTATTGCCGGCGACCAGCGCCGCAGCGATCTGCCCGGTGAAGATCGCGAGCGGAAAGTTCCACGGGCTGATGCAGACGAACACGCCGCGGCCGTGCAGGTCGAGTTCGTTCGACTCGCCGACCGGACCGGGCAGAGTGCGGCGCGCGAGCGCGGCGCGCGCGGAGACGGCGTAATAGCGCAGCAAGTCGATCGCCTCGCGCACCTCGAGGTGCGCGTCGAGATAGGTCTTGCCCGCTTCGCGCACGAGCAGGCGTACCAGCGCGTCGTGCTCGCGCTCGTACGCGTCGGCGGCGCGCTCCAGAAGTGCGGCGCGCGCGTCCACGCCGCGCGCGTCCCATGCGGCCTGCGCGGCGGCGGCCGCGGCGACGGCCGCATCGACTTCGGCGTCGGCCGCTTCGATCACGGTGCCGACCGTTTCGCCGAGCCGTGCCGGGTTGGCGGCCGGCCGAATCGCACCGCTCGGCCGCGCGATGCCGGCGATCAACGGCACGGCGTTTTCGCCTTCGAGCGGCGAATTTACGGCTTCGGCCAGCGCGGCAAGCGTGCGCGGTTCGGCCAGGTCGCGGCCGGCCGAGTTGCGCCGCGCGGCAAACAGTTTCGCGCCGGTCGCAAGCGGCGGTTCGGCCGTCGCTTCCTTGCGCGCCTGCTCGAACGGATCGACCAGCAACGCTTCGATCGGCGTGCCTTCGTCGGCGATCTGGTGGACGAAAGAAGTGTTGGCGCCGTTTTCCAGCAGCCGCCGCACCAGGTAGGCGAGCAGGTCGCGGAAGCTGCCGACCGGCGCATAGATGCGCACCGCTGCATTCGGCCGCTCGGCGAGCACGACGTCAAAAAGCGCCTCGCCCATGCCGTGCAGCCGCTGGAACTCGAAGCGCTTCTTCGGCGCCACCGCGTCGGCGACCGCGCTCACCCACGCGACGGTCAATGCGTTGTGCGTGGCGAACTGCGGGAACACCGGCACGCCGGCCGCCAGCAGCCGTTGCGCGATCAGCGCGTACGACATGTCGGTCGCCCACTTGCGCGTGAACACCGGAAAGCCGGGCATGCCCAGCTCCTGCGCGCGCTTGATCTCGGCGTCCCAGTACGCGCCTTTGGTCAGCCGGATCGCCAGCGGCCGCTTCAGTTCGGCGATCTTCGCGAGCAGGTAGTCGATCGTCGCCGCGGCGCGCGTCTGGTACGCCTGCACGGCAAGTCCGAGGCCTTCCCAACCCGCAAGCCGCGGCTCGCGCATCAGCCGCTCGAGCAGCGCCACGTGCAGCACGAGCCGCTCGGACTCCTCGGCGTCAATCGTGAAGTTGATGTCGGCGTCGCACGCCTGCAGCGCGAGTGCGCGCAGCTTCTCGTACAGCTCGGTCTCGACGCGTTCGAGCTGTGCGGTCTCGAAGCGCGGGTGGATCGCGCTCAGCTTGATCGAGATGCCGTCGCGCTGGCTGAAGTGGCCGGTCTTGCCGGTGGCTGCGAGCGAATCGATCGCCGCACGGTAGGCGGCGAAGCTGCGGTCGGCGTCGGCGGCCGTGCGCGCGCCTTCGCCGAGCATGTCGAAGGAGTGCGTCACGCGCACGTCGGGACGATGTGTGGCGCGTTCGAGCGCTTCTTCGAGCGTGCCGGCGAAGACGAATTGCTCGCCGAAGCGGCGGATGCCTTCGATCACCAACGGGCGCAACGCGCTGCGCGCCAGCCAGTCGCGGATGCCCGGTGCGTCGGCTGCGCGCAGGTCGACCGGCGCGCTGACCTGGCCGGCGATGCGCAACGCGCCTGCCAGCACGCGCGCGACAAGCCCTTCGCCGACGGCCGACGGCGCAGCGCCGCGAAACGCGGCGAGCTTTTCGGCGATCAGCCAGCTCTGCGTTTCGGGGTCGGGCGCGCGCAGCAGCGCTTCGGCGAGCCGCAGCAGCGCCACGCCTTCGGCGCTCGCCAGAGGAAATGCCGCCAGCAGGTTCTGCGCCGACAGCGCACCGGCCGGCGCGGCGCGCACCGCACGGATCCAGCGCCGTGCCGCCTCGCGCGCCGCCTCGTGCAGCGCGGGCTCGGTCGGTATCGCGAGCAGGGCGGCGATCGCATCGCGCTCGCTGCGGTAGGGATCGCCGAGCGCGGGCAGTTGCACGAGTCGATCGGTCCAGGCCATCGCGGGGTTTCCCTGCCTCGTCCGTTTTTCGCGGCGCGACTCTAGCACCGGGTTCGCGCGCGGTGCGCCGATACAATCGCGCTGCGCCGCCGATCCTGCCGCGAATGTTCGATTTTTCGGCCGAAGCCGGCTTCGCCGGGCTGTTCATCGCGAGTTTCGCCGCGGCCACACTGCTGCCGGGCGGATCGGAATTCGTTCTGATCGCCGTCGTTCACAAGCATCCAGACGCCTTGTGGCAGGCAGTCGGCGTGGCCACCGCCGGCAACACGCTCGGCGCAATGACTTCCTACGCGATCGGCCGGTTGATCCCGAATCGCGTTCAGCACAGATCGATCATCTACCTGCACAGGTACGGCTACTGGGCGTTGCTGTTCTCGTGGCTTCCGCTGGTCGGCGACGCGCTGGCCGTCGCTGCAGGCTGGCTGCGCTTCAACCCGTGGCTCGCGCTCGCGCTGTTCGCGATCGGAAAGTTTGCGCGGTATGCGCTCGTGGCGGGCGCATGGCACGGGTTCGCCGCGACGCTGCTGCCACGGCTCGCGCAATAGAGGCGGCGCTCGACAACCGCCGCTCGCGAGGGCTGCGTGCGCGTGCCTTCGTATAATCGCGGCGTTCGCCGGCTGAACCGGTCCCGAATCTCATTCCGCAGCGCTCGCTTCGAGCCTCATCCCGATGAAAATCCTCGTCCCAGTCAAGCGCGTCGTCGACTACAACGTCAAGGTCCGGGTCAAGTCAGATCAGAGCGGCGTCGACATCGCCAACGTCAAGATGTCGATGAATCCGTTCGACGAAATCGCCGTCGAAGAGGCGGTCCGGCTGAAGGAAGCGGGTGTGGCGACCGAGATCGTCGCCGTCTCCTGCGGCGTGGCGCAGTGCCAGGAAACGCTGCGCACTGCGATGGCCATCGGTGCGGACCGCGCGATCCTGGTCGAAACCGACGTCGAGCTGCAACCGCTGGCGGTCGCCAAGCTGCTCAAAGCGCTGGTCGACAAGGAGCAGCCGCAGCTCGTGCTTCTCGGCAAACAGGCGATCGACGACGACGCCAACCAGACCGGCCAGATGCTGGCCGCGCTCGCCGGATGGCCGCAGGCGACGTTCGCATCGAAGCTCAAGATCGCCGACGGCCGCGCCGAAGTGGTGCGCGAGGTCGACGGCGGGCTGGAGACGGTGTCGGTCAGACTGCCGGCGGTCGTCACCGTCGATCTGCGGATGAACGAGCCGCGCTACGTCACGCTGCCGAACATCATGAAGGCGAAGAAGAAGCCGCTCGAGACGGTCAAGCCGGCGGATCTGGGGATCGACGTGACGCCGCGGCTGAAGACGTTGAAAGTCACCGAGCCGCCGGTGCGCAAGGCCGGGATCAAGGTGCCCGACGCCGCCACCCTCGTCGCCAAGCTCAGAACCGAAGCGAAGGTGCTGTAGTCATCGAGCGAGCCGCGCTCGTAAGCACACGTGTGAAGAACTCCGGAGATCGTTGATGCCTGCCCTCGTCCTAGCCGAACACGACAACCGCCATCTGAAGGCGGCCACGCTGAACACCGTCACCGCGGCCGCCAAGGCCGCGGGCGAAGTGCATGTGCTCGTCGCCGGGCACGATTGCGCGTCGGTCGCGCAGCAGGCGGCGAAGATCCAGGGTGTGACCAAGGTGCTGGTCGCCGACGCCCCGCACCTGGCCGACGGGCTCGCCGAAAATGTCGCCGAACAGGTGCTGGCGGTCGCGAAGGGCTACAGCCACGTATTTGCGCCGGCGACGAGCTTCGGCAAGAACGTGTTGCCGCGCGTGGCCGCAAAGCTCGACAGCGCGCAGGTCTCGGACATCATCGGTGTGGAGTCGGCGGATACGTTCACGCGGCCGATTTACGCCGGCAACGCGATCGCGACCGTGCAATCGAGCGACGCGATCAAGGTCATCACGGCGCGACCGACCAACTTCGACGCGGCGCCGGCCGAAGGCGGCAACGCGGTGATCGAAAGCGTCGCGCCTGTGGCCGACACCGGCCTGTCGAAATTCGTCAAACGCGAGGTCGCGAAGAGTGATCGCCCCGAGCTGCAAGGCGCGAAGATCGTCGTTTCCGGCGGCCGCGGTCTGGGCTCGGCGGAGAACTTCAAGCTGCTCGAACAGCTCGCAGACAAGCTCGGCGCCGCGTTGGGTGCTTCGCGCGCCGCGGTGGATGCGGGCTACGCGCCGAACGACTGGCAGGTGGGGCAGACCGGCAAGGTCGTCGCGCCGCAGCTTTACATCGCCGTCGGCATCTCGGGCGCGATCCAGCATCTGGCGGGCATGAAGGACTCGAAGGTCATCGTCGCCATCAACAAGGATCCCGAGGCGCCGATCTTTTCGGTCGCCGACTACGGCATCGTCGGCGATCTGTTCGAGGTCGTTCCGCAATTGGTGAAGGAACTCGGCTAGAGACGCCATGATGCAACCCCGGGGCACAGCGCACGGATGGCCGTGACCTTGTGCCCTTTTCGTTTCATGGGAGCGTGAAATGAGTTACGCGGCACCGATCAAGGACATGCTGTTCGTGATGAACGAACTGGCCGGACTGGCGGACATCCAGAAGCTGCCGGGCTGCGAAGACGCGACCGACGAAACGATCGAAGCCGTCCTGAACGAGAACGCCCGCTTCATGGCGGAGGTGGTTGCGCCGCTGAACGTCGTCGGCGACACGCAGCCTGCAACCTGGCACGACGGCGAAGTCAGGACCACGCCCGGCTTCAAGGAGGCGTTCCGCGCGTTCGCCGAGGCGGGCTGGCAGGGCGTGCAGCACCCGCAGGAATACGGAGGGCAGGGGCTGCCGAAACTGGTCGCCACACCGTGCACCGAGATGCTGCAGTCGGCCAATCTCTCGTTCGCGTTATGCCCGCTGCTGACCGACGGCGCGATCGAGGCGCTGCTCACCGCCGGCAGCGACGCGCAGAAGAAGCTGTACGTGCCGCGGCTGATCGACGGGAGCTGGACCGGAACGATGAACCTGACCGAGCCGCAGGCGGGCTCCGACCTCGCGCAGGTGCGAACGCGCGCGGTTCGCCAGCCCGACGGCAGCTACCGGATCACGGGTCAGAAGATCTTCATCACGTACGGCGAGCACGATCTGGCGCAGAACATCGTTCATCTGGTGCTCGCGCGCACGCCCGACGCGCCCGAAGGCGTCAAAGGCCTGTCGCTGTTCATCGTTCCCAAGTACGTGGTCGATGCCGACGGCAGGCTCGGCAAGCGCAACGACGTGTACTGCGCATCGATCGAACACAAGCTCGGCATCCACGCGAGTCCGACCGCCGTGTTGATCTACGGCGATGGCAAGGGCGACGTCGGCCCGGGCGCGATCGGCCACCTCGTCGGGGAGGAAAACCGCGGTCTCGAGTACATGTTCATCATGATGAACGCGGCGCGTTTCCAGGTCGGCGTTCAGGGGATCGCGATCGCCGAGCGTGCCTATCAGAAGGCAGCCGCCTACGCGAAGGAGCGCGTCCAAAGCCGCGCGGTCGAGGGTTCGAGCGGGCCGGTCGCGATCGTGCATCACCCGGACGTGCGCCGGCTGCTGATGTTCATGCGGGCCCATACCGAGGCCGCGCGCGCGATTGCCTACGTCGCGGCCGCCTGGTACGACATTTCGCACCTGCACCCGGACGAGGCGAAGCGCAAGCAGGCACGCGCCGCGTACGAGTTCCTGGTTCCGATCGTCAAGGGCTGGAGCACCGAAATGTCGATCGATGCGGCTTCGGCCGGCATCCAGGTCCACGGCGGCATGGGCTTCATCGAGGAAACGGGCGCCGCGCAGTATTACCGCGATGCGCGCATCCTGACGATCTACGAAGGCACGACCGCGATCCAGGCCAACGACTTCGTCGGTCGCAAGACCGTGCGCGACGGCGGAGCCGTCGCGAAGACGTTCATCGCGCAGATGCGGGCCACACAGGCCGAACTCGCGCGATCGGACCAGGCCGATCTGGTCGCCATCGGCCGCCGGCTGGGCGCCGCCATCCAGGCGTACGAAGACGCGGTCGACTACGTGGTCGCCGGGATCAAGAGCGACATCCGCGGCGTGTACGCGGGATCGGTGCCCTACCTCAAGCTGGCTGGTGTCGCGATTGGCGGCTGGCAGATGGCGCGCGCCGCGCTCGCGTCGGCCGCGAAGCTCGCGCGCGGCGGCGCCGACGCGGACTTCTACCGCGCGAAGATCGCGACGGCGCGTTTCTTCGCCGACCACGTGCTCACGACCGCATCCGGGCTGCGCGACAGCATCGTCGGCGGCGCTGCCGGCGTGCTCGCGCTCGCTGCGGATCAATTTTAATTTTGACCGCTGCGCGCCGCGGGCGATCCATAGCGATCGCCTATCCCGGCCATTGTCACAAATCATTGGTTTCGGTGCGGGCTTGCGCGTAGATTTGGAATCGCTTGAGGCCGCTGGCAGCGGCATCGGCTCGTTTCGTTTGTTGGATTCAACCAGGAGACTGCAATGCCACAACTCAAGGGTTCGAAGACCGAGGAGAACCTGAAATACGCGTTCGCCGGCGAGTCGCAGGCGAACCGGCGCTACCTGTACTTCGCCGCGAAAGCCGACGTCGAGGGTTACAACGATGTCGCGGCGGTGTTCCGTTCGACGGCCGAGGGTGAAACGGGCCATGCGCACGGACACCTCGAGTACCTGGAGCAGGTCGGCGATCCGGCAACTGGACTTCCGATCGGCCCGACGAAAGCGAACCTGAAGGCCGCGATCGCCGGCGAAACCCACGAGTACACCGACATGTACCCGGGCATGGCCAAGACCGCGCGCCAGGAAGGCTTCGACGAGATCGCCGACTGGTTCGAAACGCTGGCGAAGGCCGAACGCTCGCACGCCAACAAGTTCCAGAAGACGCTGGACTCGATCGTCGACTGACGCCGACGGTCCGGCGGCTGCGCGCCGGAACCGGGTGACTGCGGTAAGGGAACGGGCTGCGCGCGGCAGCCCGCTTGCTTGAGCGCGGCGTGCCGCGCTCAGGCAAGCATCGTGCCCATTTTTCAAGAAGAGCGACCGATGACCGTCCGCGAAGGAAGCCTCGAAGCGCCCACCCGCCATCCGCTCGCATGGAAGAGCCCAGAGTTTTGGGACCAGGCTGCGCTCGACAAGGAGCTCGAACGCGTCTTCGGCATCTGCCACGGCTGCCGCCGCTGCGTCAGCCTGTGCGGCGCGTTTCCGACGCTGTTCGACCTGGTCGACAACGGACCGACCGGGGAGGTCGACGGCGTGCCGAAGGAAAAGTACAAGGACGTCGTCGACCAGTGCTATCTGTGCGACGTCTGCTACATGACCAAGTGCCCGTACGTGCCGCCGCATCCGTGGAACGTGGACTTTCCGCACTTAATGCTGCGCGCGAAGGCGGTGCACTTCCGCAGCCACGGCGTTCGCGCCACGGACAAGTTCCTGACCTCGACCGACAAGGTCGGCATGTTCGCGGGCATCCCCATCGTGACGCAGACGATCAACGCGGTGAACCGCACGCGGCCTGCGCGCGCGCTGATGGAGAGCACGTTCGGCATCGACCGCAACGCATGGCGGCCCGAGTTCGCGTCGAAGAAGTTCCGCTCGGCGGCGCGCTCGAACACGATTGCGCAGGTACGCGACGGCGCGAAGACGCCGGGCAAGGTCGCAATCTTCGCGACCTGCTACGTCAACTACAACGAACCCGGGATCGGCCACGACCTCGTCCGCATCCTCGAGCACAACGTGATCCCGTACGTGATCGTCGAGAAGGAAGCCTGCTGCGGCATGCCCAAGCTCGAGATCGGCGACCTCGACGCGGTCGAGCGGCTGAAGGGGGTCAACATCCCGCAACTGGTCAAGCTCGCGCGCGAGGGGTATGCGATCCTGACCGCGATTCCGTCGTGCACGCTGATGTTCAAGCAGGAACTGCCGTTGATGTTTCCCGACGACGCCGACGTGCAGGCGGTCAAGGAAGCGATGTGGGATCCGTTCGAGTACCTGGTGGCGCGCCACAAGGACGGTCTGCTGAAGACCGACTTCAAGCAGCCGCTTGGCACGGTGTCGTATCACGTGCCGTGCCACGGCCGAGTGCAGAACATCGGTCGCAAGACCGAGGAGCTGCTGAAGCTGCTGCCGCAGACGACCGTCAATACGGTTGAACGCTGCTCGGGCCACTCCGGCCTGTGGGGTACGCGCAAGCAGTTCCACGCGACGGCGATGAAAATCGGCAAGCCCGTGTTCCGGAGCATGGCGGGCGCGCAGCCCGACTACATCAGCTCCGACTGCCAGCTCGCCGGACATCACATCGAGCAGGGCATCGGGCAGTTCGCCCGCGACGCGCTCGGCGGCAAGACGCCAAAGCTGGCGCATCCGATCACTTTGGTCCGTATCGCCTACGGGCTCTAGACGAACTTCGAGAGGACGCAGGAGCTGGACTCTAGCTTGACTGATGGTGCGCGATAGTGGAAAAAGGCGTTCATGGAAAGCACTATCAGCACAGGCAAGGCGGCAAAACTCCTTGGCGTTTCGGTCAAGACGTTGCAGCGCTGGGA
>Ga0272446_1006991_pt1 | contig 11464 bp, 13 predicted proteins | sample YNPCB0061_FD_194587 | JGI IMG/M metagenome (GOLD analysis project Ga0272446, IMG submission 194587) | Hot spring microbial mat communities from Yellowstone National Park, WY, United States - YNP-CB-006-1 | ecosystem: Environmental > Aquatic > Thermal springs > Hot (42-90C) > Sediment | place...
GCATATAACATAAGTTTTTCATTTGGAACTATTATATTTGGTCTAATTTTAGTATTATTTTCGGGTGCTATATTAGGTACTATGTATAATATTACGGGAATTAATGATTTTATTTTTCTACAACATCATAATTTTCAATTTTTTCATTTAGGCAATGTACTTATAATTTGTGGATTATTATCAATAATTTCAAATAAATATCCTATACCCGAATTTTTATCTATTGTTGGAAAGAAAACGATGATGATATATATAGTTCATATATTTGTTATATATGGTACAGGAATTAATCACGGATTTAGATACTATATTGGCAATTCATTACCACCATTTCAAACTGCAATTTTAGCAATTATTATGGTAATATTTTTTATAGTATTGGCACAATATACTACTGAATTTAAAAATTTCTTTTTATCTTTATTTAAAAGGTCTAAATCTTAACATCTAAATACCCTTTCTTAATTTGCTCATTAGCCATTTGCTGAGTAGAATTAAGATTAGGAGCATTTGTTAATAATTGCATCATTTGTTGCTGTGGGCTTGTCTTCCCTGAAGCAGCTTCTTTTGTAACTTGTTGTTGAATTTGCTGAATGATATTTGATTGCTGTATTTTTAATTCTTCAGCACGATTAATTTCATAATTTTTTTGAGTATCTATAGTCATTTTAACACTCACAAATAAATATATTGTATAAAAGAAACTAATCTCATTTTATTTTAAAACTTTGAATAAGTTGGCTTAATTGAATTGTTTCTTGTGATTGCTTTGCTTTTACTCCATGACATCTTACACAATCTTTAGTATTTGCAATTTTATCTACTCCACCTGGATGAATAAAATCTAATCCTTTATCAGAAACTTGTGGTTCCTGACCAGGTATTTTTTGATAAATAATAGTATGGCAAATATTACAGTCATTAGAAATTACATTCCCTTCTTTACTAACATGTTTACCATCATGACATCTATAACAACCTGGGGCATGCATATGTCCTATATTAGAAGGATATACTTTCCAATTAACTTTCATATCAGGGAAATAATTACGTAGATAAATGTTTGTAAAGTGATTAATTGCATTATTTATTTCTTGCTCTTTTTCTTGTGCTATTTCTGGGTAATTGGTTTTATAAAAATTCCATACAAAATTTTCAATATCTTTTAGGGCAGTTTTCCTAGACCTTGCGTATGTTTCTAATGATTGAACACCAACATTTTTTATATAAGGTATAGTTTTATCAATTCTACCATTTTGCATAAATACATTTAATACTTTATTTGGATTGTTGAATACATGAGAAGGTCTATTATGACAATCTATACAATCCATTTTTTTATAATTTGTCGGTTTAATTAATTCTGTAGGAATATTTTGAGATGTATCTCTATATACTACTTCTTTTCCTGTTTTTTTATTACGAGATTTTACCCAAGGTATATTATTTCTTGATTCATCGGTACTAATATAATAGATATCATTAGCAAGATTCATATGCCAATGAATACCTTCAGTATTACCAAATTCGGGAGTTCCACCACCTACTTTTACTAACATTGTTAATTGATATTCAGAATTTTTTTCATCTGTTAAGAATAAATCATATTTTACTTTTTTTTCATTATAAAAATGTGATGGTAAATGGCATTGTTCACAAGTTTCTTGGGCTGGTCTAAGTTCTGGTATTGGAGTTTTAATTGGTCTGGAATACTTATTGAAAATTATAGAATAAACTTGGTACGAGCCTGATATTTTAGACTTAACAAACCAATCTGCACCTGGTCCGATATGGCATTTTACACAACCTACTCTTGAATGAGGAGAATCTTTATAGGCTGTATATTCTGGCTCCATTACTTTATGACAAACTTCCCCACAAAATTGATCTGAATCAGTATATTCATAAGCTTTAAATGAACCAAATACTGAAAATATGATAATGATAAATGTACCAACTGTAAAAACAAATAAAGCTATTTGATGTTTTGGATTATTTAAATTTATTATTGGTAAAGTATTCTTTTTATCCGACATTAACAATAATCTTCTGTTTTCCTTGATAGCTCCAAAAGCTATTAGTAGCAAACCTAAAATCAAAAAAGTAGGTAATAATACAAATGTTACAATACCTAAATATGGATTTGAAGTTTCTGCAAAAAGCTCTACTAAAGTTAAGAATGCAATTAAAGTAAAACTTATTAATGATAATAAAGTTCCCGCTAAAGTAATTGGATTGTAAAAAATAATTGGTAATAATCTTTTCTTTTCTTTATTTTGCTCTTTACCTTCTAATTTATCTTTAATTTTTGCTTCGAATACAGGATCTACTTCGTGCTCTAAATGCCATCCAGAAATCATAGATTTAAATAATTCACCCACAGTATTTCCGGTTGTTGCTAAGTAAATATGAGCAAACATAAAAACACTTAGTAAAAAACCTACTATTGTATGAAGAAGTGCCATTGGCCATACACCACCCATACCAAATATTTTATCGGGAGCAAATTCGGGAAAAAGTAAAGCCCAACCAGATATTATTACTAATGGTACTAAAAAAAACATTACACCTAAATATGCAAGTTGTTGCATAGGGTTAAATTTATTTTCGGGATCTGTCTTAAAAGGGTGCGGCTCTCCAATGAATATACCTAATAGATAATATCTTGCTTGGATAAATAATCTTTTAGTTAATCCTTTAAAATTTGGGATATAATGTTTTATATTACCAGAAATGATGCTTTTTATAACAAAAAACAAATAATTAAGCGAAAGTAATATACCTGCTAAATTATGTGCAACAACACCAACCTGGAAAGGGATAAAAGAATTATTTGGGTCAGAATAATGAAGACTTAATCCCGATACTATTAATATTAAAAATAATAAAGCGTTAGACCAATGCCAAAATCTTAGCCAAAAAGGGTACAAATATATTTTTTTCATAAATAATTTCTGCTGATTGTTTCACAATAATAATTATTCTTCAGTTATTTCCTTAATTTTTTCTGTATCTTTAGGAGCAGATTTCCTAAAATACCATCTTATTGCTCCGTGAAGAAGAATACCAAAAACAATGAATCCAAACAAAGTTAAAGATAAAACATCAAGATATATATTTCTTGTTGTTCCAACTACATATGCATCACTTAATACAGTTCCATTTATAAATCCTAATTTTTCTCGAGATTTTTCTTTTTCATGTTTATAGAGCATAGTCATCAAAACAGAATTTTTAGAATGACATTCTTCGCATCTTCTGATAGTTTGTTCGAGAGTTAGAATATTATGCGATAAATGTGGTGGCTCATAAACTGAATGACAATCCACACATCTTACTGTCTTATAATGAGTTGCTAAATTAGGAAGCCAATCATGAGCTTTATCTATTGTTAGGATATTATATTTCTTCATCATTTCTTCATCTGCGTGACACTCTACGCATTGTAGCATTTTTGTCGTAACTAAATTATCAAAATTCATTTGATTTTTGGTAATCAATTGTTTATCAATTCTTATAGGTTGTTGAATAGAATGTTCACCGTGACAGTATGTACATCCTGGAGCATCTTTATTGCCCTTTTTTAAAGATTGCCCGTGAATACTTGCTTTATATTCTTGCGCAATTGTAACGTGGCACTTACCACATACATCAGGTATTTTTTCTCTTGAAACAGATGAGTTAGGAGAATTTGCTTTTTGTAAATCATGCACACCGTGGCAATCAATACATCCAGCTGCAAAAATGTTCCCTTTTAATATTGCTCTACCATGAACACTTTCTTCATAATTAATCAATGATTTAGAATATTTTGTATGGTTTGTAACTAAATGACAATTTAAACATATCTTTTCTTGATTTTGTTTTAATTTTACTTTATCAGGTTCTTTTCTTGCTGTAATTGGTTGTCTATGGCAATATATACAAGTAGGTGCATTAGGCTCGTGTTTTTGTAGTTGTACAAAATGCTCGCTTTTTATATGCTGTTCTTTATATTCTTGATGACAATTTCCACAGAAATTAATTGAATTTGTAAAATGTAACTTAGAATTAGGATTTTTTGGAGAAACTATATTATGCATACCATGGCAAGCTTTACAATCTACACCAGGTTTATCAAAAGTTTTAGTTTGTTTGAATTGAGGATGAAAAATATGATTTTTAATGTATTCTTGATGACAGCTTGTACAATTTACAGGTGTAATTTTGGGCTTATGAGGAATTTCATCAGGATTAAAACCAGTATGACAATCCACACATTTCAAATTTTGATGAACACTTCTTTTTAGTTCGAATTTTCTTACAGTTAATGAAATTGTTTTTCCTCTTTTTTCCATTGAAATATCGGGATCATCATGACAATCATAACAAGCTTGGTTATCTTGCGAATATAATGATATTGAAAAAATGTAGAAAGATATAAACAATATATTATATATTTTTTTCATATTACTACCTTTTCAAACAACTTTTAATTGTGTTTTTTAATTAAGCAAAGGGGACCAAATAGCCCCCCTTGATTAATCAAAATTATTCTAAACTTATTCTTGTTTTAAACTCATTAACCATTCAACTAATGCATCTAATTCTGCTTCTTCGCCTTTGAAAGCTATAGTATGATTTTTATCATTCCATTTACTTTCTTTCTTTAAATATGTTTTAAGTTCATCTGCAGTATGATTTTTGCCTGCATTAGAAAGATCGTGGCTTTTATCTTTCTTTTTCCCTTCCATATTTAAAGAATTTACGCTGTGGCAATTAGAACATTTTGCTTTTTCGTATACTTCTTTACCATCAATTTTATCTTGAGCATTAGAAGTATTAAAAACTGGTAACAAAAAAGCTAATACAAGTATAAATGTTAAGAAATGTTTAGACATTTTAAACCTCCAAAAAATATATTTACATAAATAGAACGTTTTTAAATAATTTTTGTAAAATGTTCATTAAATTACAACTTTTAAAACATTTTTTGCTTGATCATAAGCAAATACTTTAAATTTTATTAAATTAGGAACAGGATCGCTAATAGGTTTTACAGTTATATTACCAGTTTTTAAATCATATTTTACATTATGGCAAGGGCAAAGAATATCTTCATTTGCACTACTTGGCAATATAACTTCGCATCCCATATGCCTACATATCGATTCTAACACAACAAAATTATTAATATCAATTCTATGGATAATAAGATTTACTTTTGAACCATTTTTTAAAGTAATATTAGTTTTAGTAAATCCACCTGGATTGGCTAACATAGGAAAAGGCGTTAGATCGATATCATAAGTTTCTGGATCTGGAGCTGGTAATACTTCATCTTGTTCACAAGAATTAATTACAGCAGCAAAAGAAGAAGCAAACATTCCAAAAGTAAAAACTGCTCCTGCTTTTTTTAGAAATTCTCTTCTTTCATTATCTTTATTCATAATTTAAATTCCTTAATTTTAAAATTTTTAATAAAAAATATGTAATTGAATAGCCCATTGAGAGCTATATCCTGATACATCACCTCTATCATAAATCCTATATTCGGGCAATAAATCTACATAAGGTAAAATATATATATGAGAACCAATTACATATTGAGTTGCATCATACTTTTCGTTTTTTAGTTTTAAATCTGTATTTGCAGTTTCGTATCTTAGAAATATATTTACGGGTTCAATTAATTGATAAGTTGCTTCTATTAGGAAATTATCAACTTTTCTAATAGATTGTTTATTCGATGTTGAGTATTCTGCCATTATAGAAAATAAATCACTTTTACCAAAACCAAGATAAATAGTAGATATAGTATAATAATCTCTACCAATGTAAATACCATTATCAGTTTTAAGATTTCCATTTAGATAATGAGTAGTTCCAAGAAAACCTATTAATCCTAATGGTAATTCTGAATTAACAGATACATTAAATACACTTGATAAAGTATTTTTATCAACTACAGGAATTGCATTATCAATAAGTAAGTCAGCCATATTTTTAGATTCGAATATACCAAACGAAGCACTTAACCAATCAATCCTATCATAATTTAATTGTATTCCTAATTCAGCATAATCGGCTGGAATTAATGGTTGACTTCTTGCATTACCAGCTACTTGTCTAACTAATAAAGTATGATCGTCAAAATCTAAAGCCATTTCGGGTGGGAAATATCCTATTCTTATAGTAGGCAAATCTTTATGAATATCAAATGTAGCACTTACAATGCCTGGTTGCTGACCTTTATAACGCATATTAGGTTCGATATCGTAAGAAAAGTTATACATTCCATCTATTTTTAACCAATCAATTGGATATAAAGAAATATATGGAGCAAGTTGCATTATCATTCCTTTTCTTTCGAGAGTAGGTCTTACAGGTTGTAAATTAGTATCACGAGTTTCTTGTAATTTATTTGTTTGTCCCCATCTTGCATTTTGATATCTAAAATCCAATCCCCATACAATTTTATCATCTATAAAAGCATTTTTATCATCTAGAAATTCATACAATCCTTTTAATCCAACCCATTCTGGTTTTATTACACTCATTGCATTACGTGATATAAAACCCGCAGTGCTTCTCTGTCCACCATAATTGTTATTTACGTGACAATTACTACATTTTGTTCCATAAGTTTGTAGAATAGAATACTGAGGTCGGGCTAATAATAAAGGACTTAGAACAAATGTAATCAAAACTATTGTTATTAATTTTTTCATATTTACCCTATAACGTTATTTTTAATAATTAAATTTATAATTATCAATTGCAAATTAATAAATTATAAAATATTAAAAAAGGATATTTAATATCATTGTATTTATAAGTTGTAAAAAAGTTAATAAAAAATTATAATAATTGATATATTTTTCAATTACTTATAATTATAAATACTTTTTTAAAATATGTTTTTTGTGTTGTTAAATTATTCTAACCAACTATAAGGATATTTATCATCCAAACAATTTTGAACATAAATAGTTGGATAGAGTGGCTCAAATGTATCTAACATTATAGCATATTCATTTGTAAATTTTGCACCAATAGAGGCTTCCGTTTTACCGGGTTGAGGTCCGTGAGGTATCCCCATAGGGTGCAAAGTTATCGAGCCAATTCCAACACCTTTTCTGCTCATAAAATCGCCTTCTACATAATAAAGCATTTCTGCACTTTCGATATTAGAATGATAATATGGTGCCGGAATAGCATTTTCGTGCCAATCAAAAGGACGTGGGTTAAAATTACATAAAACAAAGTGTTGGGTATTAAATAATAAGTGAACAGGAGGTGGTAAATGAATTCTACCAACTTTTGGATTATAATCTTTTATATTGAACGCAAAAGGATAAAGGAAACCATCCCAACCCACCAAATCAAAAGGATGGTGTGGTTGAATATATTCAAAAAATCTTTTATTTGCTTTAATTACTATTTTGTATTCCCCTTTTTTATCAATAGACTGTTTTAATTCGGGTAATTTAAAGTCTCTTTCTTCATATGGTGCATGCTCTTCTAATTGACCGTACTCATTTCTATAGTGCTTAGGTATTTCGAAAGAAGAAGTAGACTCTACAACTAAAATTTTTACATTATCGAAATTGTCAAAATTTAATTGATAAATAGTTCCATGTGGAATTATAATTTGGTCTCCATTTTCGAATGGAATAGTTCCATAATCTGATACGAATTCGCCTTTACCACGATGTATAAAAATATATTCAGCACAATAAGCATTTTTATAAAAATAATTAGGATTTTCTGTTGGTTTAGCAGCATAAATTATACAATGTTGATTATATAAGTAAGGAATTCTCGAGGTAAGAAAATCTCCTTCTTTTTGTAATTTATCAGTGTAAAAATGAAAATGAGCCAAAGGTGCATTATTCCATTCAAAATTCTCTTGTGGTGCTAATTCTTTATAACTAATAGTTTTTGTAGGCATATCATAATGATATTTATTTGTGTAGATACCGGAGAAGCCTTTAGTACTAACTAATTCTTCTCTAAAAAGAGTACCATCATCTTTATAGAATGTTGTATGTTTCTTTTTTGGCAATAATCCTTGTTTATAATAGAATGGCATATTTTACTCCTTTTTGAATTTTGGTATTTCATTTAATAATTTTATTTCTTTAGTATCAAAATTAATTTTGAAAATAATATGATTAACACCATTTGTAATAACGATATACGGCGCTTTTACATTTAAATTATATACTCCAATTTGTGTAATTACATCATTAGTTAATTTAATTTTCTCATTTTTAAATTCAATTAACATAAATGGTGTTAGATCTTTATTATAAACAATTGCATCGCTTCTTTTTTCAACATTTCCAATTTTTATTTTTTCTTCTAAACTTATTAACCCTTTAAAATAATTATACTCTTTTATTAAATACATTAAAAAATTTTGTCTAATCCATTCTTCGGGTGTTAATCTGACAAATTTATTACGTATAATACATTTAATATAATAATTTGAATTTTCATTTCTTATAATAAAGTTGTAATTAGGTAAATTTAGTAAAGGTAAGTCTAATTTATTTTTTTCCAAATTTGTTATGTTTTCCTTTGAAATCATTTATATCAATTTCTTTTATTACATCAATTGCCTTATTTAATCCTAAATCAATAAGTTCATTAAACTTTTGTCCTTTCTGACGCCTAAGAATTTTTTTATAAAATCTTTGAAAATCTTCTTCATTAAAGTTAAAAGCATTATATGCATTAATAGCAAGTCCCAAACCCCAACCAATTAATAGCATCAAAGACCAAGAAATAGAACCATCAGATAATATATTAAAAGCAATTAATGTTGAATTTACAAAAGCATAATAGAAGAAATGTTCAAAAAATTTCTTCTTTTTATGTTTAATATAAGTCTCACGAATTTTATTAATTTCAGCATTACTTTCGAATTGTTTTATAGCATCATTCAAAACACTTTCATCAATGTTTAATTCTTTTGCTATTTCGTAGATGTTTATTTTATTATCAGTTACTTTATTAGTTTTATTAGCTAATGCAATTTTAATAATTTGTTCGATTTGTTCGGGAGTAAAATTCTTTTCCATAAATTTATATTTTTAATTTATTTACGTATTAAAATTTCTAATAGTTTCTTAACTTAATGAATATGATTAAAAAAACATATATTTTTTTAATTTTTTAAATAATTCCCAAGTAGCATTTACATCTCTAAGGCAATATTCAGCAATTTCTTTTATTCTACCATCATTATATAAGTCTGTTACCATAGAGCCATCTACACCCTCGGATTTTGGTGACTTTATACCAAATGCTTGTGTATAATAATCAAAATTGAAACGTCGAGTAGCACCATATTGAGAAGGATTGTAAAATGTTAATTCGTCAATTAAATCTATATGACCTCTATAATTGTACTTGGTACCATCCATTAAATTTTTTGAAGGTCTAATTTCGTTAATTGCACTTCTAAGCATCAAAAATGGAGCATCAAAATTTCTACCATTAAAAGAAATTAAAGTATAGTTACTAAATTTATTTAAAATATCCCAAAAATTTTTCAATAAATTTTTTTCGTTGTATAAATACAATTCATTGTTATTTTCTAAATCAATTTTTACTTTATCTTCATCACTTAAACTTTCATCTAATCCACGTGCTATTACTTTTATGGATGTTGTTTCGCTATCATCGATATAATTATCAATTTTTAACATACATATACACACTACTTTTGCTGTAAGTGGCGATAGACCCATTTCAAATTTTTTCTTAGCAATTTCTTCATCAGTGGTAGCTCCCCTTAATAAATATTCTTGCTGCGAAGAGGATAAACTATCAAAATCTAAAGAGCAAGTTTCTATATCAAAAACTAAATAATTTGACATTCTTTAATCCTTAATTTTTTTTAGCATTTTGCTAAATTTATTTAAGAAAATAGTAGCATATAAAAAAGATAATACATTTACAAAATAATATCTAAACTGATAAAGAGCAATATCATATAATTCTATAAAAATAGAATAAATTAACACATAAATAAAAATTATTAAAGTATAAGAGAAAACTAATTTAATCAAAACATATCCACTAATATAAAAGAAATTTTCATATGATATATTATCATTTTTATAATGATTATTATAAATCATAAAAGACCATAATGGAACAAATGAAATATAAATGAAAGTAAAAAGATTAAGAATAGCAGGTATACTACTATAAAAATTTAAATAATCAGGTGCATTAACTATCCAACCTATAATAAATAATATTACAAGAATATAAAGATATTTCCTTTTTTCTTTATTAGAAAGTGTATTATTTTTAAGATTTACTACAAATTCCAAATCTTTTTTATTCATTTTTTTATCAGTTAATTTATTATTTTTAAAAATAATTAAAATTAATAAAGGAATATTATGTCTGCAAAAATTAATATTACAAAGTTAGATAATTATTCTATAATAAAATTAGAAGGGAGATTGATACCAACGGGTGAAGAATCTATAGATGAAAAATTTAGAGAATCTATTGATAATTTGATAAGTGAAGGTATAAACAAGATTATTTTAGACTTTAGAGATGTTGATTTTATTGCTTCTAGTTCAATTGGTGTAATTTTATATGGTTATAACAAATTATCAGATGTAAATGGTAAAGTAGTAATATGGCGTCCTAAAAGTTATATCGCTCAAAGTCTTAAATTAGTTAAAATTGACAAAATAATTTCAATTTTAGATAACGAAAATGATGCTCTTAAAGAATTAGGAATATAATTTATTTAGCTAATTTTTTAATCTCTTGATATAATTTTTTTTCGTCACCTGGTGCATATCCATTATGTTCGTAAACAATATTACCATTACCATCTATCAAAAAAGTATGAGGCGGATTATTTACATTCATCGCTCTTTTAAATTCGCTATTTTCATCTAGAAGAAATTCATACGTCCAGCTTCTTCCACTAATAAATGGTTTTACTTTCTTACTACTTCTGGAATCATCTATAGATACAGCAATAACTTTTACTCCTGTTTCATTCTGCCATTTTTCATATAAATCGTGCATATTTGCTAATTCCTGTATACAAGGTTTACACCAAGTAGCCCAAAAACTTATAACAATTGGTTTACCATTATTATTTATATTAGAAGTATTAAATACTTTACCATCTAAATCTTTTACATTTACAGAAGGCAATTTTTTATTATCTTGTGCTTGTAAGCATACATAAATTAAAAATATTGAAAAAATTAATTTTAAAAAACTCATATTAACTCCTAAACAATTAAAAATTTGTTAAAATTTCTTATATTTAAAACGTATTAAATTATAAAAGTAAAAATAAAGGTTTTAAAAATGAAAAAAAATATGCTTATTTTATTATTAATATTAATCAGTTTTTCAATTTCTTATTCACAATCAATAAAAATATTTGAATTAGACCCAACTTATTATGGTAAAGTAGAAGATGAAGAAG
>Ga0272446_1006992_pt1 | contig 11464 bp, 12 predicted proteins | sample YNPCB0061_FD_194587 | JGI IMG/M metagenome (GOLD analysis project Ga0272446, IMG submission 194587) | Hot spring microbial mat communities from Yellowstone National Park, WY, United States - YNP-CB-006-1 | ecosystem: Environmental > Aquatic > Thermal springs > Hot (42-90C) > Sediment | place...
GGGATGGACGATACTGGATTCGAACCAGTGACCCCTTCCGTGTGAAGGAAGTGCGCTACCGCTGTGCTAATCGTCCCTAGGCTCACTAAGATAGCATAGATTCTCTGAGGCAGCCAAGCAAACCTCAGACAGCCGCTATGGCACAATGCGTAAGCAACCTCTGAACTGTCTTGCCCATGGATCCCCAAACTTACTACTTTGTGGCGGCGAGCCAAGCCTTTCTGGAATCAGAACCCCTCCAGGAAGTTCTAGAGGAACGGACCCGCCATTACCAAGAGCACAACCGCCCGGTGGATTTTTACTATGTGCCGCAACCGGCGTTTCTTCGGGATCCCAGCCTGAGGGATCTGGAAAAACGATTGCATCCCCCTGTGGCTGCGGTTATTTCGACGGATGCGAGCTTCATTCGCTGGCTGAGCATTCGCCTGACCTTTGTGGAAATGGGACAGTTCCAGGCTCCCACCGCTGCTGTTCCCGATCCGGTGGCCAGTGTCTGAGAGCTGCTTCTGTCACCAGTGTGGGGAGCCCCTGCTGATTCCGGGGTACTGTCCTCAGTGCGCAGAGCAGAGCCGGCGGCAGTCCCAAGCCAAGAGTTTCCGGGAGAAACGGGCCGCCCATGACCCCCAGCATCAGGTGAGTCAAGAGGAATTTTGGCAACTGCGCCGCTGGTACCCCCATTGTCCCTGCTGCGGCCGTCCCTGGAGTCAGATCCCTGAGCCGGTCTGCCAGGATCACATTATTCCCCTCAGTCGGGGTGGCCCCAACCATAGCGGCAATGTGCAGCCCCTGTGTCAATCCTGCAATCTCTGGAAACGAGACTGGCTGATCTATTTTGATCCCCGCCAACCTGGCTATGCCCATCCCCTGCCCCAGCGCTTACAAGCCGCTTTTTTAGCCCTACCCCACTATCACCCCCCTGCCGTGCCAGTCACATCCCAACTGGCCCTGCCCTTCGACCAGAGCTTCGGGATCCCCCATTACCCCCAGTGCCACCCAGAAACTTTGCAAGCCGTCACCCTCCAAGCCACTTGGAAACAGTTAGGCATCGGTTAGGATCAATACTTGGTCTTGAGTTGGTCTTGGCATCCCCCTGTGGTTTTACCCCTTCTTGCCATTCTTGGTCGTCCCAATGTGGGCAAATCCACCCTTGTCAATCGCCTCAGCGGGGAACGGGTCGCCATTGTCCACGATGAACCCGGCGTCACCCGGGATCGCCTGTACCGCGAAGCCGAATGGAATGGTCGCCGCTTCCGCGTCGTAGACACCGGCGGGATCCTGTTTGGCAGCGATGCGGCTTTCTTGCCCCTTATTCGTGAACAAGCTTTACTGACCCTCCAGGAAGCCCACGTCGCCCTGTTAGTTGTAGATGGCATGGCCGGGCCCACCGCCGCCGATCAGGAATTGGCAGACTGGCTGCGCACCCATGCCCGGATCCCAGTACTGGTGGGGGTGAACAAATGTGAGTCCGCCCAGATGGGATTAGCGCAAGCAGCGGCTTTTTGGTCCTTGGGATTGGGGGAGCCCCTGCCCTTTTCCGCCATCCACGGCAATGGTGTCGCCGAAATCCTAGAGCGGGTCTTACCCCATTTTCCGGAGAGCACGGGGGATCCAGAAACAACAGAAATCGCCATTGCCATTGTCGGTCGTCCCAATGTGGGCAAATCCAGTCTGTTGAATAGCTTAGTCGGCAGTCCGCGAGCCATCGTCAGCCCCATGCCTGGCACCACCCGCGATGCCATTGACACTGTCATTACCTGGCAAGAACAGCGCTTCCGCTTGATTGATACCGCCGGGATCCGGCGCAAAAATCGCATTGACTACGGCGTCGAGTTTTTCAGTATCAACCGTGCCTTCAAAGCCATTGCCCGGTCGGATGTGGCCATGTTGGTTTTGGACGCCACAGAAACCATCAGTGAACAGGATCAACGTCTCGCGGGCCGAATTGCTGATGAAGGGCGAGCCTGTATTCTTGTGGTCAACAAATGGGACTTGGTGGAAAAAGACAGCTACACCATCTACGACCACACCCGCGCCGTCCGGGAACGCCTCTCCTTTTTGGATTGGGCCCCCGTGGTCTTTGTCAGCGCCAAAACCGGACAACGGGTCATGACCCTCCTTGAACAGGCCAAAATCGTGGTTGAGTCCCATCGCCGCCGCGTCTCCACCGCTGTGATCAACGAAGTCTTGGCAGAATCCCTCGCTTGGCTGACACCCCCCACCAACCGCCAAGGCAAACAAGGGCGGATCTACTACGGCACCCAAGTCAGCACCCAACCCCCGACAATCGCTTTATTTGTCAATGAGCCTACACTTTTTCGGGAAAACTACCGCCGCTTCCTGGAAAAGCAATTCCGCACTCACCTGGATTTTACCGGCACACCCCTGCGTTTTCTTTGGCGAGGAAAAACAGAACGGGAAGCCCGCAAACAAAGCCGTCACCACAGTTAGTGTGGCAGTCCTTCGGCTGAGGCTAAAGCCGTCACAAGCAACGCAAGCTGCCTATCTAGACAGGCTCACCTGCCAAACTCAGATAGAGAAGCAGCAGCGCCAACAAAAACCAGACTAACAAGTTACGTCTTGATTTTTAGTCATCAATATGCTTCAATAAGACAGAATTGTAAGGTTTTCTTATGTCATCCTCAAAAAAATGTGTTTCTGCCACTTTTAAGGATGAGAAAAAGCTTCATGATGCGGTGCAGCGTTTATTGAATAGGGGCATTCACAAAGAAGATATTTCGATTATTGGTCGCAACTTTCAAAGCGAGGCTAAGATCACAGGTTTTCTTACGAAAAAAGACATTATCCTGGATGGTTTAGCAAGTGGGGCTATTTATGGTTCTTTATTTGGCTCTGTCCTAAGTTTGCTGAGTGGTGTTGGTGTTTTATTTATTCCTTTTTTGGGTGCTGTTGTTGCGGCGGGTCCTTTGGCGGCTGCGCTTTTGGGGGCGACCAGTGGGGCTTTGTATGGGGCGATAGGGGCGGGTTTAGGCTCTGTGCTTATCTCTTTGGGAATGACGCAGGAGCGGGCTGCTATTTATCAAACTCGGGTGCAAGCCGGAGAGTTTCTGATTGTGGTAGAAGTGCCGGCGGAAAAGTCTGGAGAGATCTTTTTGTTATTGCAAATTGCAGGGGGAGAAGAAGTCGCCACAACTGAGATGCAGATCCCCCGTGGCGTTGAGGGCAAATTGGAAGGGACAGATCAGATTGCCCCCGACATGAAGGTGGATATGTCTGAGGAAGCTCAACGGACTTTTGTAGAATCTTACAATCAGGCTTTTGAACAGTCTTCAGATCATAGCAATGCTCTTATAGAGGCTTGGAAAAAGATTAAGCAATTGTTTGACCGAGATGAAAAGGGTATTTTCTCAAGGCGGAAATAATGATTTATTTACCAGTTACTTATTTACTTTTCCTGCTGCTGCTTTTAGCCTTTCCTCTCTTGTGGCTGGTGATTGCTCTGGATGCTTTCCAAGTGGCTGTGGCCAAGCTGGGTTTTTCTCCCAACTTATCTCTGTTGCTACTGCTGCTTGTGATAGTTGGCAGCACGATTAATATCCCCCTCTACGAAAGGGTCTCCAAGGTGACCTTGGTTCCTGATTGGGACTACCTCTGGGGAATGCGTTTCTTTTGGGGGATCCCGCTGCGGCACATTGAACAGAAAACCATTGTGGCTCTGAATGTGGGTGGGGGCTTGATCCCAACCCTATTGGCGCTTTATCAGTTCACCCGTGTTTCGCCTATTTTTATTCTGGTTGTTACGGCTGTTGTCACGATTGTCAGCTACTATTCTGCCCAGGTTGTCCCTGGAATTGGGATCCAGATGAATGCGCTCATTGCTCCTCTGACTGCGGCTATGACCACGGTTGTGATTACAGCAGGTTTTGATGCCATGGCAGCGGCGCCCATTGCCTTTGCCGGCGGTGTACTTGGGACGTTGATTGGGGCTGATTTACTCCATCTACCCCAAATTGAGCGCATGACCCCAGGTATTTTAAGCATTGGCGGGGCTGGGGTTTTTGATGGTATCGCTCTCTGTGGTTTATTTGCTGTTTTGCTCACTTAAACTCAGCTTAAACTGAATGGGAAATCACCTTGAGCCGTCAATCGAATCGACCCTGCCTATGTCCAATCATGTCCAATCATTTTGGCAACTATAAAATACCCCAGAGCGTCGCAACCCTGGGGCGTTATGAATCATCTTATAAACAGCCGCTTTGATACTCAATACCTTATCTGCTACCGTTACATCCCTACAACTGAATGTTAGGCTTCTTAGAGTTAATTTACATTTCTTGATGGAGAGTCGGTTTAGGGATCTCGGATTCTAGGTGGTAGAGGCTGAGGGTGGTGTGGCCGTAGAAACGCTGCTTCATGAGGTTGAGGGTGGGGATGGGGGGGAGGGGATGGTGGTGGTGATGTTCCACGATTAGGATGCCGTGGTCAGACAGAAGGAGTGGGAGGTGGGGCAGAACCTGTGCGTAGACTGGGCTGTGGTAGGGGGGGTCGCAGTAAATCACATCAAATTGGCAGCCCTGCCCCGCCAGTTCGCCCACAACCTGCACCGCATCACCGCAAATCACTTGGATGGACTGATGGGGTTGCCGGACTTGCTCCCAGTTCTGCTTGACCACCTGGGCAGCTTTGGGGGATAGTTCCACACCCACCACACTGGCGCACTGCCGGGTGAGGGCCTCAGCTCCCATCGCTCCAGAGCCGGCGCACAGATCTAACCAGCGGGATCCCGCAACCTGCCCTTGCAGGATATTGAAAACTGCTTGGCGGACACGGGCGGAGGTAGGGCGGGTATGCTGGCCAGGCAAGGTGTGCAGGGGACGACGACCAGAAATGCGGAGGGGCATGGGCAGAAAAAGAGAGTCTTGGGATCCAGTGTGCCTCGTACAATGAAAACGCAACCAGCTCAATTATTCAACACAGTGAGAGGGATCATGGCAGCAGATTGGGTGGAAATCAGCGGTGGGGTCACGGCTCCCCAAGGATTCCAAGCCGCCGCTGTAAAAGCGGGACTCAAGCCTTCGGGATCCCTGGACTTGACTCTGATCACCTCAGATGTGCCTGCCGTGGCTGGGGGAGTCTTCACCACCAATATCGCCAAGGCCGCCTGTGTCACCTACAATCAACGGGTGCTGGCAACTGGGGATCCCGTGCGGGCGATTATCTGCAATGCTGGGCAAGCCAATGCCTGTACTGGTGCCGAAGGAGAGGCAGACAACCTCGCTGTTGCGGCCATGGTGGGACAAGCCCTAGGGATCCCGCCCCAACAGGTTCTCGTGGCGTCTACGGGGGTGATTGGCAAGCGCTTGGAACTGGAGAAATTTGCCCGAGCCATGCCGGAACTGGTGAAAAGTTTATCGCCTACAGGCGGGGATCTGGCGGCCCAAGGGATCCTGACCACAGACTTGGTGGCAAAATCCGTGGCCTTAGAAACCGTGATTGAGGGCAAACCGGTGCGCATTGGCGGCATCGCCAAGGGATCCGGGATGATTCACCCCAACATGGCCACAATGCTGGCCTTTGTCACTTGTGATGCTGCCGTGGATCCCGCCCTATGGCAAAACATGACACGCAAAGCCGCTGATATTAGTTTTAATCAAATTACCGTAGACGGGGATACCAGTACTAACGATATGCTGTTGACCTTAGCCAATGGTCAATCTGGGGTGAGTGTCATTCACGAAGATACCCCCGCCGCCCTCGTCCTGCAAGAAATGCTCCATGCTGCCTGCGGCAAGCTGGCCATGGCTATTGCCCGAGACGGCGAAGGAGCCACCAAGCTGATTGAAGTCCGCGTGGAAGGGGGAGAAACCGCCCAGCAAGCCCGTCTGATTGCCCGCACCATTGCGGGTTCAGCTTTAGTCAAATCCGCCGCCTATGGCAATGATCCCAACTGGGGTCGGATCGTCGCCGCTGCCGGTCGGGCTGGGGTGGACTTTGACCTGAACCGCCTGGATGTGTATCTTGGCCCCTTTCATCTCATGCAAGCCGGTAAGCCCCTTGCCTTTGACCGCACTGCCGCTTCCGACTACCTCAAAACCCAGGATCCCGTCAAAATTCGCCTCGATCTCCATCAGGGCTTTGCCGTCGGCGTGGCCTGGGGCTGTGACCTCAGCTACGATTATGTCCGCATCAATGCTGAATACACCACCTAAAACTTGCTACACCAGAAATAGTCGTCAGTAAGGGGGATCCCCCATGAGTGAAACCGATTGGCTTACCCGCACCCGCTGGATCATGTATGGAGCTGCCAGCAGCTTGGTTGAATCCCTCCAGGATCAGGCAAAAGCTCAAGCCAACTGGGAAAAGTACGTCCCCAAACTCACCGATGTGAGTGCCTGGGAAAGTTTAGCCGCTGAACTGGCCAGCAAAGGAGCCATCACCGAGGCAGAAGCCCGCCGCTACGTGGAAGAACGGTTCAAGCCACAAGCTCAGTCCCAAACACCGCCCCAAGCTGACCCCAAGCCAGTTGCCATCGAGATTGAAGAGCTGCCCACCCAGGATTCTGCTCCCCCCGCCCCTGCCACTCCCATCACCGCAGAGGACATCGCCGAACTGATGGAGTTGACCCGTCAGATTGAGACCCTCCGCCTCGACCTGGAAAAACGCCGCTTGGACGGGGATCCCTTGTGATGCTATCGGGTCAGATTGCCCTTGTCACAGGAGCAAGTAGCGGCATCGGCCAAGCCTGCGCCCACACTTTGGCCGCCGCTGGGTGTCGCGTGATCGTCGCGGCCCGCCGCCAGGAGCGCCTGCACACCCTTGCTGAAACTCTAGAAGCGGAATTTGCCATCCCGATTCTGCCCCTCCCCCTCGATGTCCGGGATCCCCAAGCTGTGGCCAGCGCCTTGGAGCATCTCCCCCCAGAATGGCAAGCCATTGACATCCTGATTAACAACGCTGGGCTGAGTCGCGGCTTAGAGCCTTTGCAAACCGGCAACCTCCAAGACTGGGAAGAGATGATCGACACCAACCTCAAGGGTTTGCTCTACGTCACCCGCGCCGTCCTGCCAGGGATGCTAGCTCGCCAACGGGGGCACATCGTCAACCTGGGATCCATTGCCGGTCACATGACCTATCCCAATGGCATCGTCTATTGCGCCACCAAAGCCGCTGTGCGGGCCCTTAGCGAAGGTCTGAAGATGGATGTCTTGGGGACCCCCATTCGTGTTAGCAGCGTGGATCCCGGTCTCGTCGAAACAGAATTCAGTCAAGTGCGCTTCCATGGGGATCAGACCAAAGCCGCGCAAGTGTATCAACACCTGACCCCCCTCCGCCCCGAAGACATCGCCGAGACCATCCTCTTTTGTCTCACCCGCCCGGCCCACGTCAACATTTCGCAAATTATCCTCATGCCCACAGACCAAGCCAGCCCCTACCACGTCCATCGCCATCCTCAGACCTAGTTTTGGTAGCTGAGGTAACACTTTTCTCTCCTCACCCCGATAGACTCGTTCTATCACCGAGGAGAGTCACGATGACGGCGCAACTTAGTCAGGGATCCCGGACCCAAGGGCAGTCTTTGTGGTGGGAAGCGGGCATTGTTGCCGGGGTAATTGTGCTGCTGATTTTTGTGGCTCCCCTTCTCCTCGATAGTTTTCGCATGAATTTACTCGCCAGATTTTTGGCTCTCTCGATTGTGGCCTTGGGGATTGACCTAATCTGGGGATTTACAGGCATGTTAAGCCTAGGGCATGGTGTTTTTTTTGCCCTTGGTGGTTACGCCCTCGGCATGCACCTTAAGCTGCAGGTACCTGAAGACAGCATCAGTCGGTTACCGGAATTTTTTTCCCTCTATGGGGTGACAGAGCTGCCCTGGTTTTGGCGGCCTTTTTATTCTTTTCCCTTCACAGCGATTGCCATTTTCATGATCCCAGCCCTCTTGGCAGGTATGTTGGGGTATTTAGTGATCAAAAATCGCATTCGTGGTGTTTATTTTTCTATCTTAACCCAGGCAACCACAGTCATTTTCTTTAATTTCTTCAATGGTCAGCAAAAACTGATCAATGGCACCAATGGCTTGACCAATTTCTCCACCATTTTTGGTTATCCCATCAACGATACCAACGTTCGGTTTGCTTTTTATGTGGTCACTGTTCTTATGGTTGCTCTTGCCTATGGACTTTGTCGCTGGCTGACGAGCGGTTTATTTGGCAGATTATTAATTGCCATTCGGGATGATGAAGCGCGGGTACGTTTTTCTGGCTATAACCCCACTGGTTTTAAGGTTTTAGTATTCGCCATCTCAGCAGGACTAGCTGGCATTGCCGGCGCTTTGTTTACTACCCATACTGGGATTATTTCTCCCAAGGCTATGGACATTGCTTTTTCCATCGAGATGGTGATCTGGGTAGCGGTGGGGGGCAGAGCTACCTTAGTGGGGGCGATTCTGGGAACCTTGCTGGTGAATTTTGCCAAGAGCCTCTTAAGTGAACGTTTCCCTGAAATTTGGTTGTTTTTCCAGGGAGGATTATTTCTAATTGTGGTTATGGCCCTCCCCAATGGCTTAGTGGGATGGTTACGAACCACCGGCTGGCAGTGGTGGCAATACTGGATGAACAAAAAAGAAGTTCTAACCTGAAGAAAAAGCCAGCACAACATAGCTATGGTTTGATGGTAGAAGCAGAAGACTTTGGTTGAGCACATCTCCCAAAGCATTGATGATCTCAACTGAATCATGGTGATAGATCCTATCTTGATTCATAAAACTCACTCGACAAGGATAAATGAGAAAAGGGATATAGCTACTCCACAAAAGTGAAAAACTACTCATTGATTCCAGGCTCCTCTTTCCTGCTTTGGGAAAGGGTAGCTTTGTTTTCTTCTTGAGAATAGCTTGGTATAGACAGATTGGTTTTTGCCATAAGGCAATTACTAGCAATTAGACCAAACAGAATATTTATTGAGATTGAAGACTTCTGGCAATGATTCCAGGGGGGATCTGGAAAGAAGAGGAGCGTGGGTGTGTCAGCTTTTTTCCCACAGGCTTGATCTCACTTGAACTTCAGCAACCTCAATCTTGCGGCTGAGTTCAGCAAAACCGACTGCCATTTTTATCGAGATTAAGAATGACCTTCTCAAAGAAGAGAATCATTGGGGATGGATGGCACACAATAAAGTATTGTTCTCGCTATCTCTTAGCTAAGAATTACAGGGATTTGTAGGTCTTGCACAGGGTTTCATCCCAGACCGGCAAGGAAGAGCTAAAAAAACCGACTCGGTGGGGTGTAGGGAATCAACAACAAACCAACCCCAATGGCAATGCCTAGGATCCCCCCTGCCAAAAGTGGCATTCGCGCCCAGGCCCTACCCTGCCGTTGCCCCAGACTGCAAGCATCCCCATCAATCCATACCCGCCCCCCTCGGCGCAGCCACCCCCGCAGACTCACCAGGGATCCCGAAGCCAGTCCCAATTGCCCCAGCCATTGCAGCCGGATCTTGCCAGTCTCATCCACTAGCCACCAGCCCACCCCATCTCGAACCAAGCGTCCCTGCACCTTGACCGGGATCCCGATCACCGGTTGCGCCTTGAGATTTTGGTAGAGCTGGCTGATGCGAGCTGATTGCCCTGCTCCAGGGGGAAACATCCGCCAAGCCTTCAGGAGCATCCCCACCCCTGCCCCGACACTGACCAGCCCCATCCAGTTCCAAAACCCCAGGCGAAACTCCCAGAACAGCCAGGCCCCCACCCCCCAGCCCAGTACTGCCAAGATTACATCACTGAGATAAAGCGCCACACCGATTGTCAGCTTTTCCTGCTTTTCCTGCTTTTCCTGGGACTGAGGAGACTGCATCTTCGGGATCCCGGTTAAGCGTTTTCCCCAGAGAGGATGCGGACGGCTGATCGCTGCCCCTTTCTGCCATGGACTCACCTGCTCCCAGATCAGAGCTTGGGGAGCTTGGGGAGAACGAGCCACCTGGGCCAGCAAGCCCCAGTCCTCCGGGTCACTAGCGGCAAACAATCCCACCGGCAGGGCAATCCCCCAAGCAAGTTGAGCTTGATTGAGGATCCCCTGCTGCCAGGATCCCGATCCCTGGGGATCCCAGAAACACGCCCGCTGTCGTGCTAACCACAGCAACGGGTAAAAGCACCCCTGGGCCAAGCCAAGTCCTCGTCCCCCCAACACAGAGAGCAGCCCATATCCCCAAAAACTCCCCCAGGTCAGCACCGCCAAAGCCGGATCCCAAGTCCCCCAAGCCAGCAGCGCCTTCCGTTCCGGATCCCCCACACCTTTCCAGAGATCCTGCCCAATCACCAATCGTGTTCCCCCTGGTGTCAAGCCATAGCGCCAGAGGGATCCCCCCGGCACCCAAGCGACCCGCTCCTGGGTGATGCCCAAACGTTGTCTTTCGTCCTTCGTCAACCAGCGTCCTCCCACCCGTCGGATCCCAGCATCCAGCAAAGGCACACACCCCATTGCCGCCAGGCCATTGAGCAGAAGGGTAAGCAGGGCTGCCAGGGATCCCGAAGCCGGGGACAGCCCCCAGATCAGCAGCCACTCCAGTCCCAAGATCCCCATTCCCGTCAGGACAGCCGCCCCGAGCAAGTACCGGGATCCCGCCCTGCTGTGGGTTTGGGGGGGAGAAACCTGAGCTATCCCTGCCTGAGGGGGTGGGTCTAACACCTGGGCATACTGCTGCTGCATCTGCGTCAACCACTGCCGCACCTGGGGGTAAGCGCCACTACAGAACTGCATCCTTTTAAACACCTGTCGCGCCTTATCTGCTTGCCCAGTGTGTAGGTATCCCTGCAGCAAATACATCTGCGCCTGCCAGCCCGTTTGCCCTTGGGGATCCCCCTGTCCGATTTGTTCGAGCAACCCCAGCGCTTCCTGCACCTTTCCTTGTTGCCAAGCCGCCAGAGCTGCCGCCAACTGTGGCTCCTGTGCCATGCCAGCTACCCGATATTTACTGCCAACAGTGTCCTCCTCTTTGCCCCTTGTTGTCATGTCCCCACCAACAGGGGGATGCTGAAGAGAGCTTCCTTTTTCATACTAAGAATGACCCGAGCAGCGAGTGCCCAGCTTCAGCCTTTATGGCAACCAACCTGGGGGCTAAGGCAAGAGAATCTAAGCTCAAGCCTCTGAGTGTTAAGCCTCTTAGAAGTAAGCATTCGTCAAAAGGGTTTCCAGCAAAAGCCTTCTCTCCCAAGATTGATTCAGTAGGACACAGGATCAGCAACCATGGCACCCCAGACCTCCCCCTACATCCTGATGAAACTCTCCCTGCATCTGGCCGCCACCATGCGCCCCCGGATGCCCAAAAAGAGAGAGCGTGGGTTCGTCCTCCCCATAGCCATCCTGATTGTGGTGGTTTTGCTGCTGATCACCAGCCTACTGCTCTCCCGTTCCTTCAACCGCAACGTTGAAACCACTGTCACCCGCTCCGGTCAGATTGCCAACCGTCGCTTAGCCGCCGCCTTTGACCGTGCCCGAGCCAAAATAGACTACCT
>Ga0272446_1006993_pt1 | contig 11463 bp, 7 predicted proteins | sample YNPCB0061_FD_194587 | JGI IMG/M metagenome (GOLD analysis project Ga0272446, IMG submission 194587) | Hot spring microbial mat communities from Yellowstone National Park, WY, United States - YNP-CB-006-1 | ecosystem: Environmental > Aquatic > Thermal springs > Hot (42-90C) > Sediment | place...
CCGCCCCGTCTGTAACCTTCAGAATCTCGCTATAGCTGCCCGGACGGTCGTAGCGATGCCGCACCCGGACGCCTGAGGCGCGGGTCCCCCCGGTGAGCGTCCATTCATAGCGCACGATCTTGCCGGAAGCGCTCCAGGAAAGAGATCCGTCCAGTTCCACTTCCTCGCCCGTGCGAACTAGGTGGTGGGGCCGCGCCACGGCGATAATCGGTGGTTTGTGCTTTCGCACGTACGTTTCCCAGACAAACGGATAGGCGTCCTCGGTTCCCCATTCGCCGGAAGGCTGCCGGGCCTGGATCCCGAAATGGAGGTGCGACCATCCGGCCCCACCCTCCTTTCCGAGCCGCCCCAAGCGCTGGCCCATTTCCACCCGCTCGCCCAGCCGGACAGCCGGGTCGATGCTCTGGTGATGGCTGTAGCGGTAATACCAGCCGCGATCGTCCACCACGTAGATGACGTCCGGCCGGGGGCGAGCCGGCGATTCGCGGTAGCTGGGATGGACTTCGTTGCGGACCGAAACCACCAGACCCCCCGCGGCGGCGTAGGTTTCTTCCAAGCCCTCCGCACCTCCGAAATCAAGATCGTTGTGGTAATACACCGTTGCCAGCGCCGGAGAATCGCCGCCGTTTACAAAGGTCGGCTCGTTGGTCATCTGCGTGTCCGTTGCGAACCAACGCGACTTAAGGGGCAGCTCAAACGTGCCGGGCTCAATCCACGGGGAGTTCTCTGGCCACAGCCGCAGCCGAACCTCCTTGCCCAAACGCCATAACTTAAGGGTGGAGTTCGACTCCAGCCCGCGTGTCGCAGGGCAGTCCATCTGCACTCCTCCCACCCGGACCGGCAAACGGTAGTTGCCGGAGACGAGCCAGGCTTCCTCGCCGTTCACCTTCACGCGGACGCGGGTCTGCCGCAGCGCATTGCGGATCGAATCGCGCCGCTCGTCCACCTGCATGACGGTCACGGAAACCGGTTGGCCCGCGCCCAGGCGCACAGAAGCGGTCTCGCCTGCATTCAGCTCGATGCTTTGGTGCAACGGCCGGCGCTGCGTGGCGGAACGCAGAATTACGGCCGGTGCTCCGAGCACGGCCCGCCTGGTAAGAAGAAGTCTCATATGGCTCCTGCCTAGTCTCCGTCAGTCTCTCTGGCTCAGCTACGCCATCTGCGTTGACTAAACGATTATATGAGTCGCCAATCAAGCTGTCAACGCCGGTCCCCAACGATTGCGGTTTCTTTGGCAGAACCAACCTTACCCCCACTCCCTCATCGCCTCCCCGGGTAGGATTGCACCCGCCGTCCAAAGGATATATGATTCCGGATGCGGAAATGAAGCGCCGAACCTTCCTCGCCGCGGGCGGGCTGGCCTGTGGGCGAGCTGGCGTGCCCGCTGTGAGCCGGTCTACACGCCCCACTTTGTGCCTGTTTTCCAAACACCTGGAATGGATCCGCGATTACAGCCGCTTGGCGGAAACCATCGCCTCGCTCGGCTTCGAGGGTGTGGACTTAACAGTGCGGGAAGGCGGTCACGTCGACCCGGCCAAGGTGGACGAACAACTGCCCCAGGCTTGTGATGCCATCCGCAAGGCCGGGCTGCAAGTTGCGATGATCACCACCCGCATTTCGGATGCGCGAAAACCTGAAACCGTGGCCATTCTGCGGACGAGTTCGAAACTCGGAATCCGTTTCTATCGCCGGGGCGGGGAGAACTGGAACAACAGCACGGCGCCGCTGCGCCGGATCGCCGAGCTGCATCCCAAAATCCGCGACCTCGTGGCTCTGAACCAGGAATACGGTATGTTTGCCGGCATTCACAATCATTCCGGCTTCGGGCTCGGCGCCGCCATTTGGGACCTGTACGAACTGGTCAAGCCCTTCGACGCCCGCTACATCGGCGCCAATTACGACATCGGCCACGCCACCGCCGAAGGCGGCTACGGCGCCTGGCGCAGCGGCTTCTGGCTGCTGGCCTCAAACGACCGCCTCAAGATGGTGGCTGTCAAAGACTTTGTCTGGCGCAAGCGCGAAGACGGCTGGCGTCCCGGTTTCTGCCCGCTCGGTGAAGGCATGGTGGACATGAAAACATTTTTGAGTTATCTGAAACAGATTGCGTTCGCTGGACCCATCTCTCTGCACTTTGAATATTCTTCCGGCAGCGGTTCGCCGGAGGAAAAGCGGAAGGCTCAACTTTCAGACATGAAACGTGACTTGGCCCGGCTGCGCACGATGGCCTCGGAAGCCGGGCTGCTGTAAAGAGGCGGAATCATGTGCACTCGTTTGTTTTCGCTATTTCTTCTAGCCGCGGGCCTGCTGTTCGCTCAGACGCCCGCCGCCATATTGGTGGGACGCGTGGTGGACGCCACCGGCGGCGTCGTACCCGGCGCAAAGTTGCAACTTCGCGACCTGGGCACCAATCAGATCCGTACGGCTCAGACGCACGAAGATGGATCCTTTGCCATTCCGCAGCTCCCCCCATCGAGCTATGAACTTACGGTGGAAAAGCCAGGCTTCCGTCGCCTGGTGAAGCCCGCGGTGACGTTGCAAGTGGATCAAGTGCTCCGCTTGGAGCTCCAGCTCGAAGTGGGCGAACTCAGCCAGTCCGTCGAAGTGTTAGCCGAAGCCCCACCCATGAATACCGACCACGGGGCCAAGGGCGACACGGTCACCATTTCCGAAAAAGACAACATGCCGCTGCCGGGCCGCAGTTTCGGCGACTTGGCGTATCTGATCGCCGGCGTCGCACCGAATTCCGACGGCGGCTATGGCTCAGGCTACATAGTGAACGGCGCGCGCGGCGACAATACCAACTTCGTGGTGGACGGCGTGTCCACTTACAACCGCCGCTCCGGAAGCCTGATCCTTACGCCGCCCATCGACGCCATGCGCGAATTCAAGATGGAGACCAGCGGTTATGCGGCGGAGTTCGGACGGCTCGCCGGCGGCGTCATGACGGTCGCGCTCAAGAGCGGGACCAACGTTTTCCACGGCAGCCTGTTCGAATACTTCCGCAACGAGCGTTTCGACGCCCGCGGCGCCTTTGACCTGGAAAAAGCCGCCATGCATCGCAACCAGTTCGGCGCCACCTTCGACGGTCCGGTTCTGCTGCCGAAGCTTTACAACGGCCGCAATCGCACGTTCTTCCTGGCAAGCTGGGAAAGCACCCGCCAGATCCGCGGGCAGTCCCGCCGCGCGCGTGTGGCCACCGCCCGCGAACGCGCCGCCGACTTTACCGACACTCGCGATGTCACAGGAAAACTGATTCCACTCATCGATCCCCTCGCTAGCGGCTCTTGCACGGTCGTAGGCGGTCCCGGTTGCTTCCCCGGCAACCGCATTCCGGCCAGCCGGCTCGACCCGATCGCCCTGAAACTGCTCAGCTATTACCCCGAAGAGAACCGCCCCGGAGAGCCCTACAATTACATCGGCTTGGCGAACGAGCGGGTTTCCAACGACAGCTTGCTTTTCAAAGTCGACCACAGGCTCGCCGCCAACGACTCCCTCTCCGTCCGGTATATGAGAACCGCTTCGAATCCCTTTTCGCCTTTCCGGGGGACCGACCTTCCGCAGTTCGGAATTTGGTATCGAAACCGCTATCAGTTAGCAGCCCTCAACTACACGCGGACGCTGTCGCCGCTGTGGATCAACGAGTTCCGGGCCGCCTTCACGCGCTCTGCGGACCGCGAACTCCGCACCCGTTACTCGGACCGCGATTTCGGCGCGCTGCTCGGAATTGCTCCGCCGCAGCCGGATTCGCGCCTGTGGGGCTTTCCCTCGGTCGCCATTCGCGACTTGGCCACCTTCGGCGACACCAAGGAGTTTCCCAAAGTCGCCGCGGTGAATAACTGGCAGTTCGCCGACACCGTCACCTGGGTGCGAGGCAGGCACTTAATTAAGACGGGATTCGACATGCTGCGCACCCAATACTTCGAACCGTGGAACCGGGACGTGCGGGGAACCCTCAATTTCCAGGGCCGCTGGACCAACGTGCCGATGGGCGATTTCCTGCTCGGCTATCTCCACAGCAGTAGCCTTCAGCGCGGGTCTGTCACCAACTATCTCTACATGAATTCCTACTCCTGGTTCGCGCAGGACGACTTTAAGGTCACCTCGCGCCTGACGCTGAACCTTGGCCTGCGCTACGAAATCTCCGTGCCTTTGCGGGAGAAGTACGGACGCATCGTCAATTTCATGCCGCATCTCAACAAAATTGTCATTGCTTCCAGCGCCGGAGTGCCTGACCTGCCTGCGAAACTGGCCGCCGTGAAGCTGACGGACAAAGTGGCGCTGGGCACGGACCTCGGGTTACCCCCCGCGCTGGTCCGCACACGATACCGCGATTTGGCCCCCCGCTTCGGTTTCGCGTGGCGGCCGTTTGGCGGAACCAATACCGTGCTGCGGGGCGGCTACGGCGTCTTTTTCGCCTCCAACATGAACGAGCCGGTGCGCAAAGACCTCGGCAACGCCTACCCCTTTGTGATTCCCGAGAGCTTTTCGCGCGACAGCCGCAATCCTTTTGCGCTCACCCTGTCGAACGCCTTCCCCACCGGGCGCATGAGCATCGGCGGCGCCACCACCGGATACGGCTTCGAGTATGAATCTCCCGCTCAGTATCTGCAAAGCTGGAATTTCACGCTGGAACGGGGGTTCGGCTCCCAGAGCGCCGTCGAACTGTCTTACGTCGGCTCGAAAGGCTCCCACCTGGGACGGCGCTATGATCTAAACCAGCCCCTTCGAGGACCGGGCTTCCGCGTGCGTCCGTTCCCGGATTTTGGAACCATCAACTATTACAGCTTCGGCTCGAACTCGAGCTATCAGGCGGGCATGGCCACCCTCCGCCGGCGTTTCAGCAAAGGCGCTTTTTACCGCGTGAACTACGTCTTCGCCAAAAACATCGACGAGTCCTCGCAGATCGCCGGCTCCGGTAACGGCAGTTACGGAGGCGCCACCAGCGCACGGAATTTGAAGTTGGACCGCGGCCGGGCGGATGCCGACATCCGGCACTCCTTCACCGTCAGCTTCTCCTACGAATTGCCATCGCGCTTGAGCCGCTGGGCCCGCGAATGGCGGCTTACCGGAAACTGCCGCGCCTATACTGGTCAGCCCTTCACCGCTTTGTGGTCCGACGCCGACCTGGATCAAGGCGAATCCGACCGTCCCGACCGGATCGCCAGCGGCAAACTGCCCAACCCCACCGCCGACCGCTGGTTTGACATCACGGCGTTCGTGCCCGTACCGCTAGGGGCTTTCCGTTTCGGCAACTCGGGACGGAATATCCTGGATGCTCCGGGATTCATCGCCCTCAATGCGGGCCTGATGCGAACCTTCCGGCTGGTCGAAAAGCACAGGCTGCAATTCCGGATGGAAGCCTTTAACGTCACCAACCATCCCAACCTCAAGCTCCCGGAGAAGTACGTCAACCGTCCCGCCGCCGGCGTCATCCGCAGCGCGGGCTCGCCGCGCAACATGCAAGTTGCGCTTCGCTATGAGTTTTAGGCACAAACTATGGATCGCAGAAACTTTCTCACCGCCGCGGCGACGACCGCGGCTTCGTACTCCCGGATTCTAGGCGCGGGCGACCGGATCACCGTGGGCCTCATCGGCGCAGGCGGCCAGGGCCGAGGCGACTGGGGGCGGTTTTTAAAGCAGCCAGACGTCAACCCCGGCGCCGTGTGCGACGTGTACCGGCCGCACCTGGAAAAAGCCGTGGCCATGGCCGAAGGCCGCGCCAAGGCCTACTCGGACTTCCGCCGCCTGCTCGAACAGAACGATATCGACGCGGTAATCGTGGCCACGCCCGACCACTGGCACGCGTTGCCTACTATCATGGCCTGTCAGGCAGGCAAGGATGTGTATGTCGAAAAGCCCCTTTCTCTAACCGTACGCGAAGGACGAGTTATGGTGAACGCAGCCCGCAAATATGGGCGGGTGGTGCAAACCGGCAGCCAGCAACGGTCCGGCGCGCACTACGGACGCGCAGTAGAAATCATTCGCAGCGGCAAATTGGGAAAGATCGCCCACATCAGCGCGGGCCATATCCGCAATTCCATGCCTGGCTTCGGCAAACCGCCCGATTGTCCTCCGCCGCCGGAACTGGATTGGGACATGTGGCTCGGTCCGGCCCCCTACCGGCCCTATAATCCCTTCCGCTGCATTTACAACTTCCGGTGGTTTTGGGACTATTCAGGGGGCCAAATGACGAACTGGGGAGCCCACAACCTGGACATCGCCCGTTGGGCCATGAATGTTCGCGCCCCTCTCAGCGTCTCCGCCTATGGAGGACGCTACGCCTTGGAAGATGGCGGTGAGACGCCGGACGTCCAGGAAGTGATTTATAACTTTCCGGGCTTCATTCTCACCTGGAGCGTCAGAGAGATGAACAGCGCCGGCAAAGTCGGCTTCGAGTTCCACGGCTCCAAGGGCAATCTGAGTCTGTCACGCAGTGGATTCAAAGTCACACCCGAGTACTGGGAAGAAACCGACGAAAAGACCTTCAAAAAGAAAAGTAATTCGAAGAAGGCCATGATCGGGGAGATGTCGGATCCGGGTTCCGAGCAGCCCATCGCGCACGTGCGCAATTTCTTGGACTGTGTGAAGAGCCGCAAGCGGCCCAATGCGGACGTCGAGGAAGGTCACCTCACGGCGGTCATGTGCCACTTGGGCAACATCGCCACGCGGCTCGGAAGATCCTTGCGCTGGGACGCGGAGAAAGAAGAAATCATCGGCGATCCCGAGGCGAACCGGTGGCTCGATAAAGAATACCGCAAGCCGTGGGTCCTGCCCCGGATCGCCTAAGCGCTCGGCGGCGGCGCTGAGCGGCGCGAAATTCGCGGTTGCCTCCCGCCCGTTTGACGCTAGAATAAGTTGCAGTGCCCAAGGCAGATATTTATTACATCGAGGTGCTTGGGAAGGCCCTGGATGTGTTGGACGTGTTTGCCAAAGCCCCGAAGCCGGCTCTGACGCTGCACTCCATTTCCCAACTTTCGAAGCTGAACAAGAATACGGTTTTCCGCGTGCTGCACACGCTGGCCCGTCACGGCTATGTGGTCAAGCGCGGACGCGATTACGAATTGGGCCCCAGCGTGGCGGATCTGGCCAGCGCCAAGCTGCGGCCCCGCGATTTGCTCGCCGCCGCCGGCCCGGTGCTCGACAGCCTCCGGGATCGATTCGGAGAAACCGTTAACCTCGGCGTTCTGGACGGCTCGCGCATCCGGTACGTGGACGTCCGTGAAAGCCCCCACCGCATCCGCCTCGCCGAAAGGGTGGGCGGCAGCGACTATTTGCACTGCACCGCGCTGGGCAAGGCCACGCTCGCCTATCTTCCCTTCGAGGAAGTCCGTGCTCGGATTAAAGAACAGGGCTTGCCCAAACTGACCGCGCGCACCATCACCACCTTGAGCGCTCTGAAAGCCGAGCTCGCCAAAGTCCGCAAGCAAGGATACGCGGTAGACAACGAGGAGAGCATGCCCGGCGCCTTTTGCGTGGCGGCTGCCGTGCTGGACAACGAGGGAGCGCCCGTGGCTGCCGTCTCTATGTCCGGACCCACCACGCGGTTCAATGCGGCCCATGTTCCGGCTGCTTCAGCGGCGGTGCGCGAGGCTGCCGCCGCGATTGCTTCGGCCATGGGATACTCGACAGGCGCCCATTGAGGTATACTTCCTCAGGATCAGGGATCCTAAACCAATACGATTGGAGCCATGAGATGAAATTGCTGGTGAATGCTGGAGTTTGTCTGCTGTTGCTCGGGGCCGTTGCTTTTGGCGCTTCCATCGACGGCAAGTGGGTGATGGAACGCAAGATGGAGCGGGAAGGGAAGTCCTTCTCCATCACGCAGACGTTTGATCTGAAGGCATCAGGCAACAAACTGACCGGAACCGTCAGTCTGAGTTTCGGGAACCAGGAACCGCGCGCCATCCCTATCCGCAACGGCAAGCTGGATGGCGACAAGTTCTCCTTCACGGTCGTGATGGAAACCCCCAAAGGGGAATTCAAATCGGTTTACGAAGGGACCGTGGAAGGCGACACAATTAGAGGTACGGTCAGCCGCGAGGGCGGACAGGGACGGCCTTTCGAAGCCAAACGCAAATAAACCTCCACCGGCGAGGAGCTTCGAAAAACAAGACGGCGGGCCACAACGCACTGTATGTGAGTTACGCCATCCCTAGTCCCTTTTCCGGAGTGATGCGCTCGGCGCCCAGATAGGGCCGCAGCGCCTCCGGCACCACCACACTGCCGTCCGCTTGCTGGTAGTTCTCGATGATCGCCAGCCAGGTTCTTCCCACCGCCAGCCCGCTGCCATTCAGCGTGTGAAGGTACTCCGACTTCTTCCCGCTGCGGCATCGGATGGAGGCGCGGCGCGCCTGAAAAGCTTCGAAGTTCGAGCACGAGGAAATCTCCTTGTATTCGTTTAAACCCGGCAGCCACACTTCCAGATCGTAAGTCTTCGCCGAGGAGAACCCAAGGTCGCCCGTGCAGAGCGCCACCCGGCGATAGGGCAATCCCAGACGTTCCAAGATGTCCTCCGCGTCCCGAGTGAGGCCCTCCAGTTCCTCGTAGCTATTGTCGGGGCGGGCGAACTTCACCAGCTCCACTTTCTGGAACTGATGCTGGCGGATGATGCCCCTCACATCCCGCCCGTAGGACCCGGCTTCGCTCCGAAAGCATGGCGTGTACGCACAGAGCTTGATCGGCAGCGCGGAAGCTTCCACGGTTTCCTCCCGCAACAGATTGGTGACCGGCACCTCCGCCGTCGGCGCCAGCCAGTAGTCGGTGTTTTCCAGTTTGAACAGATCCTCGGCGAATTTGGGCAACTGTCCGGTTCCGAACAAGCTCGCCGAATTGATGATAAACGGCGGCAACACCTCGCGGTAGCCATGCTCCCGCGTGTGCACATCCAGCATGAAGTTAATGAGAGCGCGCTCCAGCCGTGCGCCAAGTCCGAAGTAGACGGCAAAGCGAGCTCCGGTCACCTTGGCGGCGCGGTCGAAATCCAGGATGCCCAGCTCGGGACCAAGGTCCCAGTGCGCTTTGGGAGGAAAATCGAACTTCCGTGGCTCGCCCCAGCGCTTGACTTCCACATTTTCGGCGGAGTCCTTGCCGGTGGGAACTGACTCGTGCGGCAAGTTCGGAATCCCGGTGAGCAATTGCCGGAACGCTTCGTCGGCCTCCTTCACCTTCTGTTCCAATGCCGCAATGCGTTCTCCCATCTCGCGCACCCTCTGCTGGCGCTCAGAAGTGTCCACACCCTGCCTGCGCAGCCGGGCGATCTCCTGTGATTCGGCGTTGCGCTGCGCCCGCAATTGCTCGGTCTCGGTTACCGCCGCGCGCCGCTCGGCATCCAATTGGCGGAACTGTTCGACGTCAAGAGCGAACCCCCGGGTGGCCAGACGGGCCGCCACTGCATCTAAGTTGGAACGAAAAAACGACAAGTCGTGCATGGGCGATGGGAAACTCCCATTGTAGCTTCCAGCCCGCTACCCTGGATTCTATGAACCGCCGCTCGTTCCTTGCCGCACCTGCCCTGCTCGCCGCGCAGCCCGCCCCGCCGAAGCTCATTAAGCCTGCGGCGCTCAGACAGGGCGATACGGTCGGCTTGATTACGCCCGCCACCTACGTAACCGATCCGGACCGCCTCGCCTTGGTCGTGCGCACCGTCGAGTACTTCGGGCTCAAGCCCAAGTTTGGCCGCCACGTGCGCAAGCGTCACGGTTACCTCGGCGGCTCCATCCAGGAGCGCCTGGATGACCTCCATGCGATGTTCGCCGACCCGGAGGTGAAAGCGGTCTTTTGCATCCGGGGCGGTTACGGCTCCGGCCAGCTCCTGGACGGCATCGACTATTCGCTCATCCGCCGTAACCCCAAGATTTTCCTGGGTTACAGCGATATCACTGCGCTCCACCTCGCCATTCAAAAGCAGGCCGGCTTGGTCACTTTCCACGGCCCGATGATGCTGGCGCGGTTTTCCGAATACACGAGGAAGCTTTTTCGCAAGGCTTTGTTTGAGAAACAGCCGCTGGGTTTGATCTCCAACCCGCCTGACTCGGACCCCCTCCGCCCCGCTCACATGCACCGCACCGTGAGAGGCGGCCGCGCGCGGGGGCCTCTGTCAGGCGGTAATCTGTCGCTGATCAGCAGCTTGATGGGCACGCCCTACGAGCCCGATACGCGCGGCAAAATCCTCTTTCTGGAAGACGTCGGCGAAGAGCCCTACTCGCTCGACCGTATGTTGACCCAGCTCCGGCTGGCCCGAAAATTACAGTCCGCCGCCGGCGTCATCTTCGGGGAATGCGCCGCCTGCCGGCCTCGCGATTTCCAGCCGTCTTTTGAGAACACGCTCTCCACCGGCGAGGTGGTGGACGACATCCTCGGCCGCCTCGACATCCCGGTCCTGTCGGGGCTCACCATTGGCCACACCGACGACCAAGCCACGCTTCCCTTGGGCGTTATGTCAACGCTCGATGCGGACAAGGGACAGCTCACGGTCGAAGAGTCCGCCCTGGTTTAACGGCCCGGCGCCCCGCCTCTCCCGCTTGTGCGCGCACGCCTTATAGTTTCGGCAGATCGTGCATGGCTTCCTCGATGGCTTCGGCGGGATGCTCGTAGTCCTGAAGCTGCCCGGCGAAATACGCATCGTAACTGGCCAAGTCGAAGTGGCCGTGCCCGCTCAGACAGAACAGAATGGTGCGCGGCTTGCCCTCCTCGCGCGCTTGGATCGCTTCATCCATCGCCGCGCGAATGGCGTGCGAGGACTCCGGCGCGGGCAGGATGCCCTCGGCGCGGGCAAATTGTACGGCGGCTTCGAAGCACTCCAGTTGCTTTGCCGACCGCGCCTCCACCCAGCCGTGCTTCAGCAGGTGGCTCGCCAGCGGGGACGCGCCGTGATAGCGAAGTCCGCCGGCGTGAATCCCCGGCGGAACAAATCCGTGCCCCAGCGTGTACATCTTCAACAGCGGCGTCAGCTTCGCCGTGTCGCCAAAGTCGTAAGCGTAAACGCCCCTGGTCAGCGTGGGACAAGCCGCCGGCTCCACCGCCATCAGGCGAACTCGGGACCCGTTCAGGCGGTCCACCACGTAAGGCAGCGCGATGCCGCCCCAGTTGCTTCCGCCTCCGAAGCAACCGATCACTACGTCCGGCTCATCACCGGCCAGCTCCATCTGCCGCTTGGCTTCGACGCCGATCACGGTCTGATGCATCAAGACGTGATTCAGCACGCTGCCCAGCGAGTAGTTCGTGTCGCTATGCGTAGCCGCATCTTCGACCGCCTCGCTGATGGCGATTCCCAGGCTGCCCGGCGAGTCCGGGTGCTCGGCCAGGATGGCGCGTCCGGAGTTAGTGTGCTCGCTCGGGCTGGCGTAAACTTCCGCGCCCCAAGTGTTCATCAGCATCCGCCGGTATGGCTTTTGCTGGTAGCTCACTTTCACCATGTACACCGTGCATTCCAGCCCGAAAAGCTGGCACGCCAGCGCCAGGGCG
>Ga0272446_1006994_pt1 | contig 11462 bp, 6 predicted proteins | sample YNPCB0061_FD_194587 | JGI IMG/M metagenome (GOLD analysis project Ga0272446, IMG submission 194587) | Hot spring microbial mat communities from Yellowstone National Park, WY, United States - YNP-CB-006-1 | ecosystem: Environmental > Aquatic > Thermal springs > Hot (42-90C) > Sediment | place...
CTGGAATCAAAAGAGTTTTGCCTGATAAATACGTTTTCTCTTATCAAGGTGATGGAGATTTAGCTGCTATCGGGACTGGAGAAACTATTCATACTTGCAATCGTGGTGAAAATATTTTGATTGTATTTATTAATAATGGAATTTATGGAATGACTGGTGGACAAATGGCTCCAACGACTCTTCCAGGTATGAAATCCACGACTTCACCATTTGGCAGAGATGTTTCAGTAATGGGTAATCCTTTGAAAATTACTGACTTGGTAGCTCAATTACCCGGAACATATTATGTAACAAGATGTGCAGTAAATTCTCCTGTTAATGTTCGTAAAGCAAAAGCTGCAATCAAAAAATCATTTGAATATCAAAAAGAAAAAAAAGGAACCTGTTTTGTTGAAATCGTTTCAAATTGTCCTTCTAATTGGAAGATGACTCCGGTTCAAGCTAATAAATGGTTGGAAGAAAACATGCTTCCTTATTATCCACTTGGTGATTTAAAAAAACCTTCTAACTGAAAAGGAGATTTATCATGACTGAAGAAATTATTATTGCTGGATTTGGTGGACAAGGTGTTTTATCTATGGGACAAATTTTATGTTATAGTGCTGTTATGGAAGATAAAGAAGTAAGTTGGATGCCTTCTTACGGTCCAGAAATGAGAGGTGGAACAGCAAATTGTATTGCTATTATAAGTGATGAAAAAATTAGTTCTCCAATTCTAACAAGATTTGATACAGTAATTGTTTTGAATCAACCATCATTAGATAAATTTGAAAGTGCTGTAAAACCGGGTGGACTTTTAATTTATGAATCAAGTGCTATTATTAATCCACCAACAAGAACTGATATTGAAATTTTACCTATTGATGCTGCAAACGAAGCAGTCAAATTAAAAAACACAAAAATTATGAATATGATTGTGCTTGGTGCATTTTTAAAAAAGAAACCTATCATTGCTTTTGAAAGTGCTATTAAAGGATTACAAAAAGTTTTACCGGAAAGATATCATCATTTAATTCCATTGAATAAAGAAGCATTAGAAAAAGGAATGGAGTTAGCTGAAAAGGCGAGTGTAGTTGCATAATTTGTTTCATTGAAACGGATAAGCGTGAAACACGTTTGTCCGTTTCTTCAATAATTTTTATTTGTAGAAAATTAATGCTTGCTTGAAATCCTTTCGCAACTTCTTCAAAATACTAAAAGGAATTTTGTCAATCCGCAAAAAATTTTTTAGAATTTGAAAATTATATTCTTGGATCTCCAAACAAATAGTTCCCTGTAACTTGTTTAAATGCATCGCTTGTTTTTTTACCTGGCACACCATCAACTAAAACATAAATACCGGGAAACTGATTAAGAAATTCTTGGAGTTCTCTTGCATAAGTAATTTCTCGTGTTGAATATTTTAAGATTGGTTCATTTGTTTGAACAGATATAATTTCGCTAATAGTTATTAAATTCTTTTCAACCAATCTTCTTAAAATTACAGCAGCACCAATTTGATTTGAAACAGCAGTATCACTCCATCTTCCATCAGCAACATATTTACCTCTTGTATAATGATTTGAGCCACTCCAAAGATAAGGTGATAAAACTTCAGGGTGATTTGCTCGGTAGCCCCAACCATTGTATGCTTCTATTTTATAAAGAATGCCTGAAACAGTCCAATCATTCCAAAGATTAATTCTTTGAAAAGTCAAAGAATCAATTGCACTTTCTTCCCAAGTAAATGGAGGATTCCCATTTATTGGTCTTCCAGCAGGTACGTGAGTAGTTCTATTTGTTAAAGGATCTCCATTATGAAGATGGCAGTTAAAGTTGAGTGATGATTCCATATTATGAATAACTGCAATGAAATACCACGGTATGCTTAGTTGATTTCCAACTTGTTCATAACGATTTCTATTTTGAACAATTTTATTCACAATAGTTTCAACAGCATTTAATTTATCAAGATTGATTTGGCAATTATTGAACAAACGTTGATATTCTTCTTTTAATGCTTGAGTTAAATTTATTGTGGGCATTTCATACCTCAAATAAAAAAGGTTGTTTCACTATCTTGAAGCAAAGATTTCATGAAACAACCTTGTTAATAAAATTAAAACTTGGGATTCAATCCCATATTATAAAACATGAAGCTATATAAATCAGTTAAAAGTTCGATAGATTTTGATGTGCTAGTTCCTGCACCGTGACCAACTTTAGTTTCAATGCGAATTAGAATTGGATTTTTTCCACTGTTCATTTCCTGTAATGTTGCTGCATATTTAAATGAATGTGCTGGAAAAACTCGGTCATCATGATCCGCAGTTGTTACCATAGTTGCTGGATAATCAACACCTTTTTTTATGTTATGAAGAGGAGAATAAGCATACAAATATTTGAATTGATCTGGATTATCACTCGAACCATATTCAGGAACCCAAGCCCATCCAATTGTGAATTTATGAAAGCGAAGCATATCCATTACTCCAACTTGCGGAAATGCAACTTTGAATAAATCTGGACGCTGATTAATTACTGCTCCAATTAACAATCCACCATTTGAACCACCTTGAACTGCTAACTTTTGTGGATTAGTGTATTTATTTTTTATTAACCATTCTGCTGCTGAAATGAAATCATCAAAAACATTTTGTTTGTTTTTTAACATTCCTGATTGATGCCAAATTTCTCCATATTCTCCGCCGCCACGTAAACATGCCATTGCATATACAACTCCATTTTCAAGTAGAGGAATTCTTCCAGCAGAAAAACTTGGTTGCATTGAAATATTAAATCCACCATAAGCATAAAGTAAGGTTGGATTTTCTCCATTTAGTTTCAATCCTTTTTTATGAACTATGAAGAGTGGTATTTTTGTACCATCTTTGCTTTCATAAAAAATTTGTTTGGTTTCATAAGCGTTAGGATTAAATTTAACTTTTGCTTGCCTGAATAAAGTTGACTTATTGTTTTTAACATCATATTTATAAATTGTTGGAGGATAAGTAAAAGAAGTAAAAGTGTAAAATGTTTCTTGATCATCATGCTTTCCTGCAAAGCCACTTACAGCTCCAATTCCAGGAAGTTGCACATCATAAAGGTAAGAACCATCTTCGCTGAAAACTACTACTTTATTTGTTGCATCTTTTAGATATGTAACAAAAAGTTTTCCTCCAACATGAGAAACAGATTGTATTACATCTTTTCCTTCTGGAATTAATGTTTCCCAATTTGCTTTATCAGGTTTAGAAAGATCAACTAACATTACTCGATTATTTGGTGCATTGTAATTAGTCAATATCAAAAATTTATCGCCGAAGTTATCAACAAAATTATAACGCGCGTCTGGTGTATTAACAAGTTTAATTATTGCTCCATCTTTTTCTAAATTTTTATACCATAACATATTTTCTGAAGAAGAACCTTCCCAAACAGAAATAATCAAATATTTTTCATCATCAGTTACTTCAGCACCAAATCCACGCTTTGGATTTTCATTATCTTCAAGAATAAGTTTATCATCAGATTGAGCAGTTCCCAATTTGTGATAATACAATTTTTGGAATTCATTTTTTTGTTTTAATTCTTCACCAGGTTTTGGTTCTGCATATCGTGAATAAAAGAATCCATCTTTGTACCAAGCATTACCACTAAATTTAGAAAACTTAATTACATCATCAGTTAATTTTTTTGTCTTTAAATCAACGACATAAAATTCTCTCCAATCAGAACCACCTTTAGAAATTCCATAACTCATGAACTTATAATCATTAGAAAAAAACATTCCACCCAAACTTATTGAACCATCAGTAGAAAGCTTATTTGGGTCTAACAACACTTCAGGTTTTCCATTTAAACCTGTTTGAATATAAATCACACTTTGTTCTTGAAGACCATCATTTTTAGAAAACACATAATAGTTACCGAGCTTTTGTGGTGCTGAATATTTTTCATAATTCCAAAGTTCAGTTAATCTCTTTTTAATTTTTTCTCTAAAAGGAATTTTGCTTAAATATTCTTGAGTGATTTTGTTTTCTGCTTCGATCCAATTTTTTGTGTCTTCGGAATTCATGTCTTCAAGCCATCGATATGGATCTGCTACTTTTGTTCCATGATAGTCATCAACTTGATCAACTTTTTTAGCATTTGGATATTGAATCACTTGAGCGTAAGAAAATGAAATGATAGAGAAAAGAAGGATAACGAAAAGAGATAGCTTTTTCATAAGCACTCCTAATTGTTGTTTTTATTTTACTCCTAAAATAGAATTAGCTAAACTTAAAACCAATAAAATAATTAGAAAACCTTTTTGCTTAACAATATTGAACTCTCTATTTTTCACATGTCAATTTAATGACTTGGATTGAAAACGAGCCATAAAAGATAAAAGGGAAATCTTTTGATTGGTTCTCCAAGTTAGATTAATAACAAATCAAATTAAGTCTGAGGTAGCTATGGCTAGTAAAGAATTTAATCCCTTCGAAATGGCGCAAGCACAATTCGACAAAGTAGCAGATATTCTTAATCTTGATTCTGCAACAAGAGAAATTTTACGCAATCCATTAAGAGAATATGCTTTTAGTATTCCAGTTAAAATGGATGATGGAACAACAAAAGTGTTTAGAGGATTTAGAGTTCAGCATAATGATGCACGTGGTCCAGCAAAAGGTGGAATAAGATTTCATCCACATGAAACTGCTGATACAGTACGTGCACTTGCAATGTGGATGACTTGGAAATGTGCAGTAGTAAATATTCCACTTGGTGGTGGAAAAGGTGGTGTAATTTGTGACCCTCACCATTTAAGTGCAAAAGAACAAGAACAAATTTGTCGTGGATGGGTTCGACAAATGGCAAAAAATGTTGGACCATTAAATGATGTTCCCGCTCCAGATGTTATGACAAATGCACAACATATGCTTTGGATGCTTGATGAATTTGAAGTTATTCATGGTGCAAAATATCCAGGATTTATTACTGGTAAACCTGTTGGTATGGGTGGTTCTTTAGGAAGAACTGAAGCAACTGGTTATGGTGTTGTTTTCGTTTTACGTGAAGCATTAAAAGATATGAACATTCGCACACAAGATACTACTGCAAGTGTTCAAGGTTTTGGAAATGTTGCTCAATATGCAATTGATCTTTATACACAACTTGGTGGAAAAGTTATTGCGGTTGCTAGTTGGGATCAACAAGATCAATGCTCATATACTTTCAGAAAGAATGATGGTATTAATCTTGAACAATTGAGAAATATAACTGATAAATTTGGTGGTATTGATAAAACAAAAGCAAAAGAACTCGGTTATGAAGTTTTAGATGGTGAAGCATGGATTGAACAAGATGTAGATATTTTAATCCCTGCTGCTTTAGAAAATCAAGTGCGTGGTGATAATGCAGTTAAGATTTCTAACAAAGTTAAAATCATGGTTGAAGGTGCTAATGGACCAACTACTCCAGAAGCAGATAAAATTATTCAAGAGAAAGGAATTTTCTTAATTCCAGACTTCTTAGCAAACGCTGGTGGTGTAACTTGCAGTTATTTTGAACAAGTTCAAAGCAATATGAATTATTATTGGGAAAAAGATGAAGTATTAGGAAAACTTGATGTGAAGATGACATCTGCTTTCCGTGCTGTTAGCGATCTTGCTAAAAAGAAAAACCTTTACATGAGAGATGCAGCTTATGTTATTTCAATTAATAGAGTTGCTCAAGCATGTAAAGATCGCGGTTGGGTATAATTTATTTTATCCTCAAAGATATTTTAGCCGAAGGGATTTTTCCTTTCGGCTTTTTTTATCATTAAATTTTTAGTGAGGGAATTATGAACAGCGCAAAGGATAATGAAGCAAGGTTTGATAGAAATTTCTTCCAATCGTCAAGACAATATTGCTCTCTTGGTAATGGAGAGTTTGGTGCAAAAGCTAATGGTCTTTTATTCATTAAAAAATTTTTAGATGAAAAAATAAATCATCAAGATTTTCCTTCTATTGAAATTGCAATTCCAAAAATGGTTATCCTTTCAACAGAGATTTTTGATTTATTCATTCAAAGAAATAATCTCTTCTCAAAAGCAATTGAGGAAGAAAGTGATGAAAATATTGTTCAGCTATTTTTAAATGCTGATTTTCCTGCAGAATTCTTAGGAGATTTAAGAGGATTAATTGAAAATGTTCATGTTCCACTTGCAATTCGTTCATCGAGTAAGCTTGAAGATGCCAAGTATGAACCATTTGCAGGAATCTATGCAACAAAAATGATATCAAATAATCAACCTGATAATGACACAAGATTTCACAAATTAATTGAAGCGATAAAATTTATTTATGCTTCTTTATTCTTTAAAGAATCAAAAGATTATTTTGAAGTTTCTTCTCATAAAATTGAAGAAGAAAAAATGGCTGTGATTATTCAAGAAGTAGTTGGACAAAAATTTAATGAAAGATTTTATCCAAATATTTCCGGAGTTGCTCGCTCTTATAACTTCTATCCAATTGGAAGAGCAAAACCAGAGGATGGCATTGTTAGTTTAGCACTTGGATTGGGAAAAACAATTGTAGATGGTGGAATCGTTTGGAATTATTGTCCATTATATCCAAACTTTACATCACCTTTTGCAGATCCAAAAGATCTAATTAGAAATTCACAAAATAAATTTTGGGCTATCAACTTAAGTCATTTCATCGAATACAATCCAATTAAAGAAACTGAATTTATGATTCAAGCCGATTTGAAAGATGCAGATTACGATGACACTTTGAAATTTATTGCTTCAACTTATGATGCAAGTCTTGATAAAATAATAATGGGAACAGGGAATGATGGACCGCGCATTATAAATTTTTCTCCATTACTTTCAATGAATGAATTCAAGTTTAATGATCTAATGAAAAAAATCATTAAGGTGGCAGATGAAGCTTATAACAATCCAATTGAAATTGAATTTGCAGCTTCAATTGATCAACGTGAAAGAAAAATGAAATTTGGTTTTTTGCAAGTTCGACCAATGGTTGTATCTTATGAAGAAGTTAATCTAAAAGATGATGAGTTATATCAAGAAGAAGTTCTTGTTGCCTCAAAAAAAGTAATGGGTAATGGGAAGATTGATTACATAAAAGATATTGTTTTTGTTAAGCCAGAAAAGTTCGATAAAAAAGATACAAAACAAATCGCATCTCAAATTGCTGCAATAAATAAAAAATTTGTTCAGGATAAAAAATCATATTTATTAATTGGATTTGGAAGATGGGGAAGCTCAGATCCATGGCTTGGAATTCCAGTTGAATGGGGACAAATTTCTGCTGCTAAAGTTATTGTTGAGTCAACTTTGTTTGGAATCAATGTGGAGTTAAGTCAAGGAAGCCATTTCTTTCATAATCTTTCCAGTTTTGGCGTAAGTTATTTTTCCATAAATTTTGATGGCGAGTTTCAAATTGATTGGCAATGGTTGAACAATCAAAAAGTTATTGAAGAAACAGAATTCGTAAAACATATTCAAACTGAAAAACCATTAACAATTTTGATTGATGGTAAAACAAGTCGTGGAGTAATTAAAAAATGATAGACAAAAATAAACCTATAGATCACTTAGTTTTAGAATTACACGAAAGAGCAAAAGAACTAAATTGTCTTTACACAATTGAAGATAGTTTAAACCGTTCTGATATTTCAATGAGGCAAGCGTTTCACACAGTTATTAATGCTATCCCTTTAGGTTGGCAATTCTCCAATGTTTGCAAAGCAAAGTTAGTCTATGGTGAAATTGTTTATCAAACGAGCGACTTTAAAGAAACTCCATGGGTAATAAAAAGTGATATAACAGTTCAGGATAAAATTGTTGGAAATATTTCAGTTTACTATACTGAAGAAATGCCGCCAGCTCATTATGGTCCATTCTTAAAAGAAGAAAAAAAATTACTTGATACAATTGCTGATCGTCTCGGTCACTTTATACTTCACCAAAAATTAAAAGTAGTTTTTCAAGAATTAAGAACTGTCCGCGAACAAGTTGATGGAAGGCAAAAAGGTGAATGGCGAATTGTTTTAGATATGATTCGCAAAACAGATCCAAATTTGTTCATGAGTCTTTTAAGAAAAACTCTTCATTTGCTGTGTTGGAAAGGAGTTGAAGAAGCAGAAATATTAATGAGACAAAATTCAATGTCTCGACAAGGAAGCATTGAAGAACAAAATTATGACGACAACAAACCACTCAAAGTAAAAAAGATTGCAAACTATGATCATTATGTTGATACAATTCTAAACCTTGCTGCAGAAAATTTACAAGATGATGTTATTCTTTCAAAAATTCAGAAATGGATTCAAGAAGATAAGTCAAGTTCATTAATTAAAGTTGTTGATAATTCAGATACATCTTTAACTGATATTGCAGATGCAATTCGCAAGTTTTATCACCTCGCTCCAGAGAAATATGAATTAGCGCCTTCAACAGCAAAAGGTTTACGCGTTTCATTATTAAGAAGATTTTTTACTGATCAACTTGACTATATTAGTGTTGCAAAGGAATATGTTAAACTAACGGATTTTTATGGACTTATAGATAAAATGATTTTCCCTTCGGGGAGTCATGGAAAATTAGGCGGAAAAAGTGCCGGAATTTTTCTTGCTTCACATATTTTAAATCATGAATCAGAAAACAATGAACTATTAAAAAATATTAAAATTCCTAAAACATGGTACATCACTTCTGATGGAGTAATTTCTTTTATTCAATACAATAATCTTGAAGAAGTTCTTGAACAAAAGTATAAAGAAATTGATGAAGTAAGAATTGAATATCCGCATGTTGTTCAGCTATTTAAGAATTCTGAGTTTCCACCAGATATCATTAAAGGACTTTCGATTGCTTTGGATGATTTTGGAGAAAATCCATTAGTTGTAAGAAGTTCTTCATTACTCGAAGATCAAATTGGTGCTGCATTCTCTGGAAAGTATAAAAGTTTATTTCTCGCAAATCAAGGTTCAAAACAACAAAGATTATTTTCTTTAATGGATGCTATCGCTGAAGTTTATGCTTCAACATTTTCACCCGATCCAATTGAGTACCGTGCCGAACGAGGACTTCTTGATTTTCATGAAGAAATGGGAGTTATGATTCAAGAAGTTGTTGGGACAAAAGTTGGTAAATATTACTTACCTGCGTTTGCCGGTGTTGCTTTTAGTAATAATGAATTTCGCTGGTCTCCAAGAATTAAAAGAGAAGATGGGCTTGTTCGTCTTGTACCTGGTTTAGGAACAAGAGCTGTCGATAGATTGAGTGATGATTATCCAGTATTAATATCTCCAGGTCAACCCAACTTAAGAGTCAATGTCACTCCTGAAGAAATTAGAAGATATTCACCTAAAAGAATTGATGTCATCAATCTTGAAACCAATGAATTTGAATCTATTCCAATTTCAAAATTGATTGAAGAATATGGCTCATCATATCCAAAGTTTAATGAAATTTTTTCTGTGTTCGATAATAATATGATAAGACAACCAGGCATGTTAGATATTGGTGATCCGAGCAAAGAATTTGTTGTGACATTTGAAGGAATGATTAGCAAATTAGATTTTCTTAAAAAGATAAGTGCAATTACTAAAACACTTCAAGAAAAAATAAAAACTCCAGTTGATATTGAATTTGCACACAATGGAGAAGATTTTTATCTATTGCAGTGCAGACCACAAAGTTATATTGGAGATTCAAGTCCCGACAATATTCCGAAAGATATTCCAAAAGAAATGATTCTTTTCAATGCTAAAAAATTTATTTCTAATGGAAGAGTGCCGGATATAACTCATGTTGTTTATGTTGATCCTGCAAAATATTCGGAAATTTCTGATAGAGAAACAATGCTTCAAGTTGGAAGAGCAATTAGCAGGTTGAATAAATCATTGCCAAAAAGAAAATTTATTTTACTCGGTCCTGGAAGATGGGGAAGTAGAGGAGATATTAAATTAGGTGTTAGTGTTACCTACTCTGATATTAACAATACAGCAATGTTAATTGAAATTGCTCGTAAGAAAGGAAATTATGTTCCTGACCTTTCATTTGGAACTCACTTCTTTCAAGATCTTGTTGAAGCAAATATTAGATATTTACCTTTATATCCTGATGATGAAGGAATAATCTTTAATGAATCATTCTTTAATGAATCAGAAAATATTTTTGATGAAATTCTTCCTGAGTTTAAAGAGCTTAAAGATATTATCAAAGTTATTGATGTTCCGCGAACCAAAGATGGAATGATTTTAAAGGTTTATATCAATGCAGAAATTGAATCTGCAGTTGCTGTTTTTAATTATCCATCTAATGAACCATTTCATGAAAAAGAAATAGTTGAATCATCTGGAGATTATCATACACAAGATCATTGGAGATGGAGGATGAAAATGGCTGAAAAAGTTGCAGCCGAATTAGACCCAGAAAGATTTGGAGTTAAAGGTGTTTATGTATTTGGAAGTACAAAGAATGCAACTGCTTCTCCTGAAAGTGATATTGACTTAATTGTTCATATTGACAAAGAAAAATGTAATGTTGATCAATTAAAACTTTGGTTTGAAGGTTGGAGTTTAGCTTTGAGTGAAATGAATTATTTAAGGACAGGAATTAAAACAAATGGTTTACTTGATGTTCAATTCGTTTCTGATATGGATATCGACAATAAATTTGGCTTTGGAAAGAAGATTAATGCCATTACAGATTCAGCAAGACCACTAAGAATGAAAAGTTAATGATTTAAAATTTTCAGAGTTTTTTTTGTAAAAATGAATAAAGCAACAATTGACATTTCACATTAGAAAATATATCTTTGAAACCCATTTTGAAAGAATGTTTACCGATTTATTAATCGGGGAGTAGCTCAGCCCGGCTAGAGCGCTTGGTTTGGGACCAAGAAGTCGCAGGTTCGAATCCTGTCTCCCCGACAATCTAAAATTAAGTTTCTCTAATTCAATACGGTATTCCAATACCGTTTTGTTTTTTGAAATGGTGATGCGCCCATAGCTCAACAGGATAGAGCATCAGCCTTCTAAGCTGAGGGTTAGTGGTTCGAGTCCACTTGGGCGTACTTAATTCAATTGGGAATTATAAATTAGGAATTAGGAATTAATTTTTCATTTCTCATTTTTAATTATTGATTGTTTGAAATGGTGACCATAGCTCAGTTTGGTTAGAGCATCTGGTTGTGGCCCAGAAGGTCATGGGTTCAAGTCCCATTGGTCACCCAAGAATTTTTTTGATGGCCCCATCGTCTAATGGTTAGGACATCGCCCTTTCACGGCGGTAATATGGGTTCGAATCCCGTTGGGGTCACAAATTTTACTGGGGAAATATTTTGGAACTGAAAATTATTGCATCCTAATTTTCTTTCCTTTTTATATTTACAATATTGATTGGCCCTATCGTCTAATGGTTAGGACATCGCCCTTTCACGGCGGTAATATGGGTTCGAATCCCGTTAGGGTCACCA
>Ga0272446_1006995_pt1 | contig 11462 bp, 9 predicted proteins | sample YNPCB0061_FD_194587 | JGI IMG/M metagenome (GOLD analysis project Ga0272446, IMG submission 194587) | Hot spring microbial mat communities from Yellowstone National Park, WY, United States - YNP-CB-006-1 | ecosystem: Environmental > Aquatic > Thermal springs > Hot (42-90C) > Sediment | place...
GAGCTAGAAGTAGACCTGATTGTAGGTGCAGATGGGGCAAACTCGATCGTGGCAAAAGCGATCGATGCGGGGGACTACAACTACGCTATTGCCTTCCAGGAGCGGATTCGGATTCCCGCCGATAAAATGTCCTATTACGAAGAATTAGCCGAAATGTATGTCGGGGATGATGTTTCCCCAGACTTCTATGCTTGGGTGTTTCCTAAGTATGACCATGTGGCAGTGGGCACCGGCACCATGCACGCCAATCAGCGGCAGATTAAAAAATTGCAAACGGGCATCCGCAAGCGCGCCCAAGCCCGGATTGCTGGGGGAGAAGTAATCAAGGTGGAGGCACATCCCATCCCCGAACATCCCCGCCCCCGTCGGGTAGTAGGTAGGGTCGCCCTCGTAGGAGATGCTGCCGGCTATGTCACCAAGTCTAGCGGGGAAGGTATCTACTTTGCTGCTAAGTCTGGGCGGATGTGCGCCGAAACGATCGTGGAGTTTAGCAAAAATGGTCAACGCATCCCCACGGAAAATGACCTAAAGGTCTACCTCAAACGCTGGGACCGCAAGTATGGCTTGACCTATACCGTCCTCGACATTTTGCAGAGGGTATTTTACAATTCCAACGCTTCTAGGGAGGCATTTGTAGAAATGTGCGCCGATCGGGATGTGCAAAAACTCACCTTCGATAGCTACCTCTACAAAACTGTGGTGCCCGCTAACCCCCTCGTCCAGTTGAAAATTACGATCAAAACGATCGGTAGCCTCCTGCGGGGTAACGCCATTGCGCCCTAACTTTCGGTTTTAGGCAACCAAATTCACTGTTTTTTGTATCCAAGTTAACCAAGTTTGTGTATTTTTTCCGAGTCTTCTATCCTATGATGGAGCCAAGCAGACTCGGAATTTTTTCGGAGGAACAAATATGGTCAAACTACTTAAAACTCTTGCCCCGGTCGTGATGGGGTTGCCCCTATGGAGTCTTTCGGTGATGGCAGCCTATATTCCCCCCCAAGACCAAGTTCCTCCCCGCACCAGGGGCGGCACTGCCGGCAGAAGAACGACCTGCGATGTCACTAACGTCACCCCGATTGCCCCTGTTAATTACATGGGTAAAACTAGCCAGAGTCATCCTACTTTCTATTGGAGTAAGACTGGGGTAGGGAATGTGCCCCTAGAAATATCTTTGATGGAATATCTGCCTCAAACCCAGCAGTTGGTAGTATTGCACCGCACTAGGCTCAATAGCCAGGGCAATATCGATCGGTTTACCATGCCCCAAACCTGGTCAGGGCTGGAACCAGGCAAGACCTATGCTTGGCAGGTAGTAGCATTGTGTGGCAACCCTTCCGCTAACCCCTATCTCAGGGCTTCCATCCAGCGGGTCAATGCCCCAAGCAAAACCTACGCCACTCTGACAGATAAAATTAAGTCCCTGGCAGCCCAAGGGGTTTGGTATGATGCCCTTGCCCTAGCAATCGAGAGTGGGGACTGGCAACTGGGTAAGAGTCTAATCCAAGACCTCGCCAAAGCCGAACAACAAAGGGAACCGATCGGGATGGAGACCGAATATCGCCACAGCTTTTTATTGCAGACCATCTCCGACTAACCCCCAGCCAAGGGCTAGAATGGGGCAGAGGTTTGATTGTAAATTATGACCTATAGCTGTCGGTGGTTGCCCAGGGTTGCAGAGGTAGAAGCAGAACAATGGAACGCTTTGGCAAAGCCCCTTGTTACCCCCTTTTTAGAGTGGGAATGGCTCCATAATTTAGAGATTTCCGGTAGCGTCACAGGGCAGACGGGCTGGGTGCCCCACCATTTAACCCTGTGGCAGGGTAAGGAGCTTGTAGGGATTGCGCCTCTATACATCAAGGGACATAGCCAAGGGGAATTTGTTTTTGATCACCAGTTTGCGGAGCTTGGGCATCGTTTAGGGTTGCAGTATTATCCCAAGTTGTTGGGTATGTCTCCCCTTACCCCTGCTGGTGGTTATCAATTTATTTTTCCAGCCGATTTCCCCGATCGGGCTAGAGCCATTGATTTGATGGTCGAAGAAATCGATCGGTTTTGTCTAAAAAACAGGATTTTAAGTTGTAACTTTTTGTATGTGGACCCCTATTGGCAGCAGGAAATGACCGATCGGGGTTTTACGCCCTGGATGCACCATAGTTTTATTTGGACAAATCAGAATTTTAGTGATTTTGGCGAATTTTTACAGGGATTCAATGCCAACCAACGCCGCAATATCAAGCGGGAAAGAAAAGCCGTAGCAAACGGAGGGATTAAGATAGTACCCTACTCAGGAGAAGATATTCCCCATTTTATGTTTGGACTAATGTATGACTTTTATAGTGTCCATTGCGATAAATTTGGTTGGTGGGGTAGTAAATATTTAACTAGAAAGTTTTTTGAAAATTTGTACCATTGTTTTCGTGATAATGTAGTATTTTTTGCTGCGGAACGGGAAGGACAAAAAAAACCGGTAGGAATGTCTTTTTGTATTAGAAAAAATGAACAACTCTACGGCAGATATTGGGGTTGTTTTGAAGAAATTGACTGTTTACATTTTGATACTTGCTATTACACCCCGATCGAGTGGGCAATCAATAACGGCGTAAAGAGCTTCGATCCAGGGGCAGGCGGGGGGCATAAAAAGCGGCGGGGTTTCCCAGCTACATCTAATTTTAGTCTCCATAAGTTCTATCATCCGGTATTAGCAAAAATCATTGTGCCCTACATGGCAGAGTATAATATTTACGAACAAAAAGAGATCGATGCCATCAATCAAGAACTACCATTCGACTTGCCTGCACCTAAAATTGATTAAACTAAAACTAAAACAGATTACAGAATTACTGGAGCAAAAAATTAGAACTATTACCCAATTCAAATGAAAAAATTACAACTTGCAAGACCTGATTCAAGAATAGCTAATCACCAATTCTTAAAATTAAACATTTGTTAAAAACAGCATCACATCTCCCTCCTGCACAACGTAGTCCTTACCCTCACTACGCACCAGACCTTTTTCTCTAGCAGCTTTCATTGAGCCTGCTTTAACTAAGTCTTCATAACTGATCGTTTCAGCCCGAATAAACCCCCGCTCAAAGTCTGAATGAATTACACCAGCCGCTTGTGGGGCTTTCATACCCCGATCGATCGTCCAGGCTCTCGCTTCTTTCTCGCCTACCGTAAAGTAGGTCTGCAAACCTAAAAGGCTATAGGTAGCCCGAATGAGGGACTTTAAGCCCCCTTCCTTTACGCCCAAAGAGGCTAAAAAGTCATCCCGGTCTTGGGGGGGCAATTCAATTAGTTCCGACTCCACTTGGGCAGAGACAACAACGACTTCAGCATTCTCGGCTTGGGCAATCTTTCTCACCTCTTCCACATAGGCATTACCTTTAGCTAAGTCCGTTTCAGCCACGTTAGCCGCATAGATTGTCGGTTTGATGGTGAGGAGTTGCAAGAAACTAATAGCTTTTTTCTCCTCTTCGCTTAGGTTAGCTTGGCGGGCAGTTTTACCTTCGTCTAAAACGGCTCGGACCTTTTCTAGGGTTTCTAGCTCTAGCTTTGCCTCTGCCCCTCCCGTGCGGGCGGCTTTGCGGGAACGATCGAGGCGTTTGTCAATTTGCGCTAAATCCGCAAGGGCTAGTTCCAGATTGATAATTCCTACATCCCTGCCTGGGTCTACACTAGCCTCGACATGGAGAATGTCATCATCATCAAAACAACGCACCACATGAACTATGGCATCGCAAGTACGGATATTCCCTAAAAATTGATTACCTAAACCTTCTCCCTTACTTGCCCCTTTCACTAAGCCCGCAATGTCCACAAATTCTACCCTGGCAGGAATAATCTGCATGGAGTTGCCAATTTTAGACAGAACCTCTAGGCGTTCATCCGGTACAGAGACAGAACCAATGTTAGGCTCGATCGTGCAGAAAGGGAAGTTAGCTGCCTCTGCCTTGGCATTGGCAACTAGGGCATTAAATAAGGTAGATTTACCAACGTTGGGCAGTCCGACAATTCCCGCTTTAAGCATCTCGATCGTTTGGTTTTAGAGCATTACCATTATTCCCCAAATTCAATTCAGGATAAAGGGGAAATTGGCTGAGTAAGTCCTTGACCCTAGCTTTGGAGCTTTGGGCGACCTCTGCTTTGATGTTATATTTACCCTTGCTCTGGGTGCCATCCTCATTCCGATCGGGTTGGACGTGGGGCAAAACATCTTTCAATAACAGCGCAATTTCTTCCATCTGCCGGTCTCCCATGCCCAAAGTTGTCACCGCCGGGGTACCCAATCTCAGACCGCTGGTAAACCAAGCCCCATTCCGATCGAAGGGAATAGCATTGCGGTTGAGGGTAATGCCGCATTCCCTTAAAGCCAACTCAGCCTGGCGACCAGTAATACCAAATGCCTGGAATACATCGATCAAGATCAGGTGATTATCTGTCCCCCCCGTCAAAACTGGTAGGGACTGCTTGAGGCAATATTCCGCCAAAGACTGGGCATTTTTGACAATTTGGTGGGCATAGTCCCTAAATTCAGGGCGGAGCGCTTCCTGGAATGCCACCGCCTTCGCTGCCATCACATGGGGGAGAGGACCGCCAATCACCATCGGACAGCCCTTGTCTACCCAAGTACCAAGCTCCGCTGTCGCCAAGACAATGCCGCTACGGGGTCCCCGCAAAGTTTTGTGGGTGGTAGAAGTAAGAATGTGGGCATGGGCAACGGGGTTAAAATCTCCCGTAAACACTTTTCCTGCCACCAAACCAGAAAAATGCGCCATGTCCACCATGAAAGTAGCACCTACCTCATCGGCGATTTCCCGCATTTTGGCAAAATTAATCTTGCGGGGATAGGCGCTGTAGCCCGCCAACAAAATTAAAGGCTTTAGCTCCTGTGCCTGACTGCGGAGGGCATCTAAATCAATTTCATAGGTTTCGGGATTGACCCCGTAGCTATAGGCATCAAATAATTGACTAGAAATGTTACGCCGATAGCCATGGGTGAGGTGACCGCCGCAGGCAAAATCCAGGGCAAGGAGTCTTTGTTGTCCCACCTTCTCCCTAATTTGATTCCATTTTTCCCTGGGGGCAGCACTAGGGTCTTTGTAGCCCATTTCCTCTAGGAGGGGAGTTTGGACTCTGCTCGCCAGGATTGCCATAAATGCTACCAGATTGGCATCCGCCCCAGAGTGGGGCTGGACATAGGCATATTCTGCCCCAAATAGTTCCCTGGCTAAGCGGACTGCCTCTGCTTCAATTCGGTCTATATTGTCGCATCCAGCGTAGAACCGATGGAAGGGATAACCCTCGGCATATTTGTCAGTGAGTAGGTTGCCGTGGGCAAGCTGGACTGCCAAGGAGGAATAATTTTCGCTGGCAATTAGCTTCAAATTCGATCGTTGGTCTTGGAGTTCCTTTAGTATTGCCTCGGCGACTAGGGGAGAAGTAGCCCCCACATGATCGAGGGCAGCATAAAAGGCAATTGCCGCCGTGTTGCGCGTACCGTTGGCTGAGGCTAAATATTCTTCTAAGAGGCTAGGACTGGCGACAGGACTCACTGAATTCTCTCCAAAAATGCTCTATGAGTTTAACATATCTGACTGATTGCCGTTGCCCCACCAACGATCGGTTAGAGTAGAACTAATTTTCCCCCCGTAACCACCGCAGCCAGCCTGGTACATTTTTCTTCTGTTCTTGGGGCTTACTAGGAGTTGTTCCCTTGCTAACTTGGGGCAAATACTGGAGAGCGATCGGTTCCTTGGGGTTATATTTGAGAGCTTCCTCAAAACTTGTTTTTGCCATAGCCGGAAATTTTTGATTGAGGTAAACCACCCCCATCAGGGCATGACAACGACTATCCCGATCGTTGATCTTGAGAGCATTGCGTAAATCCTTGAGAGCCACAGACCATTCTTTATTTTGAATAGCAGTTTCCGCACTCTTCAGGTACTGGGCAAAGCTACTACTATTAATTGGGGCACCAGGGGCGGGAATTGGCTTCTGGATGCGAGTCTCTTCGCTACGGACGGTCTGCCATTCCTGCTTAGCAGGGGCTGGTTTTTTGGCTTCTTCGGGAGAACCCCGTTCAATTAAGTGGGCATAGCCATCCCGACAGAGGAGATAGACCAGATTTAGCTCACTTATATCCCCAGCATGGTCGAGCATTCTGCCTATTTTTTGATACTGCACGGCAGCAACCATCCGCACCGCTTTTTCATAATTCTCTTGGGTAGGAGATTTAGCTAATGCCTTAGCAATTTCCGATTGGATAATTACTTTTTGGGAACGTTTTACCATCCGCTTTGCCACCAACTTTAAGACGTTGGAATATTCCGCTCTCTCCCTTGCCTTATTTAACGCAAAATAAGCAGGATTTACCATGCGGGCAAAGAATCTATTTCCTACATCCCTTTCCTCCTTGGTTAAATTGGTAACGTCGGGATGGAGTTTTTTGGCAATAACTAAATAGCGGTCTCTGACTTGGAGGGGAGTTGCAGTAATTGGCACACCCAAAACAGCATAGTGATCGTCGAGTCCTTGCTGGGCAATACCTCGATCGATTTTCATGGCTTTACTGATTTGGATTACAGTATTCATTGCGGTTAGATTTTAATTAGCAGTAAAGCATATAGGCATCAGTATATCATTAGACATTTCCGAAAGGGCGAGACTTATGTGATGATTAGAGCAAGAGGTGAGGGATAAAATGCTGACCCAACCAATCGATCGGGAATATATTACCCAGACTCCTGGGGAGCGGCGCAGAATTAAAGCGGCTTTGAGCCTATGTGCAGTCTATAGCTGTGTGGGGGTTTTGCATATCGTCCCCCTGGGGCGGCAATGTATTTTGGGGCTTGGCGCAGTAATGTTAATCCATGCCTTGAGGATTATCTGTTGCCGGCTCCGCAAAACCTGGACCATTGATGGAGAATATCGCCCCTCGGTTTCTTTGTTGGTTTCGGCGAAAAATGAAGAATTAGTGATCGAGAGGCTGGTAGAGCAGTTGACCCATTTAGATTATGCCCCCCTAGAGGTATGGGTAATCAATGATGCCAGCACCGATCGGACGGGGGAAATTTTAACCAATCTCCAGGGTAAATACCCCCAACTAAAGGTACTCCACCGCCCTCCCAATAGCCCAGGAGGCAAATCCGGCGCACTCAACCAGGTTTTAGACCTCTCCCAAGGGGAAATTATCGGTGTATTTGATGCCGATGCCCAAATTGCCAGGAATGCCCTCCCGCCCATCTTGGGCTTGTTTGCCAACCAGAATATCGGGGCGGTGCAGGTAAGAAAAAGCATCGTCAATCGGGGTGTGAATTTTTTAACTAGGGGGCAATCTAGCGAGATGGCAATGGACCTCTGGTTCCAGGAACATCGCATCGGGATTGGCGGTTTAGGGGAATTGCGGGGCAATGGGCAGTTTGTGCGTCGTTCTGCCCTGTTGCAATGTGGTGCCTGGAATGAAAATACCATCACCGATGACCTTGACCTGACCTTTAGACTCCACCTCAATGGCTGGGACATTGCTTGCCTCCTCCATCCCGCTGTAGAGGAAGAGGGGGTTGTGACAATCAAACAGTTGTGGCATCAGCGCAATCGTTGGGCAGAGGGTGGCTATCAGCGATATTTGGACTATTTCCCCTATTTAGGGCGAATTAAAGGCACTAAGGGTGTGGATTTGTGGTTATTTTTCTTAAGCCAATATATTTTACCCACCGCATCGGTGCCTGATACCCTCCTATCGATCGGGCTGGGGCGCTTGCCCCTCTTGCTCCCTCTGGTAGTCTTTTCCTTGATGCTATCCTTTATTGCTATGGTTTTGGGGGTGAGGAGGGCTTACAGGGTGTCTTGGCTGGGGGCAGTGGGCGAAACTATCCTGGGGACGATATACCTACTCCACTGGATTCCCGTGATGGCTAGCGTCACCCTGCGGATGGCAATTAGACCAAAACGGCTGAGGTGGGTCAAGACCGCCCATCTCGGTAGTTAGATTTTATTTGCCTCCTGTGCCTGTAAAATTGCTTGGGCGCAACGCTTGCCAGACAGGGTAGCACCCTCCATGCTGTCGATGTAGTCCTGCATAGTATAACTGCCAGCCAAAAAGAAGTTAGGGACGGGGGTCTTCTGGTCGGGGCGATAGACATCCATGCCAGGGGCTTCTCGGTAGAGGGACTGGGCAAGTTTGACTACATTAAACCAAGTCATTTCTAAATTACGGGCAGAGGGGAATAGCTCATAGACCTGGTGTAAAACTTTTTGGGCGATCGCTTCATTTGCCATGGGGATGTAGGGGTCCCCTGGAGTAAGCACGGCTTGGATGAGGGAGCCTTCCCCTTCTCTGTAGTAGTCCTTGGGGCTGGTAAGGGCTAGGTCGGCAAAACAGGAAAAGTCCGCATCGGCGGTATAGAGTAGGTTGTCTAAGCCCCTATCCTTACTGTTGCCTAGTTCCGTGACCCACCCATTAAAGCGTAGCTGGACTGTAACAACGGGTACGGTTTCTAGGTTGTAGATGTTGTCAAATGCTTGCCATTTCCGCCACTCTGGGGGGAGCAGTCGTTTGATGCCGGGTACATCACAGGCTGCCACGTAAACATCTGCTTTTACTTCTTCTTCTTGATCGCCCCTCCCGATCGTGATGCTTGTCACTCCTTGGTCGTCGAAATGAATTTGTCTGACATTGCAACGGGTATGGATGTTGGTATTTCTTTGGCTGAGGTAGTCAACGATCGGTTTATGTAAAAAACGACCGGGGGAGCCGGCTAGCATATTGAGTTTTGATGCCTCGGTCTTTGCCGCAAACATCTGAAAAATAGTGAGCATACAACGGGCGGAGATTGCCTCTGTATCAATAAAACCAAGGGCATAGGCGATCGGGTTCCACAGGCGTTTGAGGCTCCCCTCTGACCCGCCGTGGCTACGGAACCACTGGGCAAAGCTCACCCGATCGAGGCTGCGGATAATTTTCATCGCCCCTTCGTAGTCTAGGATACCCCTGACTAGGGGGCTAGTGCCGAGGGCGAGGGCGTTCCGTAGTTTGTCTACCCAACTCAGTTGCTCCGTGGTAAAAAATGCCTTTAAGCCATTGAAGGGTGCACCGATCGGGAACCGAAAATCTAACTGCCCGATCGTGCCGCCCCGATTGATAAAAGTGTGGGTATGTTGTTTGGGTAAGAGGTATTCAAAAGCGCCTACCTTCTGCATAAGGGCAAACAATTCGGTGTAATTAAAGAAAAAGACATGGAGTCCCATTTCAATATGGTTGCCTGCCTCATCTACCCAACTACCGGCTTTGCCCCCCACAAAAGGACGAGATTCGTAAATGTCAATGCTATAACCCCGATCGGCTAACTCCACTGCTGTAGATAGTCCGGCTAAACCCGCCCCGATAATAATTGCCTTCATAACGGCTTATTTCATCATGTTTTTATATGGTTTGAATATCTTAACACAAGCATAATAATAAGATAGGATTATGATTTTTATGCCTTACAATAGATGGCAAAACTATCAAAATCAATCCAACAGAAATTACGCAAAAAAGATTTAGATTAAGTTCAGATAGTTAGGATGGTTTGCAGTCTTGTTATATTCGGACAGAGAATGATCGTTCTCTAATTAGATCGGATAGTGTACTTTCTGAAGCGATCGTTCTTGGATATGTCTGATAGTTTTCTTGAGGGAGTTAAAATCAGTCAATTTTGAGAGGCTGTTATTGCCCAAGTCTAACTAGCAATACTATAATTACTTGGTATTTGATAATTTTTCCGCAATGAAAAAAACAGCGACTTTAGCTTTTATCCTACTTTCCGTTGCTTCATCTCTAGTTGCTCAAACCCCTGAGCCTGAACCTGCTCCAAAACCAAAAGTTGAATATGCCCCGATCGATATTACTCCCTACCGCGAACTCAGTGACATTGATCCAAAGTTAGTTGCTCTGCGTACCTTCGGCAAGTTCTCTACCCCCCAACCCGATGGCTTAAAATCCGAGAGTATTTCCGTTAGTTATTCCGCAGGTAAAGCCATAGTTACCCACACAATTACTGGTGGGGTAGATGGTGCTATCTCTGCCTTAAAATACCGCCTAGAAATGAAGTTAATAGGGGGAAAGTGGCAATTAGTCGCTGCTGGTAAACAACAAAAATGCCGATCGGATAACAAATGGCGCAATGATAAATGCCCTTAATTTCTGGGGAATGAATGGGTAAAATTAAGTATTAGCTTTCTTTTGGAGTATGGTATGCGTCCCTTAGCAGAACCCCAAATTTTTCGGGTGGCTCGCCCCACGATCGTAGGTTTAGCCGCCTTTGGTGCTATTCTTACTTCCTATCTCACCATCACCCATTTTATGGGGGGTGCGCCTGCCTTCTGTGCTGCCGGTAGTGGTACTGGTTGTGACCTGGCTTTAAGCAGTGAATATGCCAAAATTTTTGGTATTCCCCTCACTATTTTTGGTGCTTTAGCCTATCTGTTTGTCGGCACTTTGTCTGCCATTCCTTTGTTTGATAAAAGAGAAGATACTAAAGCAAAAAAGAAACTAAAACAACAGTTAGCCTTTTTCGTTTTTCTTGCTTCAACCGCTATGTTATTTTTTAGTGGTTATTTGATGTATTTGTTGGCATTTGAAATTAAAACTGCCTGTCAATATTGTATAGGTTCGGCTGTAACTGTTACATCCATTTGGTTATTAAATCTCTTGGGCAATGATTGGGAAGACAATGGGCAGTTGGTGTTCACAGGTTTATCGATCGGTTTAGTAGTCACGATCGGGGCAGTCAGTCTGTATGGTATTCAAAAGCAATTTGCCCTAGCCAGTAGCAGTTTTAGTGGGCAGCTAGCCAAGCACCTCGCCAGCCAGGGGGCAAAAATGTATGGGGCTAATTGGTGCCCCCATTGCCACGATCAGCTAGAAAAATTTGGCGAAGCTAAGCGCTTTGTCCCCTATGTGGAATGCTCCCCCAACGGTGGTCCTGGCACTACCCCAGCCAAGGTCTGTGTTGATAAAAAGGTGACCAGCTACCCCACTTGGGAGATCAATGGTCGCCTCAGCCCTGGTGTGCGCTCCTTGAATGAGTTGGCAGATTTAACTAACTACCAAGGTCCCCGCAACTAACGCACAATCAAAACTGGGCAGGGGGCATGGTGCGCCACATAGTCACTAACACTCCCCAGCATGAGCCTTTCTAGGTTGCCCAGACCTCTGGAGCCAATCACCAGCAAATTGGGCTTGATCTCACTAGCTACATGACAGATTACTTCCCTGGGGTTGCCGGTTTCAATACGGGTTTCGTTGCTAATGCCGCCCCCAGTCAACCGATCGGCGGCTCGTTTGAGGAGGAGGCTAGAACTTGCTTGGATTTTTTGTTCCGTTTCGCTGTCACTAGGGAGGGGCAGGCTTACCCAATCTCCCGTAGGTAGCAAAATGGGAGGTAGGTAGTTACCGATCGGTTCCAAGACCGTAATTA
>Ga0272446_1006996_pt1 | contig 11462 bp, 9 predicted proteins | sample YNPCB0061_FD_194587 | JGI IMG/M metagenome (GOLD analysis project Ga0272446, IMG submission 194587) | Hot spring microbial mat communities from Yellowstone National Park, WY, United States - YNP-CB-006-1 | ecosystem: Environmental > Aquatic > Thermal springs > Hot (42-90C) > Sediment | place...
GAGTACTGTGTCGAGTACCTCCGCGCCTACCGGGAAGGCAAACTGGAGCCGCCTCCCGAGTCCGCCGCCGGAGCCGCCCGGTAGCATCAGCTCTTCCGCCTCCGGAGCCCGCGTTCGAGTCTGTTTTGCGCCTTGTTTTCAATGGATCACGAGGGCACACGGCTCCAACCGCCGTTTAAAGGGGGGTGGCGAAAGTACGACCCTGAATCAAAATGGCTCGAATCCGAAGAAAAACTCTTGACTTCCACACGGGGGGGGTACTATGAGTTTAGGTTCCGAAGTCTTAAGCGGGGGAGCGCAAGGTCAACCGCTCGTCGGTACAGGCTAAGCGGGCAGCCAGGAGCGAGTCCCCCGCGGGGAGACAAACGCTATGGCCACTTTGCGCAGGATGTTCTCCATCGCGCTCACAGGAGCGCCGTTTTTCCTGGGGTTTTGCCAGCAGCCCCAAGTCGCTGAAGTAAAGCAACCCCCTGACTGGATCCTCTATGATTCATTCCTGTTCAGGATGAGGTGGATGGAGCAAGTCGCCGAAAAGTCTGCCGCCGCCGGCGGAGATCCAGCGGCCGTGAGGCTCGCCATCCCGCGGCAGGCAGGACTGACCACCAAGGAAGCAGCGGTCCTAAGCGCCGTGGCTGCGGACTGGTGGCAGGCGATCAGTGCTCTTCAAGACGAGAAGAGAGCCCGCCAAGGCGCGGGTTTGGCGCCGCCCGGCCCGCAGCAAAGCCAGGACTATTCCGCAAGGTACAGGCGCATCACGGAAGAAGCCGTCGACCGCTTACGGACCGCTCTCGGGCCGGCTCGTTTTGCTCAACTGGACGGCTTCGTTCGGGCCACCTCGAACGTCAAGGTTATGCAAATCTCGCCGCCGCCGGCGCCCTCGGAGCAGCGCAGCGAGGCTCGGGAGGCGCCATGAAACGTGCAGCCCTTTGGAGCGGCCTTCTGCTGCTTGCGATAGCGTGGCCGGGGCTCGGCTGCCGATGGTCCGCCACTCAAACCATGTACTATGGCCTCACGCCTTTCGGGGCTGGCGCATCGTACTCCACGAGCATGATCGGAATGTTCCTGGATGGCGTTCGCGCGAGCACGACCAGGGGCGGAGTAACGCAGTATTACAACCTTGGTCCGGACTAGGGATAATGCAAGCACGGCTCCCGCCGGCGTGGGTGCGGGAGGACGCGTCGGGAGCCTTGGCGCATGATAGGGAGGTGAACAATGGTGCGGAGACGTCGTCTTAGAGAGTTGGGGTTATGGGCCTGTGGAATCGCCCTCGTATCGGTAATTGCAGGAGGGCTGCTTGCCAGGGCACAAATTCCATCGGAAACAAATACCATCACTTGGTATTATCCATTGTGGCGCGCCGCTGAATTGCTTCAAAGCAGGTACGCCAGGGTTGTTACTTACGAGGGGCCGACGACTTGGCTTTGGCGCGAAACACTGGACCTTTTGGGACACATGAAGGACGGGAGGGAGATTTTCCGTGCCAAGGAGCACGCCCTGGTGCTGCCGGAAGAACTGACCGGTGAGTTGACCTCAAAGCCGGCGCCGGTGCTCAACCTTGAGCTGGTATCAAAGGTCGTGGCCGCCTACAACCGCCAAAACCCTGGTTTTCCGCGCTACGGCGTCTTGGAGTCGAAGCTGGGGTTTCACATCGTCCCAGTGGAAGTTCCGGATGAGACGGGCCGCTATGTTCCCGCTACGAACTTGCTTGACACGCGGGTGAGCGTGCCCGTTGCGCAGAGAACTGCGTCCGAGCACCTCAAGGCCATTTGCGACGCGGTGTCTGTCTCGACTGGCAGGCCCCTGGTGATCAATGGCCCGTCTAGCTTTGACGGGTACTTTGGCGCCAACGGTTACCAGCTCCCAAAGGCCCGAACCGGCCGTGAAAGGCCGTACATCCTGTTCGAGTGGGGGATCCAGGATGTGAAAGCCCGGGATGCTCTGATCAACCTCTTGGAAGGCTCCTGCACAACCATGCGATGGCTGTTCGTATGCGAGCTGACCCCGCCCCTGGACAAAACCCGGTGCCATATCACTATGAATCCCCTAACTGTGGCAGGGAGAAACCAGGCCTTCGACCGCTGTGCGAATTTCCGTTTCATCCCGGCGCAGTAAGCAGCGGAGGCCTCTGGCTTGCGCTCGCTCATGAGATGACCAGCGGTGACCCTCTCCGCCGGCGGCGCCGCCCTGCCCCCGGCCTCTCAATACACCGTCGTCCCAACGGAGACAACTTTGCCGCCGCGCAGGCGCACAATCATCTCGGTCCCCGTCTCCCGCTTCAGATAGTGGTAGGTCTCCACCGGCTGGCCTTTCTCGATGCCGTAGGTGATCATCTGTGGTTTGCCGTAGGAAGCGATCAGCTTCGCCTTTTCCATGCCCAGCTCCACGGTTTCGGCTGCCGGATTTGTTTTCCTCAACGGCACGACCTGCGCGTTGCGCGGCGGGAGGTTCGGCGGCGCCAGCACAACAGCCTGGGTTTTCGGGCGCGGCTGCGTCCTCTCCTCAGGTTCCTCTTCACTGGCAAAGACATGCGGCGGTTTCGCCGCAGCGCTTTGTTCAATGCTCGCCGCCTCGGCCGGATCTTCCCGGACCCCCGGCTTCACTGCGACGGTCCGGTAGACGAGAAACGCCGCCAAGGGAATCAGCGCCAGAGCCGCCACCGCCAGCGCCACGCCTGCGGCTGACAATAGACTCTTTTTCTTTTCGCTCATAACAAGCCGCCGGGGCAGCCCCCACAGAGACTGCCCGCGGTTTCTATTCTGCTTTCACGCGGCGTTCCTGTAAACGTTGCTTTTGGTTAACGGCCTCTTGCTATCCGTAGGGCTGAAACTCTCGTCCGGGACCGTCCACGTCAGGCCCGCCGTCCCCTTGCGCCCCCCGCCCGGTACGGCCTACGCTTGAATGTACATCCAAAAACGAAGGGATAATCCGCCCGGCCCCCGCGCCGGTGCGCATCCTCGCCATGAGATATGCCCTGATCCTGGCCGGCGGCTCCGGCGTCCGCCTCTGGCCGGTGAGCCGCAAGTCCCGGCCCAAACAACTTCTGCCGCTGTTCGGCAACAAGAGTCTGCTTGAACTTGCCCTGGAGCGTTTGGAAGGCCTGATCCCGGCCGGGCGGCGAATCGTCTGCGCCGGGCTCTGCCACCGCGACGCGATTCTGGAGGCGCTGCCGCAACTCCCCCGCGCCTGTTTCCTCGGCGAACCCGAAGGGCGGGATACGCTAAATGCGGCCGGCTTCTGCGCCGCGGTCCTGGCCCTTCAAGACCCGGACGCCGTCGTCGGCGTCTTCACCGCGGATCATCTGATCGAGCCCGCGGACCAGTTCCGCGAGATCGTCTCCCGCGGCTACGCCCTCGTGGAAGACTCGCCCCAGACGCTGGTCACCTTTGGCATCGAACCCACCTTCGCCTCCACCGGCTACGGCTACTTGCAACTGGGCGAGCCCCTCGCCGCCGGAGCCCGCCGCGTCGAGCAGTTCAAAGAGAAGCCGGACGCCGAGCTGGCCCGCCAGTATTTCGAAGCCGGGCCGCAGCGCTACCTCTGGAACAGCGGCATGTTCGTCTGGCGCGCCTCGACCCTGCTCGACTGCATCCGCCGCTTCTGCCCGCCCAACTATGAGGGCCTCATGCGCCTGGCCGGCCACTGGGACCAGCCCGGCCGCGACGAAGTTCTGTGCGAGGTCTATCCGCGGTTGCCCAAAATCAGCGTGGACTACGCGGTCATGGAGCCTGCCTCGCGCGACTCCGCGGTTCAGGTCGCCGCCATCCCCATGCCGCTGCGCTGGCTGGACGTGGGTTCCTGGGCCACGTTCGCTCTCACCCGCCCCACCGACGCCTCCGGCAACGCCATCGCCGCCGAAACCCATCTGGCGGACCGCTCCGAAGGCAATCTGCTTGTCTCCGAAGACCCCGCCCACCTGATCGCCGTGCTCGGCTGTCAGGATCTGATCGTCGTCCACACCGCCGACGCCACTCTGGTCTGCCCCCGCCACATGGCGGAATCGGTCAAACAGCTTCAGGAGAAGGTGGCCAAGGTTTTCGGCGGCAAATACATCTGAGGGCGCCGCCCCGAAAGGGGTTCAGCGCGGCACGTACTTTTCGCGCACCAGAAACAGGTACGCCGCCACGCCCAGCAGCAGAAAAATCCAGATGGCGTGCATCGGCGCCTCGTAGCTCCCGGTAGTCTCCTTCAGCCACCCGGTCAGCAGCGGGGCCACGATCCCCGGCAGATTCGCCGCGCAGTTCTGCACGCCGACAATCCGCCCCACCGCCGCCCCCGGCATCAGCGTCTGAGTCAAAGCCCAGTAGTTGGCCGTGACCAGCCCCAGCCCGCTTAGCGAGAAGATGGCAAAGAACAGCGCCACCGAGGAGCTCTCCGAGACTGCCCCAATGACCTCCGTGCCGGCCAGCAGGAAGCCTGCGATCACGAAGCCTTTCCGGACCCGCACGGGGTTGCCGCCCCGCTGAATCATCCGGTCGGCCAGCCAGCCGGCGGCGATCGCCACCACCGCCATGCCGGAAAACGTGAACGCCGTGTAGGCGCCCGAAGAAGTCAGCGACAGCCCGCGCGCCTCCACCAAGTAGGCCGGCAGCCAGGTCATGCAGAAATACACGAAGTACATGTAGCAGAAAGTCCCGATGACCGTGCCGAAGATCACCGGGCTGAGCAGCAAACGTCCCAGGCTCGGCCCCGCCGGCTTTTCGGCCTTGGCTTCTGCGCGGCTCGGCGCGGACGCATCTTCCTTCACCAGCGCCAGCCACGGAATCAGCCAGAGCAAACAGCCCAGCCCCAGGATGAGAAACATCGGCCGCCAGCCGTAAAGGTGAATGAGCCAGGCCGCCAGCGGCGTCCCCAGCGCCGGGCCGAACTTCGCCGCCGCCATGTACAGGCCCACGGCCAGCCCGCGCTGCTGTTCGGCGCAATGGAACCGCATCCAGCGCATGCCCGCCGGCGTGATAACCGACTCGCCCACCCCCAACAGCAGCCGCAGCGCGAACAGTTGCCGGATCGAGTTGGCGAAAGCCGATGCCGCGGACACCACGCTCCACATCAAGAAGCCGAGCGCGTAAGGCATCCGGGTTCCATAGCGGTCCACCACCCAACCGGCCGGGATTTGCAACAGCATATAGGACCAGAAGAACGCTGAGTTCAGCAGCCCCCGGTCCCGGTCGCTGAGCTCAAAGTCGCTCTTGAACTGGTGATCCGCGATCGCCACCGAAAGGTTTACCCGGTCGAAGTACGCGATCATCATGCCCGCGCACAACAGCCCGACAATCGTCCACCGCAGCCTGGAAGTCATCGGGTGCGAGTATACCGCAACGCGGTGTCCTGGCGAGCCTGCACCGGCCGCTTGCCGTTAGCAGGTGATCTGTCCGCTGGCCGCCCGCTCAGCGCCCCAAGTGGAGCAAGCCGCCAGGCTTGCCATGCCGGCGGTCGCGCCGGCAGGTCAGCACACACCTCAGCACTACCTCGCTCTCAAACGCCATCCGGCCCGCAAGACTGCGCGCTCCACCTCACGCCGCCGCCCCCCGTGGAGCAACCCTCCAGGCTTGCTCCCTGTGCCGGTGGTTGGCTTCTGAGCCTCTACCCTCTCCCGTTGTGCGCCCCGCTCGTGAGGAACTCTTTGCGTGACGCCGCCCGTCGGTCCGAAACACACAAAAAGAAAAAGGGGCCGGACAACCCGGCCCCACAGGAGAGAGTTGCGGAGATTAGTAGTCCATGTCGCCGTGACCGCCGGGCATGGGCTCCTTCTTCTTCTCAGGAATCTCGCACACCAGAGCTTCGGTGGTCAGCATCAGCGATGCGATCGAAGAAGCATTCTGGAGCGCGGTGCGGGCCACCTTGGTGGGATCGATGACGCCGGCCGCCACCAGGTCCTCGAATACGCCGGTCTCGGCGTTGAAGCCGAAGTTGATGTTGTCATTGGCGCGGACCTTCTCGACCACCACCGCGCCCTCGAAGCCGGCGTTCTGTGCGATCTGCCGCAGCGGCTCCTCGCAGGCGCGCTTCACGATGTCCACGCCGATCTGCTCGTCGCCGCCCAGCTTCAGCTTCTCCAAAGCAGCGGCCGCGCGCAGCAACGCCACGCCGCCGCCCGGAACGATGCCTTCCTCCACCGCCGCCCGAGTGGCGTGCAGCGCGTCCTCAACGCGAGCCTTCTTCTCCTTCATCTCGGTCTCGGTGGCCGCGCCGACCTTGATCACCGCCACGCCGCCGGCCAGCTTCGCCAGCCGCTCTTGCAGCTTCTCGCGGTCATAGTCGCTGGTGGTCTCTTCGATCTGAGCGCGCAACTGTTTGATGCGGCCCTCGATGGCCTTCTCGCTGCCGGCCCCCTCCACGATCGTGGTGTTGTCCTTGTCCACCACCACGCGCTTGGCCCGGCCCAGATCCTCCAGCCGCACGCCCTCCAGCTTAATGCCGGTCTCCTCCATGATGGCCTTGCCGCCGGTCAGGATCGCGATGTCCTCCAGCATGGCCTTGCGCCGGTCGCCAAAGCCCGGGGCCTTCACCGCGCAGGCATTCAGCGTGCCGCGCAACTTGTTCACCACCAGGGTGGCCAGAGCCTCGCCGTCCACTTCCTCGGCGATCACCAGCAACGGCCGCCCGCTGCGCGCAATCTGCTCCAGCAGCGGCAGCAGGTCCTTCATGTTGCTGATCTTCTTCTCATGGATGAGAATGTAGGGCTCCTCCAGCACGCACTCCATCCGCTCCGGATCGGTGATGAAGTACGGAGACAGGTAGCCGCGGTCGAACTGCATGCCTTCGACCATCTCGGTGGTCGTCTCCATCGTCTTGGACTCCTCGACGGTGATGACGCCATCCTTGCCCACCTTCTTCATGGCCTCGGCGATGCGCGCGCCAATCGTGGTGTCGCCGTTCGCGCTGATCGTACCCACCTGGGCGATCGCCTCTCCGCTGATCGGCTTGCTGAACTTCTTAAGCTCTTCCACCACCACCTCGACCGCCTTCTCGATGCCCCGCTTCAGGGCCATCGGGTTGGCGCCGGCGGCCACGCTCTTAACGCCTTCGCGGAAGATCGACTGGGCCAGAATGGTCGCCGTCGTCGTGCCGTCGCCGGCCACGTCGGAAGTCTTCGACGCCACCTCGCGCACCATCTGCGCGCCCATGTTCTCCAGTGGGTCCTTCAACTCAATCTCTTTGGCCACGGTCACGCCGTCCTTGGTGATCGTCGGACCGCCGAACTTCTTCTCCAGAACCACGTTGCGTCCCTTCGGGCCCAGCGTCACCTTCACGGCGTCCGCAAGCTGGTTCACTCCGCGCAGAATCGCCTGCCGGGAGTTCTCGCTGTATACAATCTGCTTTGCTGCCATGAACTATCCTCCTCCTTGAAAACCTTTCGCCTACTTCTTGGAGTTCTCGATCACGCCGAGGATCTCGTCCTCACGCATGATCAACACCTCTTCTCCTTCCAGCTTGATCTCGCTGCCGGCATACTTCCCAAACAGAACCCGGTCGCCCACCTTCACATCCAGCGGGATCAGCTTCCCGTCCTCGGTTCGTTTGCCTTGGCCGACGGCGAGAACTTCGCCTTCCTGCGGTTTCTCCTTCGCGGTGTCGGGGATGATGATGCCCCCCTGTACGGTCTCCTGCTCTTCAATGCGCTTGACCACCACACGGTCATGCAGCGGACGAATCTTCATCGACCACAACCTCCATTTCCGATTTAGGTGAATGACAATGGGACCCGGCCGCGCGCCGGACTCCCCTAGCTATTATTAGCACACTCCCGCGAGGAGTGACAAGATCTCTTCGTAACAGATTGATAAATAAGGTGTTATTTATTTACGCCCAGTAAGGGCCGCGGCCTCTCCCGCATCGCCCTCCGCTGCGCCCATGGCCCATTCCAGCTCCGCCGCCGGCAGCCAGATCGTAAACACCGCGCCCCGGCCTGCCGGACTCTCCGCGCGGATGTGCCCTCCACTCTGCTTCACGATGCCGTACACCACGGACAACCCCAGGCCGGTCCCTTTGCCGGCTTCCTTGGTCGTAAAGAAAGGCTCGAAAATGTGAGGCAGAATTTCCTGGGGGATTCCGGCCCCGCTGTCCTCAACCACCATCTGCACATATTCCCCTGCCGGCATCACCGCCGCCGGCGCGGCGCCCTCGATGCCGTCCGGGATACGCACGTTCCGGGTCCGGATCCACAGCTTGCCTCCCCCGGGCATGGCGTCGCGCGCGTTTAGGGCCAGATTCATCAGCACCTGTTCGATTTGCCCCTCTTCGGCTCGCACCGGGCGCAGATTCGGATCCAAAGCCGTCTCGATTTGAACCTCTTCCCCGAGCAGCCGCGCCAGCATCGAGCTGGCCGAACGGATCACGGTGTTCAGGTCCAGGATCTCGCCTTTCGGCGCCTGTCGCCGGCTGAATGCCAGAAGCTGGCGGACCAACTGGCTGGCGCGGCCGGTGGCCCGATAAATCTCCTCCACCGGGCCGCGGTGCGGACTGCTTTCAGAAACCTGATCGAGCAGCAGCTCGCTGTATCCTCGCAGGATGGTCAGCAGGTTGTTGAAATCGTGCGCGATGCCCCCGGCCAGCCGTCCCACAGCCTCCATCTTCTGAAGCTGCCGCACCTCTTCGATATACTGGCGGGTCTCCGTCACGTCCTGGCTGACCACGACCAGGCTCCGCGCGCCCGGACCCTCCCCGCGGGTTCCGGCGATCGTCACCCGCTCCCAGCGGGCAGAGCCCCCGTTCTTCTGCGCCGGGACCTCGCCTTGCACGACGCCTCCCGCCAGGACTTGCCGCGGGATGTCGCCTTGCCCGATCAGATAGGCATACTCGGGCTTCAGCTCCAAAATCGGGCGCCCCAGCGTCTGCGCGGCCGTCAACCGGTTGGTGCGGTAGAACTCCGCATTGGCGTACTCCACGAGCCCGGAAGCGTCCGTCATGACGACCGACAACGGGCTGTGCTCGATCACGCTCGATAACTTCTGCACCTGCTCTTCGGCCCGCCGGGTTTCCGTGATGTCCAGCAGCAAGCCTTGAACGTGGGATGCGGAGCCGTCCTCGCGCGTAGCCAGGAAAAGATGGTCCCGGAACCACAGAAGCCGCCCGTCGCGGCGCCATATCCGATACTCCAGCGTGACGGGCTTGTTCTCCTCCAGACACGATTCTAAGGCCTTCTGAACTTTGGCCAGATCCTCGGAATGGATTTGCCTCTCCGGCAGCCCCGGTGTTCGCGTCCATTCAAAAGGCGTGAAGCCAAGCAACTTCTCGGCTTGGGGACTAATGTATGTCCAAGGAAACCCCCGGCTCAGTGATCGGGCGTAAACCGCTCCCGGAATCTGCTCCACCAGCCGGCGGTACTTGCGCTCCGAGCTGTCCAGAAGCTCTTGGGCGAGCTTGCGCTCGGTGATGTCGAGCAGGATGTTGATCAGGCCAATGATGCGGCCGGAGGCGTCCCGTTCGGGTTCAATAATCAGATCGAACCAAGTATCGCCGGAGCGCCCGCGGCGCAACACTTCCGTGCGGGCCCCGTTTCCCGTCGCCAGCACGCCGATCTTGATTTCCTTCAGCCTCGCCGCTTCTCTAGCGCCGAAGAAATCCTCATCGCACCGGCCGGCCACTTCGCCGGACCAATCCGCCGGGCGCTTCCCATAGCACCAGGTGTAGCGCAGGTCCGCATCCTGCCGGGCCAGGATGACCGAGGCATGCCGCAAGGCTGCCCGCAGCCGGTCCTCGCTTTCCTTGAGGGAACGTTCAGCCCGCGCCTGTTCGCTCAGATCGCGCACGGTTCCGAGGATCAACTCTTCCCCTTCGGAGCGGATCAGCCGCGCGCAGATCTCGACGGGGAACGTCTCCCCGTTCTTCTTCCGATGGGTCGCCGTGAACACCAGTTCTCCAGCGTCTTTGATGCGCCGGACGGTCTCCTCCGAGGCCTCGCGCTCCTCCGGTGGGCGCAGATCCGGCAGCCGCATCTCCCGAAGCTCCTCGCGGCTGTAGCCGTATACCTCCAGGGCCCGGTCGTTGCAATCCAGGATTCTGCCCTGCGTGTCCGCCCACCAAAGGATGTCGTGAGTCTGCCGGACGATCGATTCGTAATGCTCCCGGAGTTTCCGGCGTTCCAGCTCGGCCGCCGCCAGCTCCAGACTCAGTCGAAGCTCCCTGTGCCGCCAGAGCACAAATGCCCCGAATCCCAGCAGAACCAGCAAAGCCGCGAGCGTCCATCCGGTCCGGAGGGAGTTGAGCCAGACTGGGCTCAGGAGTGCCGCCGGCTCGGCTCTCACCTTCAGCGTCCAAGGTGTTCCCTCGGCTCGTGCCGCCACTTCATACCTATCCAGGGTGCGGACACGGACGATCCTGCCTCGTCCCGTTGCCACCAGCCTCCGGGGCTCGGGCCGGGCCCGCACTTCTAGCTTGACTGCTCCCGGTCCTGCTCTGCCGCTCCGCACCAGATGCAGCTCCCTGTCTCCGGCGGACGACAACACGTTCTCGAAGCCGGGAATCGCGCCGTCCGGAGGTTGCAGCATGCCGCTCAAAAGCGGCGCCGCGTCCGTCCACATCCCCAGCACCACATCGTTGGCGCTCCGCGGTTGTTCCGCAAAGGGCAGGAAGAATCCCTGAAGCAACCTCCCGGATGCATCCAGTTGCGCCTCTTGCAAGACCACAGAGCGCCTCCGCAGCGCCTCGCCGGTATAGGACCGCAGCGCCTCCGGTGAAGGGACGCTGCCGCCTGGCTCCGCCAGCAACACCTTGCCGTCACGGTCCAGGATGGCCAATGCGGTGCAATCGAAGCCCCGCCGCACTTCGCGCATGGCCTTGAGCACCTTTCGGCCGCGCTCTTGACGGCTGCCGCCTGCCGGGCCATCGAGGAAATCCTTCAGACTTTCAAAAGAGGCCCGGATCTCGTACAGATCCGCCTCCCGCTCCGTGTACCAAGCCGTAATGCCCGCCGCTTTGCCGTTGCACATTGCCGACATGGCCGCGCGCCAGCCCGTCTCCGCCAATTCTCCGGAGTGGGCAAACAACAGGAGGGAGATACTGAGGCCCAACGAGGTAAGCGCTGTCATCGCCAACAGCGCGACAGCAAAAGGAGAGACCGGAAGCATGCCCGCCGCGCTGGCGAGGGATGCGCTGTGCGTGGCGCTTCGCTCCCGCTGGATCTCCCCTTTCATAGTACCTTGAATGTTCCTAGTACTACTGAACCCGGGTTAGAACTCAACTTCTTTTACCATGTAATGCGGGATGAAGTCAATAAAAAACCTGCCGCCAATATATCCTCGCTCTGTCCCTATGTCCTCCGGCTGCGGTAAGATTCACACAGCGTCGTTCAAAAGTCAGTTTCATAAGGTGAACGAACATGCCGAATGCAAGGGTAGGCCTGTGCCTGCTGGATGCCGGTTTGCGCAACCGTATCTCGAGCATGATGGCTGCTCTGGAATACGAAGTAGTGTCCGCTGACGAGGAAACAGGACCGCAGCCGGATCTCTTTCTGCTTGACGCTG
>Ga0272446_1006997_pt1 | contig 11462 bp, 8 predicted proteins | sample YNPCB0061_FD_194587 | JGI IMG/M metagenome (GOLD analysis project Ga0272446, IMG submission 194587) | Hot spring microbial mat communities from Yellowstone National Park, WY, United States - YNP-CB-006-1 | ecosystem: Environmental > Aquatic > Thermal springs > Hot (42-90C) > Sediment | place...
TGAGACCGTGTCTCTGAATATCCTATTGATAGATATCAGTAAAATAGACTTCGCCAACGCTTTGAACCGGCTGGCAAGAATTACATTCTGAAGCATCCGGTGCGCGGCGTCACACAGCTTTTGTGATGCTGCCGTAGCCCCCGTCTTGAGGGGGCCGGGGGAAGTGAAAATGTCTCACGTTCTGGCTTCCCGTGGGGTGAGCAAGTCACCAATTTTTTCAGAGGGAGAAACCAATGCGGCTTTTCAAGACTCTCATTGTTGCGACGCTCAGCACGTTTGCAGCGGCAAGCGTCGAGGCAGCGACACTCGCGCCCGCGCCCGGAAAATCCGGCGAGGGCCTCGTCGTGATGGTGAAGCATAAGACCACGAAGACGAAGACCAAGGCCGGCAAATGCGGCGTCGCCAAGTATTGGAGCAAGAAATCCAAGAAGTGCGAAGACGCGCGCAGCAAGAAGTAGCTAGTGAGCGGGGCCGGAAGGCGAGGCGCCGCCTGTCCTTCCGGCCCTCTGACCACAACACCAGCTCACGCCATCGCCTGCACCGCTCCCCTTGGGTTCGTCGATAACCCGAAGTCCCCAATGACCTCTCGGCCTTCCGGCCCGAGCGCCAAGGCTGACAGAGGGAAGAATTGCTAGCGAATGAATGGGAGCGGAGCGCACCGACTGGGCGCCGCGCGCGGCAAGCGAACGCCCGTGCGCACAAGGCGATACCGAGTTTGCTGAGCGCTGGAGGCCACGGCCGGAATCGAACCGGCGTTTACGGATTTGCAGTCCGCTGCGTCACCACTCCGCCACGTGGCCTCAATTGGTTGGCTCCGGCTGGCCAGAAACGGTGCGCGGCGCAACACCGAGGACGTCAATATTTACCAGCCGGTCGGGCCGTCTAACATGGAGCCATAGCTCCTTACAAGCCGTTATGGCGGGATAACGAGGGCATGCGACGGCATTCCAGTCGCCACCGCGCGATCACTCGCGTATAGGTGCGCCCTCGGTCGAGGATAGGGCAGCGGAAGATGCGCCTGATATGCGGGGACGAGCGATGATGGATGCCGCTTTGCAACGCAAGAACATGGTCGAAAATCAGGTCCGGACGAGCGATGTGACCGACCGGCGCATCACGGCAGCGATGCTGGCCCTGCCGCGTGAGCGCTTTCTGCCCGGTCATCTCGCCGGAGTGGCTTATAGCGACGAAGATTTGACGATCGGTTCGGGTCAGTTGATGCTGGCGCCACGCGTACTCGCCAAGCTCGTGCAACTTGCCGAAGTGGAAGAGAGCAACCGGGTTCTCGTTATCGGCGGGTACTGTGGTTATGCCGCCGCCGTCGTTTCCCGTCTCGCGGCGCATGTCGTTGCGCTCTGTCCCGACGAGAAAAGCCTTGACGCGGCCGAAGCGGCATTGCGCAGCCTTGAGATCAGCAATGTTTCAGTGGCAAAGGGCTCCCTGGCCTCCGGCTGGCCTGATAAGGCACCCTATGATGTGATTCTCATCGAGGGTGGAGTTGAGGCGGTCCCGGAAGCACTTGAAGCACAGCTCGCGGAAGGCGGCCGCCTTGTAGCCGTTGGCGTCGACCCCGGCATCGGTTGCGCTTTCCAATTGCAGAAGTGCAATGGCTATGTGACGCGGCGCGAGGCATTTCAAGCCGGAGCGCCTCTGCTGCCCGGATTCGAAGCGCGCAAACCGGCCTTCGTTTTCTGAATTTGCGCGTGCGGCAGCCGCGCGGAGATGCCCGCCTGCAGAGTTGCGCGCGGGCGTAATCGTTGTCATGCGTCGAAATTTGCTGCTGTCTTGGAGACACCCGTAGGGTGCAGAGTGGGTGATCGGCGTCGCACCGTCTCCCAAGAGTGCTCAGGTCGGCGAAATAGAGTGTGTTTCGCGCAACGCTTCGCTGGAAAATCATTTCGATGACTCGACGGAAGCGGCGACCATCCTAAGTTATCCGCTAGATTCCTGAGAATCGGTTTGTCAGGAGCGCTCGGGCTCGAATCGCACTACAGAGAACTAGATTGGGGGGCTCGCTCGCTGGTTTCAGTGGGGTGAGCGGCGCGACAGGTTCATGCCATTGGCGAGAATAACGGGACTAACTCCGTCACACGGAAGATGGCGAGCGTCGGCGCTACAACGTGCGCTCGCGGCCACTTTCGCGCTAGCGGGCGCAATTGCGCACACCACGCCTTCAAGCGCCGAGACCTTGCTCGACGCGCTTTCCAGTGCCTATCAGTATAGTCCCACGCTTGATGCTGAACGTGCCCGCCAGCGGGCGCGCGACGAAGACATCGCCCGTGCCAATTCCGGCTATCGTCCCGACATCAGCGCCTCTGCCAGTGTTGGCCGGCAAGGTACGTGGATCCGATCTCCCTCGGGCAACGCTAATGGCACGACATCACCGCGGGGTTACTCGCTGGATCTGGTCCAACCGATCTTTCGCGGTTTTCAGGTGACGAACGCGGTCAATGCCGCGGAAGCCTCCGATCGTGCCGGTCGCGAGACGCTGCGTCAGACGGAGCAGCAGGTTTTGCTTGATGCGGTGACCGCATTCGGCAACGTCGTTCGCGATCAGGCGATTGTGCGGCTCAATGAGAGCAACCTGAAATTCCTCGATGCGGAGCTGAAGGCAACGCAGGATCGCTTCAACGTCGGCGAAGTGACGAAGACCGACGTTGCCCAGGCTCAGGCCCGCCGTGCCGTCGGGCAATCGGATCTTGACCTCGCTCGCGCCAATCTGAAATCGAGCCGCGCCGTCTACGAGCAGGTGATCGGGCATCCCCCTACCCAACTCGTCGAGGCCAACCCGAACACCAAGCTCGTGCCCCGCAGCCTTGATGAGGCAGTGGCAATCGGCACGAAAGAAAACCCTCTTGTCGTGCAGGCCCTGTATGCCGAGCAGGCGGCACGTTTCACCGTCGATCAGATACGCGGTGAACTGCTGCCGCAGGCCCAGCTTGAAGCAAACTATACTGACAGCTTCGACCCTTCGCTCGGAGTGAACGAAAACAGCTCCGCCTCGATCGTCGGTCGGCTGAGCGTGCCGATCTATCCGGGTGGCGGCGAGGTTTATGCTCGCGTGCGCCAGGCAAAGCACACGCACATTTCCATGTTGCAGGAGATCGAGGTCGCGCGGGCATCGGCGCAGTCGCAAGTCGTGCAGGCATGGTCGCAGCTCCAGGGCTTCAAGGCCCAGGCCGAATCCGACCGTGCCTCGATCAAGGCCAACACCACTGCGCTTGAAGGGGTGCGGGAAGAGGAGCGGGTCGGCCAGCGCACCCTGCTCGACGTCTTGAACGCCCAGCAGGAGCTTTTGACGTCGCAAGTCAATTACGAGACGACGAAGCGCAACATTCTCGTGGCATCCTATACGCTCATCGCCGCCATCGGACGGCTGAGCGTGGCTGAAGTCGGAGCGGCGACGGAAGTTTATAATCCGGAGGTGCACTACGAGGAGGTCCGCCGGAAGTGGTGGGGGATCGACATCACCCACGATGATGGCCGCCGCGAGCATCTGGATGTCCGCGAAGAGTCCGCACCGATGAAATGAGAATGCAACACTCGGAGGGGCAACACCGCCTCGTCGCCGATTTGCCTCGTTTTGAGACGATCCTGGTAAAAAAGGTGTCTCCTCGCCGCCTTGAGAGCGCCGCGCTCCGGGGATAACTAATATCGGAATCGTTGCCGGTTTTTCCGCAAGCTGCCACCATGTCTTTTGAAGGGCGAACCGGGGCTCAGGAGCGTTTTTTCGGCTATGATAGGGTCGGTGGTTGCGGAGCGTTTCTGTCGTGAGAAGGTTGGGTATGTCGAGACTTGAAACAAATGCAGAACCCAGCATGGAGGAAATTCTCGCCTCGATTCGCAAGATCATAGCGGAGGAGTCCCCCGGCTCGCGCTCCGTCTCCATGCCGCCGCGGCCGGGCGCACCTTCGACGCCAGCGCCGGCTCTGCAGCGCGGATTCATGTCGCGCGAAGCCTTTATGCGCTCCTCACGGCCTGTCGAGCCGGAACCAAGCGAGCCGGCATTTTCGCCACCACGCGTCGATGAGCTTAAGGAGACGACGGTGGAGCGAGTGGCGGCAAGAGGGCCGTCGTCACCGGCGCAACCACTGGAGCAGCGAAACACCACCGTTATTTCGGAGTCTCAGATCGAGCCGGAGGCGCCGCATCCTGATCGCGATCAGAAATTTGCCGCTGAAAAATTCGCCGCTGAAAGAGATTCTGACGCTGTCGCCAGCGCCGAGCCAGTTGTCGAGACAAAGCTCGAGCCGAAATTTGAACCGGCCGAGAACCGAGCCTCCGATGCAGCAAGCATCGATGCCCAACTCTCCGAGCTCCTGGGCGAAAATCTCAAGGCGTTGCGCGAAGCTGAGAAGCGCGATGCTGGCGCAGAACGTATGACGGCGGAAACCGGATTCCCGCCTCCCGAAAAGGCCGATGAGCGTCCGTTTTCGGACACGCGCCTCACCCTGTCGAGCCCGCGCGCGAGCGTTGTCGACGAGGATCTGAACACGAGAGAGGCCAGCGATCCCTTCGCATTCGATCTCGGGCCGTCGCCATTCTCACGCTCGCCTGCCGAAAAACCGGCAGAGCGTCCGGAGCCGGCAGGTCCAGTGCCGGCGCAAGAGCCGCCGGCCAGCGTTACACATCCTTTGGAACATAATCCGCGGACGTCAGCATATGGTCCGGGGAATGGCTTTGCATCGCCGTCGGCACTTGCAGAGCCTGGAGCGTCGGGCACGCCCGTGTATCACGAGCCGTCGCCTGCGCCGCGCACCCGAGCGACGTTCGCCGTTCCAAGCGTCGCGGCCACGCTCGGGCCCGATCGGACGCTCGAGCCATTGAGGGCATCATTCGAGCAGGCCCCGACCGAAGCGCCGCCAAGCGGGAGCAATAGGCTGTCTTCGGACGCGTTCACGACGGACAGCGACGATCGCGACCCGGTTACCGCCCACACCGAACCGCCGCGCGAGAAACTCAACTCACTGCAACCAGCCTCTGTGAGTGACATCGACCTGGACCGCGCAATTGAGGATACCGTTGCGGACCTGCTGCGGCCGATGCTGAGAACCTGGCTTGCGGAAAACATGCCGAAGATCGTCGAACGTGCGCTTCGCCGCGAGATGTCGGAACGATTGATGGCAAGCCGGAAGAACAACACCGAATAATCATCGCCCTGAGAATAGTGAAGCGAGCAAAAGCGGAGTTCGTCTCCGCTTTTTTTGTTTTGCATGCAGTAATTTTTTCTTGCGCGTGACTTTCGCCACACGGCTGCCGCGACCTCGCCCTACCATTTTGTCCTGCGCGAGGGGTCATTCGGGTTATCGAAAAAGGAATGGCGCGCTCGCGACGTCACTGGGGGAACGAGCTGCCTTGGGGAAATGCAGCCTTCGGACTTCCAGAATCGACGAACCGGAGGGGCAAGAACGGGGTGCCGACGCGGTTCTGCGAGTTTTGAAGTGTGTACGCAGAAGAGGAAGCGTCATGACAACGATGAACGGAGCGAAGCACGACGTCGAGGACATTCTCGCATCGATCCGCACGAGTATCGCCGATCGCTCGCCATTCGAAACAGGGCGGCGGGAAGCGCAAGTGACGACGCTGCGCGGCAGAAACGCCATTGCCGAGGAAGCGATGGAGTTCGAGTTGCCAGCCATTTTCAAGGCAACACCGCAGCCGGCCAAAGAACGGCCCAATCTGTTGGGGCGCCTGAGCGAAGCTCTGTCATCGAACGCTCAGCACAAGGACTGGGAGCCTTCGCGCACCGTTATCCCGTTCGAACCTTCGCAGGGACGCATGATCGAGCCGCCGCCCGTCGTCCTCGAGCCGGTCAAAGAATCTGAGGTGACCACCATGGCGGACAAGATTGCAGCCGAGAATGACGGCGTGAAGCGCGTTATGCCGACCTTCTTTGATACGCGCATCAATCGGATGGGCGAGATGACACGCGCCGCGACCAACCCGCAAGGCGTGCCAACCCCCGCCAAACAGCCAACCGCCGCCGAACCTCCGAGGCTGCCTGAAGCATTGCCTCCGAATGATGCCAATGGCGCCGTTGAGGATGCTGCCGCCCAGCTACTGCGGCCGATTCTGAAACAATGGCTGACGGAGAACATGCCGAAAATCGTCGAAAAGGCGCTGCGGAGCGAGTCCTCGGATGACGCAGGGGGACCCTACATTCGCTAGACGGCTGGAGCATACCTTTGGGGGTGGCCGAGGTTGACAGCCGAGGAAGGTCAGCCTTACGACCGGGGTCCAACGACTGCGGTTGATAGGCGACGCCCCCTCCATGCTCGAAAAGATATTCCGGCCGGCTGAGATCGAGCCGCGCATCTATTCCGAATGGGAAAAGGCGGAGGCCTTCAAGGCCGGGCGCGCGGCCAAAGGCGGAAGGAATGTCGCCTACTCGATCGTAATCCCGCCGCCGAACGTGACGGGCTCGCTCCACATGGGGCATGCCTTGAACAACACGTTGCAGGACATCCTCGTTCGCTTCGAGCGCATGCGCGGCCGCGACGTTCTGTGGCAACCGGGAACGGATCACGCCGGCATCGCCACGCAGATGGTTGTCGAGCGCCAGCTCGCTGCCGATAAACAGCCCTCGCGGCGCGAGCTTGGCCGTGCCGAGTTCTTAAAGCGCGTCTGGGCGTGGAAGGAACAATCGGGCGGTACCATCATCAAGCAGCTGAAGCGGCTCGGGGCATCCTGCGACTGGAGCCGTGAGCGCTTCACGATGGACGAGGGGCTTTCGAAGGCCGTCATCAAGGTCTTCGTTGAGCTCTATAACGAGGGGCTGATTTACAAGGACAAGCGCCTCGTCAACTGGGACCCGAAATTCCAGACGGCGATCTCGGATCTCGAGGTCGTGCAAGTCGAGAAAAGGGGCTCATTCAAGTGGGAGAAGGCGAGCGGGGAACCATTCGACGCCGCTGCACTCGCCAAGGTGCTCGCCAAGGACGCGAGCGGGCACATGTATTATTTTCGCTATCCGTTGGTGAAGAAGGTCCCGGGCTACGGCAAGGACTACATCGTTGTGGCGACGACACGCCCCGAAACGATGCTCGGCGATACGGGCGTCGCGGTGCATCCGGAGGACGAACGCTACGCCGCCCTGATCAAGGCGGGCGCGAAGGTCAAGCTGCCGCTTGTCGGCCGCGAGATTCCGGTTATTGCGGACGAATACTCCGATCCCGAGAAAGGTACCGGCGCGGTGAAGATCACGCCGGCGCACGACTTCAACGACTTCGAGGTCGGCAGGCGGCACGATCTTCCGCAGATCAACGTCCTTGACGCCTTCGGCAAGATCAATGACGAGGCACCCGAGGCCTACCGCAAGCTCGATCGCTTCGAGGCGCGGATGAAAGTCGTCGCCGACATCGACGCGCTGGGACTCCTCGAAAAGATCGAGCCGACGACCCACACGGTCCCCCATGGCGACCGTTCGGGCGTCGTCATCGAGCCGTGGCTGACCGACCAGTGGTACGTGAACGCGGCCGAGCTGGCGAAGCCTGCGATCGAAGCTGTCGAAAGCGACAAAACCCGGTTCGTTCCGAAGAACTGGGAAAAGACCTACTTCGAGTGGATGTGCAACATCCAGCCCTGGTGCATCTCGCGCCAGCTCTGGTGGGGGCACCAGATCCCGGCGTGGTATGGGCCAGATGGGCACGTCTTTGTTGCGCACAACGAGACGGAAGCACAGACCATGGCGAAGGATCACTATCGCGCCTCGGTGGACCTGAAGCGTGATGAGGACGTCCTCGACACCTGGTTCTCATCCGCCCTCTGGCCGTTCTCGACGCTGGGCTGGCCCGACGATACGCCCGAGCTCAGGCGCTACTACCCGACGAGCGTCCTCGTCACCGGCTTCGACATCATCTTCTTCTGGGTTGCCCGCATGATGATGATGGGCCTCCACTTCATGAAAGAGGTGCCGTTCCGCGACGTCTACATCCATGCCCTCGTCCGCGACGAGAAGGGGCAGAAGATGTCGAAGTCCAAGGGCAACGTGATGGACCCCCTGGTGCTGATCGATGAATTTGGCTCCGATGCCCTGCGTTTCACGCTCGCGGCGATGGCGGCCCAGGGTCGCGACATCAAGCTTGCGAGATCGCGCGTCGAGGGCTACCGCAACTTTGCAACCAAGCTCTGGAACGCCGCGCGCTTCGCGGAAATGAATGAATGCGTGCGCATCCGCGGCTTCGATCCCAAATCGGCGACGCAGACCTTTAACAAATGGATCATTGGCGAAGCTGAGTTGACTGCGAAGGCCGTGACGGAGGCCCTTGAGGCCTACAAGTTCAACGAAGCCGCCCTGGCAATCTACGAGTTTGTCTGGGGCCGGTTCTGCGATTGGTATCTTGAGTTGATCAAGCCGTTGCTCTCGGGCGATGACGAAAGAGCAAAAACAGAAACGCGCGCGGTGACGGCGTGGACCCTCGATCAAATCCTCAAAATGCTTCACCCCTTCATGCCGTTCATCACGGAAGAACTCTGGGCGCACATGGTGGAACATGGCATCAAGCGTGAGGATTTGCTCTGTCTGAGCCAGTGGCCGGCGCTCGATGGCTTGGTTGAAAAGGATGCTGTCGATGAAGTGAACTGGATCGTCGAGCTCGTCTCCGAGATCCGCTCGGTTCGGACCGAGATGAGTGTCCCGGCCGGCGCCAAGATACCGCTCGTGATAATCGCTCCTGACGATACGATCCTTGCGCGCGTCCGCCGCAATGATGAAACGCTGAAGCGGCTTGCGCGTCTCGATCAGATCGATTTCGTGAAGACCGCGCCCAAAGGCGCGGCATTGATCGTTGCCGGCGAAACGACGGCGGCGCTCCCGCTCGCCGGCATCATCGACATGGCGGCCGAAAAACGCCGTCTTGCAAAAGAGATCGAAAAGGCGGAAGGCGACCTCAAGAAGATGGATGCCAAGCTGTCAAATCCGCAGTTCATGGAGCGGGCGAAAGAGGAAGCCATCGAAGAGGCCAAGGAGCGCAAGGCCGAGCTTGAAGCCGAGATCAAGCGCTTCTCGGCCGCCCTGAAACGCCTAGGAGATGCCGCCTAGGAGGCTCCGTTGACTTCGGTCATCGCCGTCTGGAGCGCTTCTTGAGGGCGCGTCGACGAGCGCCGGGGGCATGGGTCTTCTAACGTGCAAGCGAAGCCAAGCGCGCCGGGCAATGCAGCCTATTGGAGCGCTCCCCGTTCGGCGTCTGCAATGCCTTCGATCGCGTTCCTCGCCGTCGTCAGCAGCCGGACCCGCAATTCCGTCAGTTTCCAGCCGAGCCAGGTGAGCCGCATCTTGCCGCGATAGAGGCGGGTCGGATCATATTTGTCGGCCATGTCGATCTCGAACGTAGTAAGCCCCGTGAATTCCGCTCGCTTCACGCGCGCCCAGGTGCGGGCGATCCGGTCAAAGAGCGGCGTCGTCTTCGCCTCGTCATCGTCGCCGGAAATGTAATCGCGATAGGACCTGCGCAGCGTGAAAAGCTGCGTCAGTCCTTCGGGTGTGACGTATTTGTCGACCATGCGCTCGACCGCGCCCCGCCCCCAGTATGTCTTGAAGCGCGCCCAGAGCCCCCCGCTCGCGACCGGGTCTTGTTCCGGGTCGGGCAAATTGAGGGCGATGCGGGCGATGTCGGGCTTCAGCGTTTCCCGCACGCTCGGCCACTCGACGGCATAGGAAAGAAAAGTCGAATTGCCGGTGCGGACGGCCTCGCGGATGCCCCACGCCGTCGCAAAGGGCGCTCCGATGTAGAGCGTGGCGGTGACCACGAAGACCCCAATTGTGAGGAGAAGCGTTCTCATGAAGACGGTCCCTGGCGTGTCCGGCACCCGACGCCCAAAGGGCAAACCTGACACCGAAATCTGACCATCTTCGGGCCGCCAGGAGTGGGCGCCAAGCTAGCTGTTGTCGGACTTTGCGGGCTCGATCGTCACGTCACAGATCGATCTTAGCTCCCGCCACGATTGCGCATCGAGCGCCGGCGATGAGGGATAATCGGCCTGGCGGCTGACGAGTTCGGCCCGTTCGGCCGCCGGAGGGTGTGTTCGCAACCAGCTCAGGGAGCCGACAGAGTTCGTCAAGGAATCGTCCGCCTCCATCTTCATGACGCGGGTGAAGAACTCGCCAAGCCCCCTGGGCGCGATTCCGGCGGATTTCAGAAGTTCAAGCGCCCGTCTGTCGGCTTCACGCTCGGCGCTGCGGGAGTATCCGAGCTGGGCAAGCATCAACCCGACATTGGCAAGACCGCCACCACTGCCGCCAAGCATGACTTCGACAGCCGCGGCAAGGCCGATGTTGCGGATGATGGATGTTTCGGGATGCATTTCGATGCCATGGCCCATTTCATGCGCGAGCACGCCTGCGACTTCGTCGGGGCTTTGGGCCTTTTCAAGCAAACCTTTCGTTAGAACGATCTGTCCTCCGGGAACGGCAAACGCATTCATCAGCGGCCAGTCATAGACGCGGACATCGAAGCTCCGCCCGTCCGCCACACCTTTGGAAAGCCGATGGACGAGGTTCGCAAGGGCCTCCGTTCCCGCCGAGGCACCGCATTGCTTGTGCCCTTCGGTCATCTGCTCGCGGGCGGCATCGCCGAGCCGATGCCGCCAGCTTTCGGGAAGCATGCCGGCAATGGATTTGACCGGGCTCCAGCCGAGCCCATAGCTTCCGAGCAAGATCCCGGCCGCGATCACGAGGAGAAGAATCCCGATCCGCAACCTGCGCCATCGCTCGGCACGAAAGGAAAGATGCGGCGCGTAATCTCTGAGAGCCGCGGCGAACGCGCGCCCCTGCACGAAAAGGGTAGCGCCCGGCTCGTCCGCTGACGACAGCAGCACGTCAATCGCGTTTGCCCGCACCGGCTCGAGCGCCTTGAGCGTCGCATAATGCCAGACCCGCCGAGGCTGGGTTGGGCCGAGGTCGATCTCGAGGCCATGGAGGCGAAGAGAGGCCCGGCCGTCGACGGAGCCGGCCGAGCGGCCGGCCGTGAAGCGGCAATAGCTGTCGTTGGGGTCGGAGTTTGCTGGTGCGCCTGGCGGCATTGCTTTGGCCTCAAGGGACGTGACAGTTACGTTTGGGGGCAGCCCACAAAGCGCTTATCTGGATATGGGCCGCCTCTGCCCCACGAAAGAATATCGCATCGGCGCCCAAGTCGGGCCGTCGTGCTGTCGAAGTTCTTTGTAGAATGCCCGGAACTGGCCCTATCGGGAACGCCTCGCCGAGCGGACCGATGGCAGCAACAGGTCCAGGAAATCAATTTGCATTTGCATCGTATTGCCACCAGATTGTTGCCATTTAGCAACTTTTTGGATACCAGACGCCACTTTCGAGCCACAAAGTCCGCGCACCTCCTGGAGCGGGCTCAGGACTGCGGACAGCGCTTTTTTTGCGCGGTCGCTCTTCCGCCGAGAGCCGGCGACTGGCATCCCTGCACCGTCTGGGAGACCGGATGGCAACATGAGATCAGGGCAGGGAGCCCGACGAG
>Ga0272446_1006998_pt1 | contig 11460 bp, 6 predicted proteins | sample YNPCB0061_FD_194587 | JGI IMG/M metagenome (GOLD analysis project Ga0272446, IMG submission 194587) | Hot spring microbial mat communities from Yellowstone National Park, WY, United States - YNP-CB-006-1 | ecosystem: Environmental > Aquatic > Thermal springs > Hot (42-90C) > Sediment | place...
GGGGGCGGCGCGCCCCGCAAGCTGCCGCTGGCCAGCGCCCGCCACCCGGGGGCGCGGGAGCGAAGCGCCCTGCAAGCTGTGAGGGGGCCAGCGGCGCGCCCCGGGGGCGCGGGGGCAGCGCGCCCCGCCGGCTGCCGATGGCCATTACCCGCCGCCCGGCGGCGCGTGAGGCGATCCCATCGCCTCATCGCGTCGAGCCGGATACTCAAACCCTTGCCAGCGCCGCGGCCAGCTTACGGCCAAACACCGCATAGAACGATGAGATGCGCAGACAGGCCAGGTGCGCCGCCGTCACCGATAGCCCGCTGTCGAAGTACTCGTCGTCGACGCCGTCGATCACCCCACGCACACTGAAGCTCAGGAAATCATGCGGGTCCCAGACGTTCCACCAGTGGCCGAGGATGCGCCGGTCGGGGAAGGGCGCCGCTTTGCCCTTACCATAGATCGGGTCGCTGGCCAGGAAGAGCTTCATCTCCTCGAACATGCCGATCTGCGATGAGAGCGAGGCCCAGAAGTCGATGTGGATGTCTTCGTAGCCCGGTGTGGCGGGCAGGAAGTGGGTGACCACGTCGTAGACGATCGTGCCGCCCAGGCTGTGGCTGAAGACGACGATCGGCTCGCCGCCCCGCGCCAGCTGCTGCGCGCGGGCCCGGCGCAGCGCCTCCAGCACCCGGTCCGGGATGGGCCCGGGGTGTGGCGCGACCCCGCGGTGCGCGAAGTAGTAGAGCGCATCGCCCATAAACATCGCGCTCAGCTTGGCCTGGGGCCGGCCAAGCATGGCCAGTATGCGCCCCAGGTAGTAGCCGAGGGTCGCCGAGAGGCGCAGCCCGAGCTCACGGGCGACGTGGCGCCGGCGCCCCACGGCCACCAGCGTCTGCAACGGGTGATCGCGCCAGAAGAGCGGCGGGGGCGTCGGCGGCATGCTCTCACCCTCCCAGCGCAGGTCGGCGCCGATGTCGCCCCAGTAGGCGGTGATGATCGCCACCCGCTGCGGGTCGGGCGCGATGACCGGGGCGACGTAGTGCTGCAGGTGTGAGCGCACGTGCTCGTTGTCGACCTGATACTTGTGGTAGTACTCGCGGGTTCCCGCCCCGTGGACGAAGACAATTGGCATAGGAGGCTTACTCCAGTAGCAACCCGTTGCGGGCGATCACGTCGGCATACCAGTGCGCCGAAGCCTTGGGGCGGCGCGCCTGGGTGGCAAAGTCTACGTGCACCAGGCCGAAGCGTGGCGCGTAGCCATCCTCCCACTCGAAGTTGTCCAGCAGCGACCAGACGAAGTAGCCGCGCAGGTCGGCGCCGGCCCTCAGCGCGCGGTGGGCCTCGGCGAGATGGGCCTGCAGGTAGGCGATCCGCTCGCGGTCGTTGATCGTGCCATCGGGCGCGGGCTGGTCGGCGAAGGCAGCGCCGTTCTCGGTCAGGTAGAGCGGCAGGGTTGTGTACTTGCGGGCCAGCGCGATCGCCTCGCTGATGCACGGCGGGTAGATCTCCCAGCCGAGCGCCGTCCGCGGACCCGGCCCCGGCACCTGGCGCGGGCCGGTCAGCGGGTTGCCGGCGGCGGCCAGCACGCGCACGTAGACGTTGAGGCCCAGAAAGTCGGCGGGGGTGGCGATGATCGACAGGTCGTCCGGGGCGGCAGGGAGCGGCACCAGCCGGCGCCGGAAGAAGCGCAGCGCGTCCGCGGGGTAGTGTCCACGAAACAGTGGCGCGAGGAAGAGCCGGTTGGTGAGCGCGTCGAGGGTCGCCGCGGCGCGCGCGTCGCGGGGGCGCGGCGAGGCCGGGTGGCAGGGGCGCAGGTTGAGCACGATGCCGATGCCCGGCGCGGGCAGATCGGCTGCGGGGCGCACGGCAGACTGGCGGAAGGCGCGAACGGCGAGCCCGTGGGCCAGCAGCAGATGGTGGGCGACGGCCAGGCTCTGGAACGGGCGGCCCGCACCGGGAGCCTTGGCCCGCCCGGCGTAGCCCGCGTAGGTGATGAGCATCGGCTCATTGATCGTGACCCAGAGCGGCACCTCCGCGCCGAGCCGGTCGAAGAGCAGCGCCGCGTACTCGGCGAAGCGCAGCGCCGTATCGCGCGCGGCCCAGCCGCCCCGCTCCTGCAGGGGCTGCGGCAGGTCCCAGTGGTAGAGGGTTGCGACGGGGACGATGCCGTGCGCGTGCAGGGCCGCGATGAGCCGCCGGTAGAAGTCGAGGCCGGCCTGGTTTACGCGCCCGCCGCCGCGGGGCACGATGCGCGGCCAGGCCACGCTGAAGCGGTAGGCCCGCAGCCCCAGGCGCGCCATCAGCGCTACGTCTTCGGGCCAGCGGCGGTAGTGATCGCAGGCCGGCTCGCCGCTGGCGCCGCCCGCTACCCGGCCTGGCTGGCGGCAGAAGCGGTCCCAGATGCTCTCGCCTCGCCCCTCGGCAGTTGTGCTGCCCTCGATCTGGAACGCAGAGGTGGCTGCTCCCCAGAGGAAGCCGGGGGGAAAGCGCAGCGGGCGGGCCGGGGACGGCGCAGGATCATCCATGGGTGGGAGCGAGGGGCCTCAGCGGCAGCATAGGAGGATTGTAGCACCGAATCGATCTGGTTGGCATGGCGCGATGAGGAGAATGTCATTCACAAAATCTTAACATGGGCTGTGATTGCGTGTACAATGGCGCGGATGAAACCATACGATCTGCGCAGCCCTCGCGTCCACCCCCTCCGCAGCTTGCTGTTTGCCCTGTTTGCCGCCCTGCTGCTCACGAGCGCCGCCCCGGCCGCCGCGCGCGCACCTGCCGCCCCCGCCGCGCTGCCCCGCATCACCGTCGCCGGCGACCGGCTGATGCTCGGTGAGCTGCCGTTCGAGCTGCGCGGCGTCAACTACACCCACGCCACAACAACGCCCGCCGGCTGCCCCGAGCTGCACTTCGGCGCCGATGGCCGCTGCCCCTGGGACCAGGCCGCGATCGATGCCGACTTTGCGCGCCTGCAGGCGCTCGGCGTTAATGCTGTGCGTGTCTTCATCAACTACTACGTCTTCGGCGGCGCCCGCGCCATCGACGCCAGCTATGACCTGACGCCGGCCCTGGAGCATCTCGACGCCCTGATCGCCAGCGCCAACCGCCACGGCCTCTACGTGATGCCCGTCTTGCTGGCCAAGTATCCCCAGGACCAGCTCACCCCCGCGGGCTTTGCGCGCGCGCTCGAACTCCACGTCCGCCCCGTGGTCAGCCATCTCGCCGGCCACCCGGGCATCCTGGCCTGGGACCTGTTCAACGAGCCCGATATTGGCAGCCCGATCGACCAGCGCTGCTGGGACTGGGACAATGGCGACTTCCCGCTCTGCGCCCGGCTGGCCGCGCAGCGGATCGCCTTTCTGGAGCAGCTCTACTACGAGGTAACGTGGCTCGACCCGCAACAACTCACCACGATCGGCATGGCGTTCGCCAAGAGCTACTTCCGACCGGCTGCCGTGCCATCGCCGCTGGCCGGCCTGGTCGATTTCTACTCCTTCCACTACTACGACGATGACCCCTACGACTCCGGGCGCTACGACGCCCACTGGTACTATGGCGATGGCCTGCCGCGCGACCTGCAGCGCAGTATCGCGGAACTGCGCGCGCTGTCCTGGGGCAAGCCGGTGGTGGTGAGCGAGTTTGGCTTCCCCACCGGCCCGGACGCGCGCCGCGACGAGGCGGGCCTGCGCCGCGACCTGCGTACCGGCCTGCGCGCCATCCGGGCAAGCGGCGGGTCAGGGGTGATGCTCTGGCCGTTCCAGTCCAGCCCCGAGGAACTGGTGGGCGACCTGTTCACCGCCGCCGATTGAGCAGCGTGAAGCACCCTGGAACCACCACCCATACCCGGAACGCCTGATACCAGGTGGAATTGGCAAGCCCGCATTGTCCCGCTCATCGCTACAGCGCTACAACTCCACACAGGGCTTTGTAGCGCTGTAGCGCTGTGGAGGTGTGGAACTGAGCCAATGCGATGCCAGCAAGCAGAATCGGTATGAGGCGCCGCGGCCCCACCCTGCTGCCCGCCAGCAGGCGGCGCTCGTGGGGCTGATGTTCCTCGGCTTTGTGAGTCTCGGCCTGCCGGATGGCCTGCTGGGCGTGGCCTGGCCCTCGATGGCGGCCAGCAACGCGGTGGGCCTCGACGCCCTGGGCTGGCTGATCGCCGCCGCCTCGCTGGGCTTCCTCGCAGCCAGTGTGCTGAGCGGGCGGCTGCTGGCCCGGCTGGGCGTTGGCGTCCTGCTCGCCCTGAGCTGCCTGCTGACGGCACTGAGCTTGCTCGGCTTCGCCGTGGCGCCCGCCTGGTGGCTGCTTCTGCCGCTGGCGCTGCTGCTCGGCGCGGGTGGCGGCGCGATCGACGCCGGCCTGAACACCTATGCTGCGGCGACCCATGGCCCGCGGGTGCTCAGCTGGCTCCACGCCTGCTACGGGCTGGGCGCAGCCGCCGGCCCGATCGTGATGGCCAGCCTGCTTGCTGCAGGGCGGCCATGGCAACTGGGCTATGCGCTGGTCGGGGCGGGACAACTGGCGCTCGCCGTGTGCTTCGCGCTCACCCGTGGGCACTGGCGGGCCGGCGGCGCCGCCCCGGCACTGCCGCAACGCAGTGGCCCCGGCCTGCGCTCCACCCTGGCCCTCCCGCTGGTCTGGCTGAGCGCGGCGGTCTTCCTGCTCTACACCGGGCTCGAAGTGACGGCCGGCCAGTGGAGCTTCACCCTCTTCACCCGCGGGCGCGGGGTCGAGGCGAGCCGCGCCGGGGCCTGGATCAGCCTCTACTGGGCTGGCCTGACCGTCGGGCGGATCGCGGCCGGCGCGCTGGCCGGGCGGATCACGCCACAGCGCATGCTCTGGCTGGGCGCGCTCGGCGCGACCGCCGGCGCCCTCCTGGTCGGCCTCGTGCCCATGGCCTGGGCCAGCGTCAGCGGCCTGCTGCTGATGGGCGTCGCACTGGCGCCGATCTTCCCGGCGCTGATCGCCACCACGGCGCAGCGCGTCGGCGCGGCCCACGCCGCCAATACGATCGGGCTGCAGGTGGCCGCGGCCAATCTCGGCGCCGCACTCATCCCCTGGGCCGTCGGCCAGGGCGTGGGCGCCGGCGGCCCCCGGCTGATCGGCCCGGCGCTGATCGCCGCCGCGGTCGCCTATCTCGCCCTCTTCGCCCTGCTCGCGCGGCGCACCAGGGCTTGAGCAACCTCTTTCGGGGCAAGCCCCAGGTTTCCGGGTGGGTCTGGCGGCTACGCCGCCCATACGCATCAAGGTACGGGCTGCGGCCGTGCCGCTCACCCACACGGAAGGATGAAAGCTTTGTTGTGTTGGCAGTTTCTGCCAGCTTCGCTTGCAGAAACTGCCAACACGACGACATGTTCGCCTGTCGCGAGGCAGCCGCCGCCCTGCCAGGGGCGTATCTTGATGCGTATGGGCGGGACGCCCTCGCTCCCAGGCGCGTGTGTTACCCCAGGTGTGAACACTTACCGTTGCTCCCACGGTTGACGCACCCCGGCAGCCGTGGTAGAATCGTCAGAGCCGGTCGGGGTAGCTCAGCGGTAGAGCAAACGGCTCATAATCGTTAGGTCGCGGGTTCGAATCCCGCCTCCGACACCAATGGCGAGTGACAACGGTCGTATGTCACTCGCCCTTTGTTATCTGCTATGGCTGCTGACCTGTTGCCCCGCATCCGCGCCTGGCTGGAGCGCCACGAGCTGCTCGACGCCGACCAGCTCGTGCTGGTCGCCGTCTCGGGCGGCCCCGACTCGCTCTGCCTGCTGCACCTGCTCTGGCGCCTGCACGTGGCGGGCGGCCCCCGGCTGCACGTCGCCCACCTGGACCACGGGCTACGCCCCACGTCGGCTGCCGAGGCCGCGCAGGTGGCCGCCCTGGCCAGCGCCTGGGGCCTCCCGGCCACGATCGAGCGGCGCGAGGTGGGGCTGCTGGCCGCCACGAGCGGCGAGGGCACGCTGGCCGCCGCGCGCCGCGCGCGCTACGCCTTCCTCGCCGCCACCGCCCGCGCCAGCGGCGCCGCTGCGGTTGCCGTCGCCCACCAGGCCGACGATCAGGCCGAGACGGTCTTGCTGCACCTGATCCACGGCGCCGGCCCGGCCGGGCTGCGTGGGATGCGCGAGCTGGTGCCGTGGGCCGAGTGGGCCGCCGCACCGCCGGCCGCCCCGGCGCCCGCGCTGATCCGGCCCCTGCTGAACACGCCACGCACCGCGATCGAGGCCTACTGCGCACAGCAGCAGCTCGCGCCGATCGAGGATCCGAGCAACCGGGCCGTGCGCTATGCCCGCACGCGCATCCGGCAACTCCTGCCGGCCCTCGCCGCCGAGAACCCGCAGATCATCGCGGCGCTGGGCCGCACCGCAACGATCTGCGCCGAGGACTACGCCTATCTGCAGGCGCAGCTCACTGCCCACTGGCCGTCCCTCGCCAGCGCGGGCAGTGGCGCCGTGGTGTTCCGGCGGGCGCGCTGGGCAGAGCTCCACCCCGCGCTGCAGCGCTACGCCCTGCGCCGCGCCGTGGCACAGCTGGGCGCCGCCGAGTTGAGCCTGGCCCAGATCGAGGCAGCCCGCAGCCTCGCCGCTCACCCGGGCCGGCGCATGCGCCTGGGCGCCAGCCTGCGCCTGGAGGTCGAACAGGAGCGCCTGGTGATCGCCCGGCTCGCCGCGATACCGCCGGTGGTGGTCCCCCAGCTCAAAGATGCCGAGCTACCGCTGGCTACCCCGGGGATGACCCCGCTCGATGGCGACTGGGTCTGCGTTGTGCAGCCCGGACCGCCCGCCGCCCCCTCACCCTGGTGGGTTGCCCTCGACGCGACGCAGCTCAGCGGCCCCCTGGTCCTGCGCCGGCGCCGCCCCGGTGACCGCTTTCGCCCCGCCGGCGGGCCGGGCAGCCGCTCGCTCCAGGACTTCTTTGTGGACCGCAAGGTGCCGCGCGCCCTGCGCGCGGCCTGGCCCATCCTGGCCACCCCCGACGCCGTGGTCTGGGTGGCTGGCCAGCGCGCCGATGCGCGCTTCCTCGCCGGGGCGCAGAGTCAGGGTACAATCTGGGTAGGGCTGATCAGGCAGCCTGGCGGGCGGACGCAGCCGCCCTGGGACGATGCCGGAGCGCGAGAGGGTTATATGGATCACGATATCGAGCGGGTGCTGATCTCGGCGGAGCAGCTGCGCGCGCGCATCGGCGAACTTGGCGCGCAGATCACCGCCGACTACCGCGCGGCGGGCGACCTGCTGCTGGTCGGCGTGCTGAAGGGCTGCGCGATGTTTATGGTCGACCTCGCCCGCAGCATCGCGCTGCCGCTGGCGATCGACTTCATCGCCGTGGCCAGCTACGGCGCCAGCACCGAGTCGAGCGGCGTGGTGCGCCTGCTGAAGGACCTTGACACCGACATCGCCGGCCGCCACGTGCTGATCGTCGAGGACATCATCGACAGCGGGCTGACGCTGGCCTACCTGCGCAGCCAGTTGCTGCGGCGCAACCCGGCCAGCCTGCGCATCTGCACCCTGCTCAACAAGCCCGAGCGCCGCACCGCCGATGTGCCGGTTGACTACCTGGGCTTCGACATCCCCAATGAGTTCGTTGTCGGCTATGGCCTCGACTATGCCGAGCGCTACCGCAACCTGCCCTACATCGGCGTGCTCAAGCCCGCAATCTATGGCGCCTAGCCCGCGGCGTGATCCAGATTACAATCATGCTGTGATCTGGTGCTCTTGATGGGCCAGATCGCATTTGGTATAATACGAACACGGCGTCCGGAAGCACGGCGCTGAGATGCTGCATGTGCGCAACGCGCGTAGTGGATGCCGCCCTGCCTGCTGCCCCTCGCACGCTTTCCACAGCATCGAGTCTGCTGCATGTCAGTGCAGTGTCCCGTCGTTCGCCGCACTGTGTGGCTTTATCCTAGAGGACATGACGCATGGGTGATAATCGCTGGTTAAAGAACAGTTTTGTGTATCTGATCATCCTTGTCGCGGCGCTGGCCCTGTTCTTCCAGTATTTTGGGCAGACCACGACCCAGAACAATGAGAAGGGCATCGCCGAGGTCATCGCCGACGCCAGGGCCGGTCAGATCAAGCAGATTGCCGCGCAGGCGGGCGACGAGCAGATCATCGTCACCTACAACGATGGGACGGAGTACCGCTCCCGCCTCGAGAGCAACGATAGTGTGATGGGGCTGCTCGCCGACTTCGACATCCCGCTGACCAACAACGAAGGGCGGCAGTTGATCAATGTGCGGGTCAGCCCGGCGCCGGCCTGGGGTGGGCTGCTGAGCATCTTCACCATCCTGCTGCCGACGCTGCTGCTGATCGGCTTTTTCGTCTTCTTCATGCGCCAGGCCCAGGGCTCCAACAACCAGGCGCTCTCGTTCGGCAAGAGCCGGGCGCGCATGTTTGCCGGCGATAAGCCGACGGTCACCTTCGCCGATGTGGCTGGCCAGGAGGAGGCCAAGCAGGATCTCACCGAGATCGTGGAGTTCCTGAAGTTCCCCGATAAGTTCGCCGCCCTCGGCGCGCGCATTCCGCGCGGCGTGCTGATGGTGGGCCCGCCCGGCACCGGCAAGACGCTGCTCTCGCGGGCGGTGGCCGGTGAGGCCGGGGTGCCCTTCTTCAGCATCTCCGGCTCCGAGTTCGTCGAGATGTTCGTCGGCGTAGGCGCCTCACGCGTGCGCGACCTGTTCGACCAGGCCAAGCGCAATGCGCCCTGCATCGTCTTTATCGACGAGATCGACGCCGTCGGGCGCCAGCGTGGCGCCGGCCTCGGCGGCTCGCACGACGAGCGCGAGCAGACGCTCAACCAGATCCTGGTCGAGATGGACGGCTTCGACACCAATACCAATGTGATCGTCGTCGCCGCCACCAACCGGCCCGATGTGCTCGACCCGGCGCTGATCCGCCCCGGACGCTTCGATCGCCAGGTGGTGCTTGACGCGCCCGATGTCCGCGGTCGCATGGACATTCTCAAGGTCCATACCAAGGGCAAGCCGCTGGCTGAGGATGTCAATATCGAGGTGATCGCCCGCCTCACGCCTGGCTTCTCCGGCGCCGACCTGATGAATGCGGTCAATGAGGCCGCCATCCTCGCCGCACGCCGCTCGAAGAAGAAGATCGGTATGGCCGAACTGCAGGACTCGATCGAGCGCGTCGCGCTCGGTGGGCCGGAGCGCCGCTCGCGGGTGATGACCGACCGCAAGAAGCTGGTCGTTGCCTACCACGAGTCGGGCCATGCGATCACCGGCGCGGCAATGCCGCGGGCCAACAAGCTGCAGAAGGTTACGATCATCCCCCGCGGGCGCGCAGGCGGCTATGCGCTCTTCCTGCCCGACGAGGATAATCTCGGGCTGCAGAGCCTGGCCTACTTCAAGGCCGAGATGGTCGTGGCGATGGGCGGGCGCGCCGCCGAAGAGATCGTCTTCGGCCCCGAGGAGGTCACAACCGGCGCCTCGGCGGACCTGGTCAGCGTCACTCGCACCGCCCGCGCGATGGTGACGCGCTATGGCATGAGCGACAAGCTCGGCCCGATCGTCTTTGGCGAGAAGGAAGAGTTGATCTTCCTGGGGCGCGAGATCAGCGAGCAGCGCAACTATGGCGATGAGGTTGCGCGCCAGATCGATGCCGAGGTGCACCGGCTGGCCACCGAGGCCTATGAGAACGCGATGCAGGTGCTGATCAATAATCGCGCCGTGCTCGACGACATGGCCAACGCCCTGCTCGAGTTCGAGACGCTCGAGGGTGAGCAACTGGCCGAACTGCTCAGCCGGGTCAAGCCGCTGGTCATCGATATGAGCCGCAACGGCAAGCCCGCTGAGAGCACTACCACGGCCCTCCCGCCACCGCCCGCCGCTGGCCCGCTGCCGGCCTGATACGCCCATTACCACCACATCAAAGGGGCGGGCCTTGTGCCCGCCCCTTTGGTAACTGTTCACACCCGGGGTAACCCACGCGCCTGGGATCGCGGGCAAGATGCCCGCGCTCCCGGGAGACATGTGAACACGTACCCCCTTTGATGTGGGGGCGCTGGCTTGTCTTATACCAAATCCAGTTGGCAGTTCCGCATTGTCGTTGCCGTCATCGCTCATCGTGACGCCATGTGCGGCAATCTGCAATCCAAAATCTGCAATCGGAAATGGTATTATTCCGCATTATCAATCTGCGCGCGCTGCAGGGCGCCGCTGTAGTCCACGTACACGCTCTTCCACTCACTGAACACATCGAGCATGGTCGGCCCCGCCTCGCGGTGGCCGTTGCCGGTGGCCTTGACCCCGCCGAAGGGCAGGTGGATCTCCGCGCCAATGGTTGGCGCGTTGACGTAGACGATCCCCGCCTCCAGGTCGTGCATCGCCCGGTACGCAGCGTTGATGTCGCGGGTGTAGATCGAGGCCGAGAGGCCATAGGCCACGTCGTTGGCCACCGCCAGCGCCTCGTCCAGGCTCGTCACCTCGATCACGCTCAGCACCGGGCCGAAGATCTCCTCGCGGGCGATGCGCATCTGCGGGGTGACGCCGGTAAACACGGTGGGCTGGACGAAGAAGCCGTGGGCATACGCACCCTCTGTGAGCTGCGCGCCGCCGCAACGCAGGGTCGCGCCCTCGCGCCGGCCAAGCTCGATGTACTCAAGTACCCGCCGCACCTGATCCGCGTTCACCAGCGGGCCCATCTCGGTCTCGGGGTCCAGCCCATTGCCGATGCGCAGACTGGTCGCCCGCTGCACGATCCGCTCGACCAGCGGGCCGGCCACCGCGCGGTGGACGATCAGGCGGCTGGTGGCGGTGCAGCGCTGCCCGGTGGTGCCGAAGGCGCCCCAGACCACGCCCTGCTCCACCAGGTCTAGGTCGGCATCATCCATGACGATCAGCGGGTTCTTGCCGCCCATCTCCAGGCTGACGCGCTTGAGTTGGCGCGCGCCCAGTTCGTAGACCAGGCGGCCCACCTCGGTGCTGCCGGTGAAGGAGATGACCGGCACATCGGGGTGTTCGACCAGCGGCTGCCCGGCGCTCGGCCCGAAGCCGGTGACGATATTGACGACGCCAGGGGGTAGGCCAGCCTCGACCAGGCACTCCACCAGGTTGTAGGTACTCAGCGAGGCGTCCTCGCCGGGCTTGATCACCACCGTGTTGCCGCAGACCAGGGCCGGCAGCATCTTCCACGACGCGATCGCCATCGGGAAGTTCCAGGGAGTGATCATGCCGACCACGCCGATCGGCTGGCGGATGCTCATCTGGAACTTGTTGGGCAGCTCCGAGGGGGTGGTGACACCGTGCATGCGCCGCCCCTCGCTACCGGCGTACTGCGCCATGCCGATCGCCTCGACGATGTCGCCGCCGGCCTCGAAGAGCGGCTTGCCCATCTCGCGGGTCAGATCGCGGCTGTAGCGCTCCTTGCGCGCCTGCAGCAACTCGGCGGCCTTGAGCAGGATCTCGCCGCGCCGCGGCGCCGGCACGCGCCGCCAGGCCGGGTAGGCCGCCTTCGCCGCGGCCACCGCGTCGTTCACATCGGCGGC
>Ga0272446_1007000_pt1 | contig 11459 bp, 8 predicted proteins | sample YNPCB0061_FD_194587 | JGI IMG/M metagenome (GOLD analysis project Ga0272446, IMG submission 194587) | Hot spring microbial mat communities from Yellowstone National Park, WY, United States - YNP-CB-006-1 | ecosystem: Environmental > Aquatic > Thermal springs > Hot (42-90C) > Sediment | place...
TGAGACTGCGCACCGAGGCGGACTTTGAAATTGGAGAAGAAGCAGAGGTTTTTCTTTCTGATCTGCGCCGCAGACTCCAATACCTGGAAGTTATTCCTGGGGTGCCCGTCGAAAGCGTTATTCGCTGTAACGCCCATGTGGCCCTGGCACCCTATCCTGAAGAGCCTGAGGGTTTTGTAAAATTAAGGAACCTTAACTCCTTTAACTTCGTCAGAAAGGCTATTAACACTGAACTGAACCGGCAGGAAGAAATTCTTGAACACGGCGGCACCGTTTTGCCAGAAAGCCGAATCTGGAATGAAACCAAAAGCACCACCGAATCCTTCCAAAAGCGAAAGTTAGAAAACCGTCCCAAATTTGCCCCCCTGGAGAAGGTTCCGCCCTTTACTCCAGGGCCCGATATTCTGGAAGCTCTGGAATCCTTTACGGTAGAACTGCCGGAGCCCCGTCGTAACCGGGTTATGGCCCAATACGGCCTTACCCTTCCCCAGGCAGAGTTTGTGTGCGATGAAAAAAGCAGGGCCGATTATTTTGAAAGAACCATTGAGCTGGGAGCGAACCCTCGGGAGACAGCCCAATGGCTTTCATCCTATGTGATAAAAGAATTTAAGCGGCTTCAGCTAACCCCCAATACCGCCCCATTAACTCCGGAGCGTTTTGCAGAGATCCTGAGGATGCTATCGGATCGACGTATCCATACGGGGATTGCAAAGCAAACCATTACCGCCGTTCTAGAAGAAAACAAGGACCCGGAACTGATTGTTAAAGAGCGCGGCTGGGAACAGCTCACCGACGAACGGGTTATTTCTGATATAGTTCGTAAGGTAATTGATGAAAATCCCCTCGAAGTAAAACGGGTCAGAGAGGGTGATGCCCGGCCCATCCGATTCCTAACCGGCCGGATTATGCGGGAAACCGGAGGACTCGCAGAACCTAACATGGTTAAGGAAATTCTTCGGGAACAGCTTTCCGTATCCCTCGTGTATGTCCTTTCCATGGGTGGGGCCATCTCAGGCCGCCTGGCCGAAGACGGCATGGTGGAAAGCGGTGATGAACGGGTACTCAAGGAACTTATCCACCAGCGGATGAATGGCTTTGAATCTAAAATCCGCTTTGAATCGGTCCAGGTTGGCCGAATTCTATCAGAAGAGATCATTCCATCCGATTGGGCGGCCCTCATTACCACCATTACAGAGCGTATTAATTCGGGAACCGCCAACGGTATTGTGGTGGCCCATGGAACAGATACCCTGCCCTATACGGCGCCGCTCCTCTACTGGCTCTTTGCCGATGCGGGGGTTCCTATTGTACTAGCCGCATCATCTACTGCGCCGGGCACATCCAATGAGGCCGCCGAAACCATGGATATGGCCATCAATCTGGCGGTAAAAGAAAAGACTGGGGTTTATGTGGTACACAGCGGCAGAGTTTTGTCTCCGCTGAACCTTAAATTTGAGCGGATCGGGTCCGATGGCTTCCGGAACTGGAACATGCAAAAACCCATCCATTATGGTTCATCCCTTTTAACGGGTATGCTCGAGGCTGACCAGTATGTCTTAACCCAACTGCTCGAAGAAGCGGCCAATTCAATGTGTGTCATCCGGATATATCCGGGACTTCGTTCAGATTATCTTACCGCTCTGATGGATCAGGGGGTCCGGTACTTCTTCCTGGAACTCTACGATACGGGTACGGCGGGCTTCCGCGAAGGCCCCTATTCGCTCAAGCGGGCCTTTGCCATGGGCAGAAAAAGGCAGGCCCGGTTCTACTGTACATCCCAACAGGAAGGGTTGGTAGATTTTTCCGGGTACAGTACCTCTAAGGAACTGTGGAAAGAAGGGGCCGTACCCATGGGGGTTTACACAACAGAAACGGTAGTGGCCCGCTACCTCGCCGCCAGCATCATCGCCGACAGCGAGCAGGAACGGGATGAGCTTATGGAACGGGCCGGCCCTGAATCCCTACAGTGAGGCAGGAAGGGGCTCGTTTATCGTATCCCAGGCTACATAGGGGGAATGCTGTTTCCCGATAGGTTCTACTTTAAAACGGAACATCCCGCAGTTATGCACCGGTATGAGGGGAAACCAGGACCTACAGCCAAAGGTAACTCGAAACAGCCATTGCAGAAAACCCGCATGACTTACCGCAATTACCCCATGAAGGTTGTGTTCTATAGCCTGGTCCCGTAAAAAGGCCCAGGATGCAAGGGCCCTGTCGTAAAGTGCTGTTTCCGATTCAGCCTCTGGTATGGCGGCCCAGCTTTTCGAGCGAAAATGGGGCCACAATTCATTCGTTTCTGACTTTACATCGGCCCAGGCCTTCCCTGTCCAGACTCCTGTATCCAATTCAGTCAGGGATGGAACCACCTGGGGCTTTACAAAACCTGCGCTCTCGGCGATATGTTCTGCGGTTTCTCGAGCCCGGCCCATGGGGGATGTGTAAAGCCCTACCAGATCCGGCTTTGAACAGAAGGGGAGGGCCTGTAACTGACGACCCCGAAGCCGGGCCTGTTCACGGCCCCGATCGGTGAGGGGGTAATCGAGTAGGCCCTGGAACACCCCATTGGCATTCCCTTCGCTTTCCCCATGCCGGATAAACACAAACTCTACCGGGTGTTTCAGATTCTGAAAAAAGTCTCCATCCACTCGTTCTGACATGGTATTCATTATTGCTCCGATACCTGGTAGAAAATCCTAATATGTTCTTCCTTAGCTCGATGCTTCATCTTTAAAAGCAGGGTCTGTTCCGACTCCGAATAGGCCCAACCAGATGAATCATACCGTTCAAAGCGAGGATCCGTACGGAAATCGATATTATAGAGCTGAATCTTTTTAAAGGGTTTTACACCCTTAATCATCATATAGTGGGTTTCGCCTTCAAAGAAGGGAACCGTGATATCAAGAACTGAACCATCGTAGGTCGCAGAAAGGGGCCCCGCCGCGGTCCATGCCCAAAGGCCTGCATAACCTGATTGGCTTAAATCTTCTACCCGAGGATAATAAAGGTATCCCGTAACTTGTGGATAGATACGGGCTGAGGCGATTCGCCCTTCCCCTACCGGTACAAAAGAGGCTTTATCCGCCGACAGGTCCGCAAACGCGGGAAGGGAACCATTTGTATCAGATAAATCCAAAGCGGAAAGGATCAGCGTTTTTCCCAGGCCAATCCAGTCAGCAAGCCCTGCGGAACTTCCATACTGTAGTAATGCGTTCCCCAACCTGAGGGTATAGAGAAGGTCCCCTTGACCGGATGGGAAAGCTAGCACTTTGCCCTCTGAACTGGGTTTTAAAGTCCCCGCAATCACAAATAGGGCCTGATCTTTAAGCCGCTCAAAGGGATTTTCATCGGATCCCCGATATTTTTTCCACAGAACGGTATCTTCAATAACGCCAACCGCCGTCGCAGGTGTTAAGGTACTCGGGTCAAGGGCTTTAACCAGATTTACGAGTTCATCAACAAGGGTCTTTGATCCTCGGACCGAAAGAGTCCTGATAAGATCTGGTTCGGCAAGAATATCCAGAGTCTTTTCATTGATCATCCGGGAAAGACGGCCCAGGTATTCTCTATCGGTGGAAGCAAGACCCCGCAAGGCTTCATCCAGACGGCCAAAGAATGCAGAGGACCGATAGGTACGCTGACTGCCCTCCAGGAACGCCGCAGGGGTAGTACCGGTGGCGCTCCGATAATTACCCTTTCTTGCCGCCTGAGAGACATAGGCCAAAACGGTAGATTCATCGGGGGATCCCGCCATGCTTCGTTCCCAACTGCTTCCAGCATGGGTAAGCCAGCGGTTAATTGCCCCCGTATAGGCTTGATCATCCAGGGCGCTGGCAAGAACCAGATCGCCCGGATTAAAGCCCTTCTTTTCGGGGATTTGGCCATAGGAAGCCAGGGCCATATTCCCTTTCAGGCTGATAAATTTATTCTGAAAATCGATCGCGGAACCGCTGAATGAATAATTTTTACCCCCCGCAGAGACCATATACCGATTTTTTTCGTCGACCGTAATATGGGAAGACCGAAGCGGCCGGAAGGGCAGCCGAATTTCCTGAGCTGAGGCGTCAAGAACAGCCTGAATACTCAGGGTTTCAACCCCATTAGCAAAAAGGGTTTTAAAAATAAGGGAACTGCCATCGGCCAGCTCAAGCCGAACCCCCGTATCTAAAACAGAAAAAGCCCGTGCCGAAAGGGGAATTCTGGAACCCTTTGTTGTAAGAGCCGTAAATCCTTCATCTTCGGCGAGTCTAAATTCCATGCCGCCAAAGAACACCGAAAACCGCCCGGAAACCTGAACCGGTTCATTCTTGGCTTGTTTTTTAATTTCATTGACATCCAGATAATTGCTGGACACTACCATGGAACCAAGATTCAGGGTAAAGGCCGTTTTTCGCACATATTGAATGAGAACGAGGGCAATAAATACCGCCACATAGAGGCCAAAGAGGCCGATTGTTCGTAGAACTACATGTCTTTTCATTAGTAGCAGGATACCCCATCCTTTAGTTTAATTTCAACTTGCCGATTCTTATACCATCATATACTATACCACCCATGGTCAAGGATTGTATGCAAAGCAAAGGTTTAAAATCTGATTACTTTTATATCGTTGTCATAACAGCCCTCGGAATTATTACGGCCTGCGCCACCAGTCCAGGGGGAACTTCAGTACCTGCAGAAAAGGCCCCGGCGCTTACTGTGGCAAAGCCCGCTGAAAAGGCTCCCGCGGTAAAACCTCCGGCAGAACAAACCGAACAGGAAAAAACTGAACAGGTACTTTCATCGATTCGGGTATCGATGCAAAGGGGTGATTTTGCCAAGGCATTAGAGCTATTTAACGGGCTTTCCAATGAAATAGCCGCCACCGCTGACATGCAGAGGATGAAGGCGACCATTCTTGCCGCAGGGGGCAATATACCGGAAGCCAGAAACACCCTGCAAAAACTCCTCGCAACGGAGGGGGAAAACCAGGATACCCTCTTTTTGCTCGCCAGCGTCGAAGGCATGGCGGGTAACACGGGGGAACAGAAAAAGCTTCTGGAAAAACTTGTGTCCATCAATCCCAAAAATACCCAGGCTCTAACCAGTCTAGGTGATGTGGCCTATGCGGCAAAAACCTACAAGCTTGCCGAAGCTTACTATAAAAAAGTCCTCTCCATAGATCCCAACAACAGCGAAGCCCTGCTCGGAAAGGGCAAGGTAGACCGCTACAACAGGGATCCTAAGTCAGCTGAGGAAGCCTTTACGAAGGTCATCACCATGAACCCTGAATGGGCCCTCCCCCTGCAGGAACGGGCCCGGCTGTACCGGGAAAACAACTTCCTGAGAGAGGCCTTAGCGGATCTGGATAAGGCAAAGGGCCTGGCTCCAAAGGACTATTGGGTTGCCCTGGACAGGGGAAATGTACTTTTAGATTTAGGCAGAAAGGAAGAAGCCCTTTCCGAATTTGATAGGGCCATCAGCATTGATGGGGACTACTTTCTCGCCTATGTGTATAGCGCCGGTATTAAGGATGAACTCGAAGACTACCCGGGGGCAGAACGGGCGTACAAACGGCTTTCAGAACTTAACCCCGATTATTACTTTGCATTCGAAGCCTTAGGAATTCTCTATATGCGGGACAGGCGCTGGCCCCAGGCAAAGGATGCTTTTATAGAAGCCTATAAGCACGCACCAAACCACAGCTCCTATGCGCTACTGGCAGCCATCAACTGGTACCGAAGCGGGAAAAGCCAGGATGTACGGGGCTTCCTTGAAAAGGTCATTCCAACGGTAGACCAAAACAGCATCGACTGGTATATGCTCAGACTCTTCTATGATTTTTCAGGGGACACGGATATAGCTACCCGTATCGGTAACGAAAAGAAGCTCGATGTAAAGGCCCGAATGCTCTATTACTTAGCCCAATACTATGACCTTAAGGGAAATACCAACCTGGCCAACAAGTATTTCATGCTCGTTCGGGACATGAACCGGAAAAACATGATTGAATGGCGGCTGAATCAGTGGGAGATCGAGGCCCGAGGCTTACAAAACCTGAGTTCCTAGGTTTATACTTTACAGTATGGGCAGTAGTTCCGCCTTTGAACAATTCAACTACATCCTGGCAACCCTGAGGATGAAGCAGATTGATGACACGATCCTCGTCCAGCCCCATGATTTTCCAGATCATGATGCGGTTGCTTCCGCCTTTGGGTTGGGGCGGCTCTTGGAACGACTCGGCTTTAAGGTGCGGCTTGTGCATCGCTACCCCATCCGCAGTCACTCCCTGACTGCCATGATCCGGGATCTCCATATTCCCATACAGCGCCTTGATGAACTGCTCCCCACTGACTGGACCGACGCCCCCTGCATTATTGTAGATGGGAGCCCCAACAATGCCAATGCCCATCCTATAACTTCCAACGTTATTGCCGTTATCGACCATCATGTGAACCCCGGGGAACTGGAGGTTCCCTTTGTCGATATCCGTACAAGCTACGGAGCCTGCTCCAGCATCATCGCCGATTACTGGCAGGAGGCGGACCTCATTCCTGACCGGGAAACAGCCACAGCTTTGCTTATGGGCATACAGATTGATACGGATTTCCTTTCACGACGGGTAAGCCCCGCGGATCTTAATGCCCACCACCGCTTGTTTTTCCAGGCCGATTGGCAATTTGCTACCCAGGTAGTCAAAGCATCCCTTTCTCTTTCTGACCTTAAGGCTTTTCATTTTGCCACAAATCACTATCTTACCCAGGGAAACCTTTTTTTTACCATGCTGCCCACCGAATGCACCCAGGAACTTATCTCTATTTTGGCGGATTTTTTTCTCCGACTGCGGGAAATACTCGTAACAGTTATTGTCGAAGCCGGCGGGGATCGGTATCATGTGTCGGTCCGCAGTAGATCGCCGGATATATCCGCCGCCAATGTAATACGGCTTGCCCTGGCAGGGATCGGCGAAGGGGGCGGACATGACCATATGGCGGGGGGCTTTATTCATGCATCCGCTCATATTGATGAACAGGCCCTGTTCCGTCGCTTTATAAAAGCCATGGAAACGGCCCAGGAGAACCAATGAACGAGAAAACACAAACACGACTTATCCTGCAAAACCGGGAGATCATCCTGGTAGGGACCGCCCATGTATCCCGGGAAAGTATCGATGAAGTACAAGGTATCATCCGGGATGAAAAGCCCGACATGGTCTGTGTAGAATTAGACGCTGGCCGCCTGGCTTCCATGACCCAGCAGGATTCCTGGGAGAAACTGGACCTGGTTAAGGTTTTTAAAGAAGGCAAGGGCTTTCTTCTCATGGCAAACCTGGTGCTCTCCAGTTTTCAGCGGAGGCTTGGACAGAATATGGGGGTAAAACCGGGGGATGAAATGAAGGCCGCCATCGACACCGCCGCTGAATTAGGCATCCCCTACAGCCTCTGCGACCGGGAGGTCCAGCTTACCCTAAAACGGGCCTGGAGCAGCTGTGGGTTCTGGAGCAAGAACAAGCTCCTGGCAACCCTGCTTTCCAGCGCATTTACCACCGAAAAGATTTCAGAACATGAGATAGAAGCCCTTAAAGATAAAAACGAACTGGATAACATGATGGCCGAACTGGCGGATTATCTGCCTGAAGTAAAAAAAACCTTAATCGATGAACGGGACCAGTATTTGGCGGCTAAAATCTGGGCAAGCCAGGGGAACCGCATCGTGGCCGTCATCGGTGCGGGCCATATGGGAGGTGTTTCGGCCCACCTGGAAAAAATCGCCCGGGGCGAAGCATCGGTGGATACGAGCGAATTGGAACAGCTTCCTCCCCCCTCTCTCTTCAGCAAACTTGCCCCATGGATTATCCCTGCCCTTATTATTGCCTTAATCGTGGCTGGTTTTTTTAAAAGCGGCGGTTCGGTAAGTATCAGCATGCTCGTACAGTGGATGCTCTGGAACGGATCGCTGGCGGCCCTGGGAACCGTCCTTGCCTTGGGGCACCCCCTTTCCGTTCTTACGGCCTTTCTGGGAGCTCCCGTGGCTACCCTTAACCCATTTGTTGGGGTGGGGCTCTTTGCAGGAGTTGTCGAGGCCACCCTTCGGCGGCCCCGGGTCCAGGATATTGAGCATTTAGCGGAGGATGTCACCAGCCTTCGGGGCCTCTATCGTAACCGGGTCAGCCGGGCCCTGCTCGTCTTTTTCCTTTCTTCCCTGGGAGGGGCCATTGGAAACTTTATATCCATTCCCTTCCTGACGAACCTGGTGATTAAATAGCCAATACGGGGGAGGCTCCAAAAAATCGGTTTGATTTTTTGGAGCGCCTAAAAAACGTTACCGTAAGCCCCGGCGTTTTGCCTCTTTGTACAGGGCGGTAACAATCCCCTCTAGCTCGCCGGGGCCAACCATGTTCATAATTTGGGCTTGCAGGGGAAAGTCCTTCCGTACAAGCCCCACATTTAAATTCCGAACCTTTACTGCGGCACCGCTGGCGGTCGAAACCTCTTCCATAAACCAGCCCCCCTCTGAACCGCCTAAAGAGCCATCGGACCCCAAGAGGTGCCAGCGGATTTCAGCACGACGCTGTTCAGGATATTCAACGTATTCGTAGCGCATATCATACTCGGTCGGGTAGGTATAACCCAGGATATGTATTTCGTAGCGCTGGCGGACCTCATACAGGCCCCCATCCTGCTTAAGCATGGTGATTTTAGCAAGCCGGGGCATATAAGCAACCTGGGAGGGAAAATCCAGGAACACCTCCGCAAAGGACTTCAGAGAAAGGGGTAACAGGGCCTGAATGTCCTGTTTTGTTCGTATCCAGGTTACCCGATCCTCCTTAGGCAAGGTCTCTAATGAAAAAAGCATGGTTTTAGCCTTTTCGCTCAAGGTTGTACCCGACGGAGGAAAGCCCCAGGGATCCTGCTGAAGGAGGGGATCATTTGCAAGAAAAGGGTTAGCAAACACAACACCTATTGATAGGTTGATACAAAGGATGAGCAGAAACGTGCGCATATTGTTCCTCATTCATACACAATTTTCGGTGCCCGGCGGATTGCAATCTTCCAGGAAAGACCCGTACCAATATTGTAGGCCCGGGAAAAGGACCCCTGATTTATGGCCACCGCCACATTCAATAGGGAGTTAATATACACCAGGGGTTCCCCCACATTAACATCCGCAAAAGAGCGGGCATAGGTCATCGTATTCCGATATACCTCCCGGGTGTCGTTCCGGATGGAAACTTCTACCCGTCCCCCATAGGGAATATTCAGCCCTTCAAAAAGTTTGTGGGGAATATTTGACCAGAGACTGCCAAAGCGCACGTCCAGGGCATCGATGGTGCCGCTGACTATATCTCCTTCCCGCTGGGCAGGCACCATAGGGAGCTGAACAAGACAGTCGGGACCCAGGGCCTCACCAACCGATTCAAAGGTAATTAGCCCTGCGGCAAGCCGGGCACCCGTATAGGCATACACATCCCGGCCATGAAAGGTGTAGGAAAGTTCAGACCCTGCCAGCCGGTTTTTTCTCTCATCTAAAAGTCGTACCGCTTCGATACCATAAAAGGCCTGTACATGGGTCAAGGTACCATTATCGGGGGTAACCACCAGGTGACCGCTCTTTGTTTTAGCCACCACGCTTCTCCGGTTGCTCCCCACTCCCGGGTCCACCACCGATACAAACACCGTCCCCTCTGGCCAATATCCCAGGGTTTGCACCAATCGATAGGATGCTTCCCAGACATTGTAGGGGGGAATATCGTGGGTAATGTCAAAAATCTTTAAATCCTGGGCTACCTTTAGAGCCACGCCATACATGGCCGAAACAGCCCCATCGGAAAGACCAAAATCACTCTGAAAAACTAAAGCCTGTTTCAAGGATGAACCCTCCGTTTAAGGCGCTTTTCGAGGGAACGAACCGCCAAGGAAAGAGAAATAGTGATGACCAGATAAAAGAAGGCTACCACATTGTAGGTTTCAAAAAACTTAAAGGTTGATGCAGAATACACCTTGCCAAGCTGGGTAATATCCTGTACCCCCAGGGCGGATACCAATGACGAATCCTTCACGATAGCTACGAACTCATTGGCCAATGCAGGAAGCACATTCCGGATTGCCTGGGGCAGAACCACCTTCCGCAGGGTCTGACCGTGACTTAGACCTAAGGCATGGGCCGCTTCTACCTGCCCCCGGGGGACACTCTCAATGCCAGCCCGAAATATTTCCGCGATAAAGGCCGCGTATCCAAAGGTCAGGGCAAGTACCGCCCGGACGGTAAAGTTAAAGGACCGGACCTCTACCGGAGCAAGCCAGCCCAGATTGATGAACGGCCGGATGAGCCAGTTCAGGGCAGTGGCTAAGGCGGGGGCCCCCACGAAGGCGATATAGTAAAGGATAACCAGCATAGGCAGGCCCCGCACCACCTCGATATAAAAGGTGGCCAGTTCCCGGAAGGGTTTAAAGGGGGAAGCCCGCAAAAGCCCCAGCACAAGTCCCAACAAGACCGATGTGCCATAGGCGATGAGGGATACCGTAATGGTAACCCCCAGGCCCTGGGCGATTGCAGAAAATATAACCCTGCTGTCAGCAGAAGCGGCGGCGGATATGATAATTGCCACCGCTAAAAGGGCAAGCAGAGCCAGCCACCAGGGAAAATCCCGATTTTTCATACCCTACAGATTAAGGCTGATATTCAAAGAACCATTTCGTGTTCAGTTTATCCAGGGTTCCATCGGCCTTCATGGATTCAATGGCCTTATTAAAGGGTTCCACCAAATCCGAACCTTTTTTAAAGATAAAACCGAATTCCTCTGTTCCCAGGGCTTCGCCTATAACCTTAAGCTTCCCAGGATTGGCCCCTACATACCCCTTACTGGAAGCCGCATCCATCAGAACCGTATCCACATCTCCTGCAAGGAGGGCCTGGACCGCCGCGCCAAAGGTTTCAAAGAGTTTAATCCGGGGATTGGACTCATTCCCATCAAGTACGTTGTAGACTGCTACATAGAAGTTCGTGGTTCCAGCCTGGGAACCAATGAGCAATTTAGGATTTGCTGCAAAGGATTTAGCATCGGTAAAGCGGTTTTCATTGGCCCGAACCAGCATAAACTGCTGGCTTGTCATATAGGGTATGGAAAAATCTACCTGGCCCTTCCGCTCATCGTTAATGGTGATACCGTCCATACCTACATCAAACTGACCATCCCGAACCGCCTGAATCATCGTATCCCAGGAGGTTACCTTCCACTCCACCTTGGCATGTAAGCGGCGGGCAATCTCTTCTGTGGCATCATATTCCCATCCCATGGCTTTTCCGGTTTTGGGGTCCACAAAATTAAGGGGCGTATAGGCATTTTCGGTAACCGCCACAATGGTCCGGCCCTTTAGGTCAGGAAGTGCGGCGCTGAGCGTTCCCTGGGTAGGCTGGGCGGCAGAACTTTCTGCTTTTTTAGCACAGGATGCAAAACCTAGAAGCGTCAGCATTACAAAAAT
>Ga0272446_1007001_pt1 | contig 11459 bp, 8 predicted proteins | sample YNPCB0061_FD_194587 | JGI IMG/M metagenome (GOLD analysis project Ga0272446, IMG submission 194587) | Hot spring microbial mat communities from Yellowstone National Park, WY, United States - YNP-CB-006-1 | ecosystem: Environmental > Aquatic > Thermal springs > Hot (42-90C) > Sediment | place...
TGTATTCGGATGAAACACATCATGCAGTGAAACCCGACCCAGAATACGATCGTAGAGTGATTCAACAATTTCATCATTGTTTTTCAATGCAGTCATTTGCAAGCCACGCAATGTACCGCAGTCTTCTTCTGTAATGATTACATCCTGAGAAACGTCTACGAGTCTTCGGGTAAGGTAACCGGCATCGGCTGTTTTAAGGGCTGTATCGGCCAACCCTTTACGGGCACCGTGGGTTGAGATAAAATACTCAAGAATCGACAATCCTTCTTTAAAGTTCGCAAGGATAGGGTTCTCGATAATTTCATTTCCGGTATCACCACTCTTCTGAGGCTTTGCCATCAGACCGCGCATTCCGCAAAGCTGACGAATCTGCTCTTTGGAACCCCTTGCTCCTGAATCCAGCATCATATACACAGGGTTGAAGCCCTGCTTGTCTTCGCTGATCTGTTTCATCAGAATCTGGGTAAGGCGGGAATTGGTATGTGTCCAGATGTCGATGATCTGGTTGTAACGTTCGTTGTTGGTAATGAATCCCATGTTATAGTTATTCATTACTTCTTCTACCTGCTCCATGGCATCGGAGATCAGCTCTTCTTTTTCTTTCGGAATGATGATATCATCAATTACGAAAGACAGACCACCCTTGAATGCCATGTAGTAACCTAGATTCTTGATATCATCCAGGAATTTGGCAGTAGTAGGCATATCGGTGTTTTTGAAAATATCACCGATGATATCACGCAACGACTTTTTAGTAAGCAGTTGATTGATGAATCCGTAGTTGGATGGTACTACCTCGTTAAAAATCACTCGTCCAACGGTTGTTTCAAGTAATTCATTTTTCAGTGAACCATCTGACTGGCGAACATTCACTTTTACCTTAATCCAGGCATGCAGGTCAACACGCTTTTCGTTGTATGCAATGATTACCTCCTGCGGACCATAGAAAATCATACCCTCTCCTTTTACTGGATTATCTGGAACAGATTTTCTGCCTTTGGTAATGTAATATAGACCAAGAACCATGTCCTGAGATGGTACGGCAATAGGTGCACCGTTAGCAGGATTGAGAATATTATGAGAACCCAGCATCAGCAACTGTGCTTCCAAAATAGCAGCATTGCCCAGTGGTACGTGTACCGCCATCTGGTCACCGTCAAAATCAGCGTTGAAGGCTGTACATGAAAGTGGATGTAACTGAATTGCTTTTCCTTCAATCAATTTTGGCTGGAAGGCCTGAATACCCAAACGGTGAAGTGTTGGGGCACGGTTTAGCAGAACCGGATGTCCTTTCAACACATTTTCCAGTATCTCCCAGATAACAGAGTCGCGGCGATCAACTATCTTCTTTGCAGACTTAACAGTTTTTACCAAACCACGCTGTATAAGTTTGCGAATAATAAACGGTTTGAATAATTCTGCAGCCATATCTTTGGGCAAACCACATTCGTGCATTTTCAGCTCAGGGCCTACCACAATTACCGAACGGGCAGAATAGTCAACACGCTTACCCAACAGGTTCTGACGGAAGCGTCCCTGCTTTCCTTTCAGACTGTCTGAAAGCGATTTCAGCGGACGGTTAGCATCCGTCTTCACAGCGCTTGATTTTCTTGAATTATCAAACAACGCATCCACAGCTTCCTGCAGCATACGCTTTTCATTACGAAGAATTACTTCTGGTGCCTTGATCTCAATCAAACGCTTCAAACGGTTATTCCGGATAATTACCCGGCGATACAGATCGTTGAGGTCAGAAGTAGCAAAGCGGCCACCATCCAGCGGAACGAGTGGACGAAGATCCGGCGGAATAACTGGTATCACCTTAATAACCATCCATTCCGGACGGTTTACAATACGGGTATTGGCATCACGAAAAGATTCCACAACCTGTAACCGCTTTAGGGCTTCCTGCTTACGCTGCTGAGAAGTTTCATTGTCGGCCTGATGACGAAGGTTGTATGAAAGTTCGTCCAGATTCAACCTAGACAATAAATCATACAATGCATCACCGCCCATCTTGGCAATAAACTTATTCGGATCGTTGTCATCCAGATACTGATTATCTTTAGGAAGTTTCTCCAGAATATCAAGATATTCTTCTTCAGAAAGAAAATCGAGGTAATTAACGCCATCAGCGGCTTTGATACCTGGCTGAATCACCACATATTTTTCGTAGTAAATAATGGCTTCCAGTTTTTTGGTAGGAAGGCCCAGCAATAATCCGATCTTATTAGGTAAAGAACGGAAATACCAAATGTGAGCAACAGGCACGGTAAGCATAATATGTCCTGTTCTTTCACGGCGAACTTTCTTTTCAGTTACTTCTACACCGCAACGGTCACACACAATGCCTTTGTATCGAATTCCTTTGTACTTACCGCAACCGCACTGCCAGTCTTTTACCGGACCGAAGATACGTTCGCAGAACAAACCATCACGCTCCGGCTTAAATGTACGGTAGTTGATGGTTTCGGGCTTAATTACTTCACCACTGGAGCGATCCAGAATATCTTCGGGAGACGCCAGACTGATGGTAATTTTTGAAAAATCGCTTGTTGATTTGCTATCTTTAATCATATCCGGATATGATGGTGTTAATATTAATGATTAATCCAATGTTATCTTCAGTCCAAGACCTCTTAATTCATGCAACAATACGTTGAATGATTCAGGGATGCTGGGGATCGGCAGGTTATCACCTTTCACAATGGCTTCATAAGCCTTGGCGCGTCCCATTACATCATCACTCTTCACGGTAAGCATTTCCTGAAGGATATTGGCAGCACCGAATGCTTCGATGGCCCAAACCTCCATTTCACCAAAACGCTGACCTCCGAACTGTGCCTTACCTCCCAACGGTTGCTGAGTGATAAGAGAGTATGGACCGATAGAACGGGCGTGCATTTTGTCATCCACCATGTGAGACAGTTTTAGCATGTAAATTACCCCTACTGTAGCCGGTGTGTCAAACTGTTCACCCGTACCACCGTCGCGTAGATAAGTTTTACCCAAACGTGGCAATCCGGCTGATTCAATTTCACCCTGAATTTCATCCAGTGTAGCTCCGTTAAAGATTGGAGTAGCATATTTCTTACCCAATTTCAATCCGGCCCATGCCAAAATGGTTTCATAGATCTGCCCTAGGTTCATTCGCGATGGTACACCCAGCGGGTTCAAAACGATATCCATCGGAGTTCCGTCTTCAAGGAAAGGCATATCTTCAGGACGAACTATTTTAGCTACAATACCTTTGTTACCGTGACGGCCAGCCAGCTTATCACCTACTTTCAATTTTCGCTTCTTGGCAATGTACACTTTTGCAAGCTGAACAATACCGGAAGGTAACTCATCCCCCACTGTAAGGTTATACTTCTTACGCTTGTAAACTCCTAAGAGGTCGTTGTATTTGATAGAGTAATTATGAAGCAACTGCTTGATCATCCGGTTTACATCCTCATCCTTGGTCCAACCTTCCGGATTAATACCAATGAAATCTGTTTTTTCAAATGATTTGCGGTTGAATTTGGTGCCTTTTTTAATTACCTCTTCACGCAGGTTATTGAAGATTCCGTTTGAAACCATGCCATCCAGAATGGCCATGAGTTTGGTAATCAGTTTATCTTTTAAGGCAGCAAATTCTTTATCGTACTCCTTATCCAGAATTTCTACTTCTTTCTTCTCTTCTGCCTTGGCACGTTTATCTTTGATAGATTTAGAGAAAAGCTTCTTGTCAATTACTACACCATATAAAGAAGGAGGTGCTTTCAATGAAGCATCTTTCACATCTCCGGCCTTATCTCCAAAAATAGCGCGTAGCAACTTTTCTTCGGGCGAAGGATCAGATTCACCTTTTGGTGTAATTTTTCCGATCAGAATATCACCGGGAACCACTTCAGCACCAACACGGATTAGTCCGTTTTCATCTAGATCTTTGGTTGCATCTTCGCTTACATTGGGTATGTCAGCGGTCAATTCTTCCAATCCCATTTTGGTATCCCTCACCTCCATGATAAACTCATCGATGTGAACAGAAGTAAAGATGTCATCGCGTACAATCTTTTCATTGATTACAATGGCATCTTCAAAGTTATAACCTTTCCAGGGCATGAAAGCAACCAGCAGGTTTCTTCCCAAAGCCAGTTCTCCATCTTGTGTTGCAAACCCTTCGCAAAGTACCTGGCCTTTTTTGATTTTCTGTCCTTTACGAACAATCGGCTTAAGGTTTTGTGATGTATTCTGGTTGGTTTTTCTGAATTTAATCAGTTTATAGGTTACTACATCATCATCAAACGAAACCAGCTTTTGCTGATCATCGCGATTGTAGCGAACAGTAATTTTTTCAGCATCCACATATTCTACCACACCATCAAACTCGGCATTGATAAGAATTCGTGAATCGCTGGCCACACGCTCTTCCAGGCCAGTACCCACGATGGGTGATTGAGGCTGCAGCAATGGAACTGCCTGACGCATCATGTTTGAACCCATCAGGGCACGGTTGGCATCATCGTGTTCAAGGAAGGGTATTAATGAAGCGGCAATCGAAGCAATCTGATTAGGAGCAACGTCCATCAGTGCAAGTTCTCCGGGCTCTGTTACCGGGTAATCAGCTTCCTTACGTGCTTTAATTCTATTTTCAAGGAAATTCCCATCTTTATCAACTTTTGTTGTTGCCTGTGCAATGGTAGCCTCTTCCTCTTCTTCTGCGCTCAAGTAGGTTACGCTGTTCAGATTGGCTTTGCCATTCTTTACTTCATGGTATGGTGTTTCAATAAAACCAAGTTTATTGATCTTGGCAAATACACAAAGTGAAGAGATCAGACCGATGTTCGGACCTTCCGGTGTTTCAATAGTACACAAACGACCATAGTGTGTATAGTGTACGTCACGAACCTCAAATCCGGCACGTTCACGGGAAAGACCACCGGGACCCAGTGCTGAAAGACGACGCTTGTGCGTAATTTCTGCCAGCGGATTGGTTTGGTCCATGAACTGCGACAGCTGGTTTGTACCGAAGAATGAATTGATTACAGATGACAATGTTTTGGCATTGATCAGATCGATCGGTGTAAACACTTCATTGTCGCGAACATTCATTCTCTCACGGATGGTACGCGCCATACGTGCAAGACCTACACCAAACTGATTATACAATTGCTCACCTACAGTTCGTACCCGACGATTGCTCAGGTGATCGATGTCATCCACATTGGCTTTTGAATTGATCAGCTGAATAAGGTGCTTTACAATTGCAATAATATCGGTTTTGGTAAGGATGCGAACATTACTTTCAATGTTCAGGCCCAGTTTTTTATTGATACGGTAACGGCCTACTTCACCCAGGTCATAACGTTTGTCAGAGAAGAATAATTTTTCAAGTACTCCACGTGCTGTTTCTTCATCCGGGGGATCAGCATTACGTAATACACGATAGATATATTCCACCGCTTCTATTTCAGAGTTGGTGGTATCTTTTTGTAATGTATTGTAGATAATGGCAAAATCGGCAGAACTAACATCTTCCTTATGCAAAATGATGGTTTTAACGCCCGAATCAACAATCAGATCAATGTGCTGATCTTCAATAATCGTTTCACGGTCAACGATAATTTCATTACGCTCAATGGAAACTACTTCACCGGTATCTTCATCTACAAAATCTTCAATCCATGTTTTGAGCACACGGGCAGCGAGTTTACGCCCAACTACTTTTTTAAGTGTAGCTTTGCTAACCTTGATCTCATCGGCCAGGTCAAAAATTTCAAGAATATCCTTATCGGTTTCATACCCAATGGCACGGAACAGGGTAGTTACCGGTAATTTTTTCTTACGGTCGATGTAAGCATACATTACATTATTAATATCCGTGGCAAATTCAATCCACGAACCTTTAAACGGAATAATACGGGCTGAATACAGCTTGGTACCATTGGCGTGACGACTTTGACCGAAAAATACACCGGGTGAACGGTGAAGCTGTGAAACAATGACCCGCTCAGCACCATTGATTACAAATGTGCCTTTGGGAGTCATATAAGGGATTGTACCGAGGTAAACATCCTGTATAATGGTTTCAAAATCCTCGTGTTCTGGATCGGTACAATACAATTTCAGTTTGGCTTTTAGCGGTACGCTGTAAGTTAATCCGCGTTCTATACACTCATCAATGGTGTAACGGGGCGGATCAATAAAATAATCCAGAAACTCTAAAACGAACTGATTTCTGGCATCAGTGATAGGAAAATTTTCGCTAAAAACTGCATATAGCCCTTCGTTAATACGATTTTCGGGCGTAGTTTCCAGCTGAAAAAAGTCCTGAAACGATTTTAATTGAATTTCCAGAAAGTCTGGATAGTCGATCTGGTTGGCGAATTTGGCAAATGATTGCCTTTTGTTTTTGGTGTTTGCGACTGGGGCTACAGACATAGAATTCGATATAATTTTTAGCAATCAGGCACTTAAAAAAAACACACCCTTAGTAAAAAGGGATAAGACCCTGACTCCCTAAAAGGGAATCAGAGTCTGTAAATCCTTTCGTTGATGAAAGGAAGCTGGTTGAAATTACTTAACTTCAACTTCAGCTCCGGCTTCAGTCAACTGTGTTTTAATAGATTCAGCTTCTTCCTTAGATACTCCTTCCTTAATAGGCTTAGGAGCACCATCAACCAGGTCTTTAGCTTCTTTTAGACCCAATCCGGTAAGATCCTTAACGATTTTCACAACAGCCAGTTTCTGAGCTCCTCCTGACTTCAAAATAACATCAAATGATGTTTTTTCTTCTGCTGCTGCTCCACCGCCTCCGGTACCACCTACCGCAGCTACTGCTACAGCAGCTGCTGCGGGCTCAATTCCATATTCCTCTTTGAGGATTTTTGCTAATTCGTTAACTTCTTTTACGGTAAGGTTAACTAATTTTTCTGCTAATTCTTTAACTTCTGCCATTTTTGTTTTGTTTTAAACCGTGTTACTATTAAATTTAAATTTATACTATCCTCTTTCCTCTAGGGCTTTAACTAAACCAGCCACTTTTTGACCTGCATTTGCCTGCAAAGCTGAAATAACATTTTTGGCAGGCGATTGAAGCAATGCAATAATATCACCTATCAATTCCTCACGAGACTTGATATTAACGAGCACATCCAAATTGGCTTCACCCAAATAAGTTTCAGACTCAACAAAAGCACCTTTAAATGCAGGCTTTACTTCTCCTTTTCTGAAATCTTTAATGAGTTTTGCTGGTGCATTGCTTGCTTCAGCAATCATAATGGCCGTAGTACCATGCAATGCTGAAAATAAGCCAGAGAAATCTTTTTCTGATCGCTCCATTGCTTTTTTAAGCAGTGTGTTTTTTACAACCCGTAACTGAATATTCTTTTCAAAGCATACTCTTCGAAGCTTATTGGTTGTTTCTACTGTCATACCTCCTGTATCAGCAATATAAACCACATTAGCTTCTTTTAAAAGCAATGTCAAGTCTTCAATTACTTGGTTTTTTTCTACTGTTGTCATTCCTGAATTTTTTAAGGATTAGCCAAGAATACTCTTGGTTTCTATTTTAATGCCGGGGCTCATAGTTGAAGAAAGGGCAATACTTTTAATGTATGTTCCCTTGGCCGAAGATGGCTTCAGTTTGGCAATGGTTGACAAAAATTCCTTGGCATTGTCAACAATCTTTTCCTTGTCAAAGGAAACACGACCAATGGTAGTATGCACGATACCGTACTTGTCTACCTTGAAATCAATCTTACCGGCTTTTACCTCTTCAACGGCTCTACCAACCTCCATTGTAACGGTGCCGGTTTTAGGATTAGGCATCAATCCGCGTGGGCCGAGAATTTTACCCAATGCACCAACCTTACCCATTACGGCAGGAGTAGTAACGATTACATCAACATCTGTCCAACCACCTTTAATTTTTTCGATGTAATCATCCAGCCCTACAAAATCAGCGCCTGCTGCTTTGGCTTCATCCTGCTTATCGGGTGTGCAGAGAACCAAAACACGTACGCTCTTACCGATTCCATGAGGAAGCTTCACGGAACCTCTTACCATTTGGTCGGCTTTTCTTGGATCAACACCTAACCGAACAGCAATATCTACAGAAGCATCAAACTTGGTAAAGGTAATCTCCTTTAACAGTTTAGCTGCATCTTCAAGCTCATAGAGTTTCTCTCCGTCAAGTTTGGAGAGAGCTACCTTCATATTTTTTGACAAACGTGCCATACTTTCTAGTTTAATTAATTAGTTAATACTGGCAGGAAACTCACCTTCCACGTTGATACCCATACTTCTGGCTGTTCCGGCTACCATGCGCATGGCACTTTCTACTTTAAAACAGTTCAGGTCCGGCATCTTAATGCGTGCTATTTCCTCAACTTGCTTCCAGTTGATTGTACCTACTTTTTTACGGTTCGGTTCAGCAGAACCGGTCTGGATTTTCAACGCTTCTTTCAGCAAAATCGGTACTGGAGGAGTTTTGATGATAAAATCAAACGATTTGTCAGCATATACCGTAATTACAACGGGCAATACCTTTCCCATCTGATCTTGGGTACGGGCATTAAACTGCTTACAAAACTCCATAATATTCACCCCTTTGGATCCCAACGCCGGACCGATGGGGGGTGATGGGTTTGCCTGACCACCTTTTACCTGAAGCTTAATAAATCCGGTTACTTCTTTAGCCATTACTGCTATGATTAAAAATTACACAAAAAACTATACTTCTTTTTCTACCTGCATATAACTCAACTCCAGCGGCGTTTTACGGCCGAAGATCTTTACCATCACTTTCAACTTTTTCTTCTCCTCGTTGATTTCCTCAATTACACCGGAGAAATTATTAAACGGTCCGTCAATTACCTTTACTGATTCACCTACGATAAACGGAATGTTAATCAGTTCTTCGCTATCGGCCATTTCATCCACTTTACCCAGAATCCGGTTTACTTCAGCTTGACTAAGAGGAATCGGATTCCCTTTCTTTTCTGAACCCAGCCATCCAATTACACCGGTAACATTATCAATAATATGTGGCAACTCTCCTACAAGCGCCGCTTCAATTAATATGTATCCAGGAAACAGATTTTTTTCTTTGCTAACTTTCTTCCCTTTTCTGATCTGGTATATTTTTTCAGTAGGAATCAGTATCTGCGATACATAATCATCCATATTATTACGGCGAACCTCAGCCTCAATGTAGGCTTTGATTTTCTTTTCCTGACCACTGATCGCTCGGATCACATACCACTTTTTAACCAATTCGCCGGTCATATCAGAACAGGGTTTTATATAATAATTTCATGGTTTCGCTAAACACAGAATCCATGGCAAATACCACAATTGCAATAATCAGCGATGCCACCAGAACAACAATAGAACTACCCTGAAGTTCTGACCATGTTGGCCAGGATACTTTGTTGAGCAGTTCATCGATGCTTTCCTGTATGTATGTTTTAATCTTCATTTTTTTTTCCTTGCACGGGTGGAGAGATTCGAACTCCCATCAACGGTTTTGGAGACCGCTATTCTACCCTTGAACTACACCCGTTTTTTTGTAATGTCCAAAGAACAAACGGCCTCTGCTGATCATTAAAAAAATCTTACTGGTACCCTTATGGATACCAGTAAGGATTTTAAATTTCAATTACTTAATAATCTCAGTTACCTGACCGGCACCTACGGTACGACCACCCTCACGGATAGCGAAACGCAGACCCTTATCCATAGCAACCGGAACAATCAACTTAACAGTAATTGTTACGTTATCACCTGGCATTACCATCTCACGACCTTCTGGAAGAGTAATTTCTCCTGTAACGTCAGTAGTACGCAGATAAAACTGAGGACGGTATTTGTTATGGAAAGGGGTATGACGACCACCTTCTTCTTTTTTCAATACATAAATTTCAGCTTTGAATTCAGTATGCGGAGTGATAGAGCCTGGCTTGGCAATTACCATACCACGACGAATATCTTTCTTATCGATACCACGCAGCAGCAATCCTACGTTATCACCGGCTTCGCCACGTTCAAGAAGTTTACGGAACATTTCTACTCCGGTAACTACTGACTTCATCTTTTCTTCCTGCATACCCATAATCTCAACTTCCTCACCTACGTTGATTACTCCGGTTTCAATACGACCGGTAGCAACTGTTCCACGTCCGGTGATGGAGAATACGTCTTCTACCGGCATCAGGAATGGCTTGTCAACTTCACGAGGAGGCAATGGAATGTAAGCATCTACTTGAGCCATCAGTTCTTTAACAGTATTCACCCATTTTTCTTCACCATTCAGGGCACCCAAAGCAGATCCACGAACAATTGGAGTGTTATCGCCGTCAAATTCATAGAAGCTCAACAAATCGCGGATTTCCATTTCTACTAGGTCAAGCAGTTCAGGATCATCCACCATGTCAACTTTATTCATGAACACCACGATCTTAGGTACGCCTACCTGGCGAGCCAAAAGGATGTGTTCGCGGGTCTGAGGCATAGGACCATCGGTAGCAGCTACTACCAAAATTGCACCATCCATCTGAGCAGCACCGGTAACCATGTTCTTTACATAGTCGGCGTGACCCGGACAATCAACGTGTGCATAATGACGATTGGCAGTTTCATACTCTACGTGTGAAGTATTGATAGTAATACCACGCTCTTTTTCTTCGGGTGCATTGTCGATAGAAGAGAAATCACGGGCTTGCGCCAATCCTTCTTTTGCAAGTACAGATGTAATTGCAGCAGTAAGAGTAGTTTTACCGTGGTCAACGTGACCGATAGTTCCGATGTTTACGTGCGGTTTTGTCCGTACAAAACTTTCTTTTGCCATTGTTCTAAAGTTTAAATTGTAATAGTTAAGTTAATATTCAGTTTAAAGTCGAGCCAATGAGGGGACTTGAACCCCTGACCCCTTCCTTACCATGGAAGTGCTCTACCGGCTGAGCTACATCGGCTAATGGTGCACCCACTAACGGATGCGCTGGAGCGGGAGACGGGACTCGAACCCGCGACATTTAGCTTGGAAGGCTAAAGCTCTACCAACTGAGCTACTCCCGCTGATAAAATTCCTGGTGGGGAGAGCAGGATTCGAACCTACGAAGCGAAATCGCAGCAGATTTACAGTCTGCCCCAGTTGGCCACTTTGGTATCTCCCCTATTTTCAAAGAACAGAGCCGGAGAAGGGACTCGAACCCCCGACCAGCTGATTACAAATCAGCTGCTCTACCAGCTGAGCTACTCCGGCTATTGGATCACAAAAACGCGGAAATCATGATTTCACGCTGCTTTTATGGCTCTTTCCTTCAAAGTTTTTCACTTCAAAGGGCTGCAAATGTATGAAACATTTGAAACTTCACAAAAATCTTGTGAAAAAAAGTTGGAAAAATTCAGCGAATTTTTGACTATTATGGCATCTCGCTGTTAATCAACAAGATGGGTCATAAAAGAAAACGCTC
>Ga0272446_1007002_pt1 | contig 11459 bp, 12 predicted proteins | sample YNPCB0061_FD_194587 | JGI IMG/M metagenome (GOLD analysis project Ga0272446, IMG submission 194587) | Hot spring microbial mat communities from Yellowstone National Park, WY, United States - YNP-CB-006-1 | ecosystem: Environmental > Aquatic > Thermal springs > Hot (42-90C) > Sediment | place...
GCCGAAGAAAAAGGCATCACCAGCGCCAATGTGGAACAAATCGCCAACACCTCCAAAGATCCGGATATCCTCCGCTTCCTCGGCAAAGACGGCAATCTCGGCGAGGTCTTGGGTCTGCCCGCCGACTGGACCGTCAAAATCATCAAAGCAGTCGGGAACTACGGCGAAATGTTTGAGCGCCACCTCACCCCCCTCGGCGTGGAACGGGGTCTCAACCGTCCCTACAACCAAGGTGGGATCCAATACGCCCCTCCGTTCCGCTAAAGGAGCAATCTTTCCCCAAACCAATACTTCCTGCGATGACTTCTTCTCCCTCAGGCTTTTCCGCGGCTGACCATACTCGCCCCTCCTGGTGGCGGGATGACCGAGTGATCAAAGCCCTATTACAGGCATTATTTGTTCTGGTCGTGGTAGGAGTAGCCGGGATCCTCTTTCGCAACCTACAACTGGGTCTTGGGCAGGCCGGCTTGACCTTGGGGTTTCGCTTCCTGGGCAATTCGGCCAACTTTGGCATCACCGAAGGGATCCCCTATGATCCCTCCGAAAGCTATCTCAAAGCCTTTTGGGTGGGAACGGTCAATACCATCTGGCTGTCCTCCCTGAGTATCTTTCTGGCTACGGTGATGGGCTTGCTACTGGGGGGGGCACGCCTGTGTAGCAGTTGGTTGGCAAGGCAGTTGGCCCTGATCACCACCGAGGTATTCCGCAATGTGCCGGTGCTGCTGATCATCATTTTTTGGTACCAAGGGGTGATCCTCACCTTGCCACCGGTGCGGGAAAGCATCTCCTTGGGGGGGATGATCTTTATCAGTCAACGGGGACTCAAGCTACCTGGGCTAGCAGTGAACATCTGGGTACTACCCGTGATCCTGGTGCTGATTGGGGCCGCGTGGGGCTTGTTTATCTTGGTACAGCAGCAGCGTCCTGAGGTTGGGCTTTGGCAGCGCCGGGGTATCGTCGCCCTGGGGGTGCTTCTCCTGGCTGGTGCTTTCTGGGTCATGTTCCCAGAGCCACCTGTCAGCTTGGATATTCCTGTCCTGGAGCGCTTCAATTTTCGCGGTGGGCTTGCGCTGTCGGCTGAGCTGACAGCCATGGTGCTGGGCTTAGTCACCTATACCGGTGCTTATATTGCCGAGGTGGTGCGGGGATCTTTTCTGGCCGTACCACGGGGGCAGTGGGAAGCCGCGCGTTCCCTGGGGCTGTCGGAATGGCAGACCTTTGTGCAGGTGATTACTCCCCAAGCCCTGCGGATCATGATTCCTTCTCTCAATACCCAATATCTCACCCTGATCAAAAACTCCAGCTTGGGGATTGCTGTCGGCTATTCAGATATGTTCAACATCAGCAGCACAATCATCAATCAATCGGGTCGCTCGGTGGAAATGTTTGCCATCCTCATGCTCGCCTATCTGACCATGAACTTGTGCGTCTCCTACGGCATGAACTGGTTGAATAACCGCGTCAAATTGGTGGAACGCTAATGACTCCCCTGGAACCCACTCTCAAGCCCCCTTCTGCCCAGGTGGACTGGCAGCGTTGGATCCGCAAAAACTTCTTTGACTCTTGGTGGACGACTGCCCTGACGCTGCTCTCCCTCCTGGTTGTGGTCTGGGTGGTGCGCTTATTTTGGGTCTGGGCTTTTCAGCAAGCGAATTGGGCGGTGATTCCCAATAACCTCAAGGTGCTGATGAGTGGCACCTATCCCCTGGATCAACTCTGGCGAGTCTGGTTAACCCTGGGTCTGGTGCTGGTGTCTTTGGGGGTGGCGGGGGGGGCCTGGGGCGGGGTGCTGCGTCACTATGTCATGGGTTTAGCCGGTGTGTGTGCCCTGCTGGCCTTGCTCCCTCTGGGTCAGCAATCACAGCTTTTCCTGGCAGGGCTGGCGATAGTGACCGCGGCGGCTTTGGCGGTGGGTTGGCAACGACAAGGCTGGCAACTGGCAACGATCCTGGTTTGGGTTGTAATCCTACCTGTTTGTCTGGTGATTTTGCTGGGCGGCATGGGGTTACCCTCTGTTCGGGCTGAACAACTCTCTGGGTTAATGCTGACCTTACTCTTGGCAGCCATCGCCTTGATTACGGCTTTTCCAATTGGGGTGCTGCTGGCTTTGGGACGAACCAATGGGGACTTACCCGTGATCAAACTCTTTTGCACCCTGTTAATTGAGCTGGTGCGGGGTGTGCCGTTGACTACGATTTTATTTGCAGCCTGGTTATTGGTTCCTCTGTTTTTGGAGGGGATCACTGTTAATTTGATTGTGCGGGCGGAGGTGGGCTTTATCCTATTCACGGCGGTCTATGTTGCTGAGGATGTGCGGGGGGGATTGCAGTCCGTTTCGCGGGGGCAGGTGGAAGCCGCCCGGGCCTTGGGCTTAAATCCGTTTCAAATCACGGCGCTGGTGGTTTTGCCCCAGGCCTTGCGGGTTTCTGTGCCGGCACTTGTCAATGCTTTCTTGACCCTGTTTAAGGACACTTCTCTGGTGTTTATCATTGGCATGATTGATCTGTTGGCAGCAGGCAGAATTGTTTACACCAATCCCCAGTGGTTAGGGACCCAGAAAGAAGTTTTATTTTTCGTCGGTGTGGTCTATTTTATCTGCTGTTTTGCTATGTCCTATGCCGCTCAGCAAATCGAAAAGTCTTTGGGGTTAGGAAAACGTTAGTCCTTGGGTATGACAATCATTTCGATTTTTTTTGAACATACTCGCTTCCCCCTTTTCCTGTAGGCTGAGGATAGCTCTAAGCTTGCTTTTGAGGTAGGCGAGGAGGGTTTGACATGGGTTAAGGGTTTGCTGCTATTTGGAATAGCTATATTTGCAGCACCTGTAGATTTAGTAGATCTACTGGCGGCAGCCTCTTTGCAAAGATCATAATCATAACTGTAAACAATCGTTGCCAGTTTTGCCAGCGGAGGGAGGACTTAGGCTACCGTGAAAAACGCTCTGTTATTCTGTCGCTTCCCATGGTGCTTCGCATTGGTACCCGCAAAAGTGAACTGGCTTTGGTGCAAGCCCGCTGGGTGCAGGGACGATTGCGTGATCTTTACCCGGATTCTCCCTGTGAGTTGGTGACAATGCAGACACAAGGAGACATTATTTTGGATGTGGCGCTGTCTAAAATTGGCGATAAAGGGCTATTTACCAAAGAGTTGGAAGTGGGGCTGCTCCGCAATGAGGTGGATTTGGCGGTGCATAGTCTGAAGGATTTGCCAACACGGCTGCCAGAGGGGTTGGTCTTGGCAGCGATTACCCAGCGGGAAAACCCAGCGGATGCTTTGGTGGTACACAGTCGCTTGCAGGAGTATCAATTGTCCACGTTGCCCTCTGGAACGGTGGTAGGAACCTCGTCGCTGCGGCGGCTAGCCCAACTCCGCTATGCTTTTCCCCATCTCACGTTCAAAGATGTCCGCGGCAATCTCAATACGCGCCTCGCCAAGTTGGATCGGGGGGAATATGATGCCTTGGTGCTGGCGGTGGCAGGGCTGGAGCGGTTGGGGATGGGATCCCGGATTCATGAGGTGATTGCGCCAGAAGTTTCTCTCCATGCGGTGGGGCAAGGGGCCCTGGGAATTGAGTGTGCTGTTGCCAATCAGGAGGTGATCACGGCGGTGGCTGCTCTCACAGATCCCGATACCCGGGATTGCTGTTTGGCGGAGCGGGCGTTACTGCGCAGTTTGGAAGGGGGGTGCCAGGTGCCGATTGGGGTGTATTCTCAGATTTTGGGGGAGACCTTGCATTTGACGGGGATGGTGGCAAGTTTGGATGGCTCGACCTTGATTCGGGATCAGGTTTCGGGATCCCGGCATGAGCCAGAAGGGGTGGGTTTGGCCTTGGCGGAGCGGTTGAAGTCCCAGGGGGCAGGGGAGATTTTGGCGGCAATTTTCGCTCTGCATCGCCATTAGGGGGGATGCCTGATCAATCAACCCTTGCTCCTGATTGGGAATTCTCTACCTGTGGTGAGTAGGGAGTAGGATGACGGTGATGACCACCTTGTGTCTATGTTGCGAACGGCTCTTTATGATTGGCATCGCCAGGCTGGCGCGAAATGGGTGGAGTTTGCTGGCTGGGAAATGCCGATTCAGTACCAAGGGGTGATCGCAGAACACCGAGCGGTGCGCACCCAAGTCGGCATGTTTGATATTAGCCACATGGGTCGCTTTATCCTGCGGGGATTCCAAGTCCGGGCCCAACTCAACCGTCTTGTGCCCACAGATCTCAGTCCTCTCCTGCCAGGACAGAGCCAGTACACGGTGCTGCTGACAGAACAGGGCACTATTCTGGATGATATTATCTGCTACTGCCTCACAGACACAGACTGGCTTGTGATTGTCAATGGGGCGCGGCGGATCCCTGACTGGGAGTGGCTCCAGCACCACCTGACGGGAATAACCATGGAAGACTGGGGATCCAGCCACCTGCTTTTTGCCATCCAGGGCCCAGGGGCAATCCCTTCCCTCCAGCCCTGCTTCCAGGAGGATCTCTCTGTCCTCAAACGCTTTCAGCATCAGCCGATGACCCTTAGGGATCCCGAAAGTACGCCGGTGTTTGTGGCTCGGACTGGCTACACCGGGGAAGATGGTTGTGAAGTGATGTTACCTGTTGCGGCGGGTTTGTGGCTGTGGCGGACCTGTGCGGAGCGGGGGATCCCGGCTTGTGGGTTGGGCTGTCGGGATACCTTGCGCCTAGAGGCGGGGATGCATCTCTATGGTCAGGATATGGACACCTCCACTACCCCTTTGGCGGCCGGACTGGGCTGGTTGATCCACTGGCATAAGGAAGACTTTATGGGACGGGAGGCCTTAGTGCAGCAGCGCCAGCAGGGACTGACTCAGCAGTTAGTCGGACTGCAGATCCTGGGACGAGAAATTGCTCGCACCGGTTATCCTATCCTCTCGGCAGGGGAAAAGGTTGGTCATGTCACCAGTGGCACCCTCTCCCCGACCCTTGGGATCCCCATTGCCCTGGGATATGTCCCGCCGTCCCTAGCCAAGGTGGGGACCCCCCTCAGCATTGCTATCCGCAGCAAAGCAGTGCCGGCTCAGGTGGTCAAGCGTCCCTTTTATCGCTCCCCTTGCCCTGCCCCCCGTTAGAGCTGCACCTGTTTTTTCTCCAGAACCGTTGCTGCTTCCAGCCGCAGTTCCTGGGCCCGGACAAACAGTTCTTGGGCGGTGTGTAAATGGCGATCTTCGTAGTTGAGAGGAAAAGCCCCCAACTCCTCCAGGGCATCTTCAATGTGATTGAGACTGTAGTAAAGCAAACTGGCCACCCCGCTCAGGCTGCCCGGATTGCGCAACCCCTCAAAGATTCGGCGTGCCTGCTCATATTTGTTCTGGCATGCTTCCACATAGGCGCAAAAATCCGCCAAGAGATCCTCATCGAAGGGATCCGCCGCCAAAGCATTCAACTGCGGTTTCAAGGAACGGATCAACCCCATGAGCAGGCGGTTGACAGGGCCATACACCTGTTGCACCCATCTCAACTGCGCCAAAGCCTCATCCGTGAGGGTTTTGCCAGGACTGGAGCGCTCCCGCCGGGCCTGAGCATAGGCCAGTTCTGGCTTGAGAGCAGCATTGAGAGTGGCATCATAGGCCCGGCGGCGGTGCTGATCCCCCAGGACTTCATAGGCCGCATTGATCTGCCGCATCACCTCCTCATCCCCAGCGTCCGTATCAGGGTGATATTGCTTGGCCAAATCATAGTAAGCCTGCTTAATTGCCGCAGCGGAAGCAGATCTTGGGATCCCTAAAACCTCGTAATGATTTCCCTCCACAGCGTTTCTCCTCTTGGTGGCTGCCCTCAAGCCATGCCTGCACCATTAATCTTAAGCTAGGGTGACTTCCAAATTACTCAGGGGGATCCCGAAGCAGAACTGTCCACTGCCACCGGATCGGGATAAGGTTTTACCCGGCGAATGGGCAAATTGGCAATCAGAGCCGTATTCCCCTGCACAGCGGTGAGGTCAAACTGCAAACCCGCAGCATCGAGTTCCACATAGCGAGAGACCACCTGCACAATCTCTTGACGCATTGCTTCCATTATGGCGGGACTGAGATCAGCCCGGTCATGGGCCAGGATCAACTTTAATCGCTGTCGAGCTTGGCTGCGACTGGAGGCCTGGGGGCGGGCAAAGAGTTGCTCCACCATTTCCAAGAGTTGTTCTAGAAGCTGCATCCCCATTCCCCTTGCCACAAGCACTAAAAGACTTTTTGACTGAGAAAACGCTTTAAGCGCTGCAGGATGCCACCATCGAGACTGTCGATGTCCACAAAGGGCACCTCCTGACCGTTGAGGCGCTGGGCAATCCGGTGCAAAGCTGCCGCCGCCTGAGTCAAGCGTTGTTCTCCCAGGACAAGGGGTTCCCCTTTATTCGTGGAGACAATCACCTCTTCGTCTTCTGGAATCATGCCCAAAAGGGGAATAGCCAGCAGTTCCACCACATCCTCCACCGACATCATGGTATTGGCAGCAACCATATCCGGGCGAAGACGATTAACAATCAAACGGACTGGCTGCACCTGGGCAGATTCCAACAGCCCCACCACCCGGTCTGCGTCCCGCACGGCCGATAGCTCTGGTGTGGTGACAATGATCGCCTCGGAGGCGCCAGCAATGGCATTGCGAAACCCCTGTTCAATCCCGGCTGGACAATCAATCAACACATACTCAAAATCCGCTGCCAAACGCTGCACCAGATCCAGCATCTGCTCAGGGCCAATAGCCGTTTTATTGCGGGTTTGGGCCGCCGGCAACAGCACCAATCCTGGGGTGCGTTTATCCTTGACTAGGGCTTGCTCCAGACGGCATTCCCCGGTGATCACCTCCACAGCGGTATAAACCACCCGGTTTTCCAGTCCCAAGAGCAAATCCAGATTCCGCAAGCCAAAATCCGCATCCACAACGGCGACCCGATGGCCGAGGCGAGCCAGTGCCGTACCCAAATTGGCAGTCACCGTCGTTTTGCCGACGCCCCCTTTTCCAGAGGTGATCACAATGACGCGGCTCATGGGAATAACTCAAATACCAAAATTACCAACAAGTACCAAGATAGAGACGACCAGACTAGGAACGTTGACGCAAATAGTCACTGACAGGGGCGATATAGATGGCATTATCTCGTAAGTAAGCCACTTCTGCCACTGGCTGGGGGTGGGGTTCTGGGGAGCGGGCCACAGCATCGGCAATACGCAGTTGGGTCGGCTCCATCTGCAAAGCCAGAATCACAGCACTTTGGCATCCCCCACAGCCGGCATGGGCCAGGCCCCGTAGGCGTCCCCACACGAGAATATCCCCCTCGGCGCGGATTTCAGCTCCAGGGTTGACATCCCCCCACAGAATGATGCTGCTGCTGTGGCGAATTTCACTGCCGGAACGGAGGGTGGTGTGGATGTAAAGAGGGCTGGGATCCCGAAGACCTTGGGAAACCGTCCAGGGGGAATCTTGGATGACGCTGTAGGCGAGGGTGGCCGCAGCAATGGCGGTGGGACGGTGGCGGGTCTGCACCGTGGTGAGATGGAGGCGGTACTGCTCCAGGAGGGTAGCAAGGGTATGGAGATGGTGGGTGTCCAGGGGCCAATCTTCTGCCCAGAGGGTCGCCGGGACGGGGGAGTGCCAGCGCTGCTGTTTCAAGGTTTGTAGCAATAAACCCCAACACTGAGACCAAACACAAAACTTCGCCAAGGGGAGATGAATGTGAATCCCGTTGGCATCAGGACGGAGGATCACCCGCAGGGGATCCGGCTCCGGCGGCGGCTGCACAAAGGGATCCGCCAGGGAATCATTGACCATGTTCACCTCCATCGCCTCAACCAGACCATACAATACTTTTCTGTTGATGATAAAAGGGGCAATGGCTGTAGGGATCCCCAAACAGGAGGGGAGGGATTGAGGGTAGGAAAAGCAGAAAAAGGATCGCAAGCTCCCTTACAAGATCCACAAGATAACCACAAGATGAGCTGTCCCTGCCTGTCTTAGCCTGTCTAAGGTTCACGCCGGGGAAGGGGGTGATAGAGCTATTTTCCCAATTTGCTTGGCTCCAGATTCAAAAACGGCACTGCCCCATTCCCGCCCAACACCTGGGGAAAATGACCATCCCATTTCTCAATGGCTTGCTTTTGCAGCAGTTCTGGGGTCAGGGTTTCTCGCAATAATCGCTGGGCTTCCGCCTGCCCTTTTGCGCGATTGATGGTAGCCTCCGCTTCCTGCTCCGCTTCTCTGGCAATGTACACCGCCCGTTGGGCCCGCTGCTCAGCAATTTGCTTTTCTTCCACTGCCTTGGAAAATTCTTCGGAGAAATTCAAATCCACCACACTGGTATCCAACACCAAGATGCCATACTTGGCGAGGCGCTCCCCCAGGGCATCATCGAAGTCTCGCTTGAGTTCATCCCGCTTGGTAATCGCTTCTTCCACCGTGCGCCGGGCCGCCGCGATCTTAAAAGATTCTTGGGTCTGGGGGGCAATGATTTTGGAAACAATGTTTTGGAGGGTGCCTTGGGTGCGGCGAATCGTAACAACAGCCAGGGGATCGAGACGGAAGTTAATGGCAAAACTGGCCGAGAGTTGCTGGAGATCTTTGGTGGAGCTTTGGGCCGGCACCTCAAATTTTTGCACGGTGACATCGTACACATCCACCTGGGAAATAAACGGCGGCTTAAAGTGCACCCCTTCGAGGAGAGGCCCATCCTGAGCTTTTCCTAAAATACTTAAAACCCCCGCCTGGCCTGGATTGAGAACCACAAAGGAATTCAACACCAGTAACGCCAAGGCCACCAAACCTGCCAAAAGGGTTTGGGACTGCCAGCTCAGCCGACGATTCAGAGAATAGCTCATGGAAACAATGCCAGGATCTGCCTTTTGTAGGGTAGCTCAACCCGCTCCCCTCGCCAACCACTGCCCACACAGCCCCCTCCGCTGGAGTCACAAACACTACGAAATCTGGTAACCGCAAACCGCTACACTACTAAAAATGAAATGCCCTGGATGCCGGGAGATAAGCAATCCGTGGACTTTTTTAACCCCATTGCCGACCGCATCCCTTTTATCATCCAAGGGATCCCTGCTACCCTCCAGTTCACAGTGTTATCGGTGCTCTTTGGCTTTGTCTGGGGCACGCTCTTGGCTCTGATGAAGATTTCCGGGATCCCGGTGCTGTCCTTTTTGGCAGATGTTTACACTTCTCTTTTTCGGGGTACCCCTCTGATTGTGCAAATTAGTCTGGTGTACTATGCTTCGCCGGGCCTGACGGAGCGGCTAGGCTTACGCCCCATTGATGCTCTTACCGCTGGGGTTTTGGTCTTTAGCCTCAACTCTGGCGCCTACATTTCCGAAACCATTCGCGGCGGGATCCTGGCGGTGGATAAGGGGCAACGGGATGCCGCCATGTCTCTGGGGATCCCCTATCGCCTGATGATGAGGGATATTATTGCCCCCCAGGCTTTGAAAACTATCTTGCCAGCTCTCCTCAACGAAACGATCAATGTCCTTAAGGATACAGCCCAGGTTTCAGTGATCGGGGTGCTGGAGGTGCTGCGGCGGGCAGATGTTGTAGCTAAGGAAAAATTTGTCTTTTTTCAGCCCTATTTGATTGCTGCTTTTATTTATTATGTGATGATTATGACCATGACCTTGATTGCCAATACCTACGAAAGGAGATTACGGCGTAGTGATTGAAGTAAGGGATCTACACAAGTCCTTTGGCAAACTTCAGGTGCTGAAGGGGATCACAACCCGAATTGAACAGGGATCCGTGGTGGCGGTGATTGGTCCCTCAGGCTGTGGCAAGTCGACTTTTTTGCGTTGTCTCAATCTGTTGGAAAAGCCTACCCAAGGGCAGATTCGCATTGGGGATACCGAGATTACGGATGCCAAAACTGATGTGATGAAGATTCGCCAAAAACTGGGGATGGTCTTCCAGCATTTTCATCTTTTTCCCCACATGACAGTCCTAGAAAATCTCACCTATGCCCCCCTGAAGGTGAAAGGGATCCCGAAAGCCCAAGCGGTGGCTAAGGCGGAGGAACTGCTGCATCGAGTTGGTTTAGCGGACAAAGCTGACACCTATCCTTCCCGGCTGTCCGGGGGGCAAAAACAACGGGTGGCCATTGCTCGATCCTTGGCGATGGAGCCTGAGGTGATGCTCTTTGATGAGCCGACCTCTGCTTTGGATCCCGAAATGGTGCGGGAAGTCCTGGATGTGATGAAATCTTTGGCGCACACGGGCATGACAATGATTGTGGTGACCCATGAGATGGGGTTTGCGCGGGAGGTGGCGGATCGGATTTGTTTTTTTGATCAGGGGTTAATTGCTGAAGATAGTACCCCTCAGGAGTTTTTCCGGCAGCCCAAGTCGGAGCGGGCAAAGCAGTTTTTGGAGAAGATGCTCTAGGATTTTTTAGGCATTCTCCAAGGCAAGCCAAGAGCGCAGAGATTGAGATTTCCCTGTTCACTTTTGGGAGCGCTTGGGTCAGCCGAGACGTGTTTAATTAGCTTCAGGGCGAGTGGTCATAAACCGGAGGATGCTTTCATTTAACTTGAGACCCTTTTCCCAGGTGGCAACAGTGCTGGGTTCTGCTTGATAGTTAAACTGCACGTAAATCCCTTCTTTGTTTCGCTTGAGTTCGTAGGCAAAGCGCCGCTTGCCCCGCACCTGATGGCTAATCTCCCTGGCCCCGTTTTCCTCCAGAATCGCCTGCTGACTACTGAGCAATTGCTGCAGCGCTTCGTCAACAATATCAGCACGAACAATCACCAGGGTTTCGTAGGGACGGGGCATAAAAACGCAGTCAAGAAGAGCATTCGTTATGGTATCGAATTTTTGGATTTGCTGTCAAACAGAAAAAGCCACCCCTGCAGGAGTGGCTCGGCTATGACCAGAAATTAGAGGGTGATGTCAGCAGGCAGAATCACTTGGTCAATGACGTGGATGACACCATTGGCAGCTTGGACATCCGCAGCCACAACGGTAGCTTGGTTGACTTTCACCGCTTCCCCTTCTACTGCCAACTGAACAGGAGAACCTTGCACAGTGGTTGCTTCCCCAGGGGTGATGTGCGCTCCTGGCTCCAAGGGATCAGCTCTCGCAAAAATCGCTTGACGTTGCGCTGGTTGCCGATAAAGTTGTCGTCTACCACAAATACCGAACCCCGCCAACCCAAGTCATAGAGAGCTTGCAGCTCGGCTAGCATTTGACTTGGCTCTTTGGTTCTTGGCTTGCGTCCGTAAAGAGAGATGATATCGCAAAACTCGCAATTGAAGGGGCAACCTCGTGAAAACTGGACTGACATCATGAAGTATTGATCCATACGCAGCAGATCAAACCTCGGCAAAGGACTTTGGGTTATGTCCGGTTTTTCCGCAGCCCGAAAAATGCCCGACTCTTGCCCAGCTTCTAGAGCTTTGACAAAGGCCGGTATGGTCACTTCTCCTTCATCCAAAACCAAATAGTGAGCACCAGATTCCAGGGC
>Ga0272446_1007003_pt1 | contig 11458 bp, 13 predicted proteins | sample YNPCB0061_FD_194587 | JGI IMG/M metagenome (GOLD analysis project Ga0272446, IMG submission 194587) | Hot spring microbial mat communities from Yellowstone National Park, WY, United States - YNP-CB-006-1 | ecosystem: Environmental > Aquatic > Thermal springs > Hot (42-90C) > Sediment | place...
GCGCCCGGCCTGAACCACAGGCCTGAACCACAGGTTTGAACCAGTCCCTGCCTTCCGGTGGCCGGTCAGGCTGCTTTTCTCCAGGCGGTCACGTGAGAACCCGTACGCACGGTTGACGCGAAAAAAAGTCCTGTAGGCTTGCAGTATCCTGAGTGCTTTTCCAAGGCAAGGTTGTGATGATGTCTTTTGCCTGCCGTCGCTGGTGGTGTCTGGGGTTGGTGTGGCTGCTGGTGGTTGCCACACCGGTCGGGGTGATGCGTGTGCCGGCCCAGTCGCCGGTGGCTGGCGGGAGCGCTGGGCAGAAAACCGGGGCTTCCACGAAGTCGGCAGCTTCCCCTGAGGCGTTGGAGATAGCCGTTTTGCGGCGGGTTGACGACGTTGGACGGCCGCCGACGGCGGAAGAGGTCGAGGAGTTTCTGAAGTCGAAATTCCCACCGAAGTACAGCACGGTGCTGGCGCGGCAGGCGCTGGCGTTTCGGGCTGGGGCGGCGTTGCTGCGGCGGAGCGGCGTTGGCTTCAATCCGTACCTGCTGCTGGGTGGGGAGTGGTATCCACGGCTGCGTGCGCAGTTGGAGCGGGAGGCGTCCTTCCGGGCGGTGCAGCGGCTGGGGGAGCGGGTGCAGGGGGTGTGGATGGGAGACACGGTGGTGGTGCCGGAGCGGGTCAGGGCGACGGGGGATGTGGTGATTATTGCGCGGCAGATGGTGGTTGAGGGGCAGGAGGTGATGTTCAAGGGGCCGCATCACATTTACCTGTTTCAGGCGGAGCCGCCGCGGTTTACGGGTGCGCGGGAAGGGCATGTGACGATAGATGTGAGTGGTTTTGGGCGGGAGGAGTGGCTGGAAGCGGTGCGGGAGGGGCAGTGTCCGAATCTGATAGATTGCAGTGGGATGCCTGGGGCAGATCAGTTGAACCATGGCGCACGTGGCGGTGATGGTGCTGCTGGAGATGATGGGGCCAATGGGGCGAACGGGACATGTGCCAGTGCCCTTACAATAGACGGGCAACCCGGACTGAGCGGCACGGCTGGAGGAAATGGTGGCACGGGTGGTACACCAGAAGGGTCAGGCGGACGCGGTGGAGATGGATGTGACGTTAGTTACAATATTCCTGCCAATGATACCACCTGCTATACGATTATTTCGCGTGGCGGCAAGGGCGGTAACGGTGGGCCTGGTGGTGCTGGCGGCAATGGCGGGCGCGGCGGCAAAGGCGGCAATGGCGGGAAAGGCGCCGGTTGTAACTGTAACTATGGACGCGAAGGGCATGGGGGCGATGCCGGGAGGGGAGGTGATGGCGGCAATGGTGGTACTGGTGGGAATGGCGGTAGAGGGGGAGATGGTGGTAACGGTGGTCGTGTGACGTTGACGTATTGTGGTCCTATGCCGATAGCCAGGGTGTATGTAGATGCCGGAACGGGGGGAGACGGTGGAGCACAAGGTCGTGGTGGTCTTCCTGGTGAACGTGGGGCTAATGGTGCGCCGGGAGAAGGGGGGAACAGCAGCTTTGTTGGCTGCCGCGGCAGGGATGGGAGACAAGTGATATTGCCACCCCGCTCCGGGTCTCCCGGTTCTCCCGGACAGGTTGGCGACAGGGGCAGAGATGGGAGTAGAGGCTCTTATGTCCCTGTACCGCGCCCGGGGTGCAGTGGCAGTGGTGGCGGTAGCCCGCCCCCCATCTACCAGTGCTTCAGCTTTTGCTACTACGTTTCTTTTGATGGGGGGCAGTCGTGGCAGCTCATCAGTTGTGAGTATGCCGGCTGCTGGTGGTGGGTGATCGTGGAGTAGTTTTCCGGCCCTTCACAAAAGGGTAAGTCAACTTACTTGTGCGCGATGCGGTTGCCGGCCGTGCGGTCAACGCATCTCTGTGGGGCGCAGAAAACGCCGTGGCTCGCGGCCCAGCGGTACCTGCCACTCGCCATACACCGGATTGGGCAGCATGAACCAGTCCGTTCCGAACCGGTAAGCATGTTGCTCAACCGCCATCCGGCGCTTTGCCAGCGCCTGCCGCCGGGCGTCGTCCGTCGCGTCGGGCGCGAGTTCGGGCGTGACGAAGATTTCCGAAAAGTCACGCAGGTTGTCACCGATGTAGAGCAGGACGCGGTATCGTTCCTCAACGGCCTTGCGGCGGGCGGTTTTGTCGGCCGTATCCGTACGCAGCAGGAGGCGGTCGGCAATGCCTTCCACAGACAGCCCGTTGTGGCGCAGGGCGGCCACCGTCGCTTCCCGGTCGGTACGGTCGGAGATGTACACCACCGTCACGCCAGCGCGTTCGGCTTCCTCAATGAAACCTTTGGCTCCGGGAACAAGGCGTGTTTCTGTCGGGAACTCCCGCTCCCAGCGGTCCCAGAGGGCTTTTTCGTAGGACTTGCTTTCGCGGTCAAGAAACGACTGGAATCCGGCGTTGTCCAGAACGGTTTCATCGAGATCGAGGATGACGGCCGGCGGCCGTTCCGAGGGCGCGAGTGCCGCGAGGCGCTGGCGCAGCCGTTCGCTGGCCCAAGCGTAGGTTTGCAAACAACAGGCGACATACTCCGCCGAGGTTTGCATAAACAGGTTGGCGTCGAGTGTCCGTTCCTGTGGGTTGACGCGCGGTGCCGCTTCGCGCTGTCCCCACACGGCGGTGCCGGTTGAACCCAGCCCCAGACCCAACAGCAATCCCACTGTGAGGGTGATGCCGGTGTGGGCCGTCGGCTTCAGACGTGCCATAAATCCTTGCTCCCTACTGCGATTCTTTTTCGAGTTTTTCGAGCGCCCACCGGATTTTCTCGCCACCATCCGTGCGGTCCAGCGGGTCCTTGCGCAGCCGGTGACGGAGGGAGAGCGTCGCCACCGCCCGGATGTCATCGCGCGTGACGTGGGCGCGGCCTTCAAATGCCGCATTTGCCAGAGCGGCATTCAGCAGGGTGATTTCGCCCCGGTGGCCGTCCACATCGAGCGCCACGCAGAGCCGGGCGATGAAGCGCAGGATGTCATCGGGTACGTCCAGCGTATCCAGCCGGTCGCGCGCCTGAACGAGGCGCGTACGGAGCGCCTGCTGGGCTGGTTCATACTCGGCGCGAAACCCGATGGGATCGCGCTCAAAAGCCAGTCGCCGTTTGACGATGGCAATGCGCGTGTCAATGTCGGTAATCGTGCGGATTTCGGCCATAAGGCCAAAGCGGTCAAGAAGCTGCGGGCGCAACTCGCCTTCTTCCGGGTTGCCGGAGCCGATGAGCGTGAACTTGGCCGGATGGGCAATCGAAATGCCTTCCCGCTCAACAATGTTGATGCCGCCGGCGGCGGAGTCGAGCAGGACATCCACGAGGTGGTCTTCGAGCAGATTGACTTCGTCAATGTAGAGAAAGCCGCGATTGGCCTTGGCCAGCAGCCCCGGCTCAAAGGCTTTCTGCCCCTGGCTGAGCGCCCGTTCGATGTCGAGCGTGCCGCACAGGCGGTCTTCGGTTGCGCCCAGCGGCAGGTCCACCACCGGAACCCGTCCAACCATCGTCGGCAGCTTGGCGCGTGGTTTGGCGTTGCGGCAGGTGTCACACAACCCGGCCGGTTTGTCGGGAGGGCAGCGGTAGGGACATTCGGCCACGAATTCGATTGGCGGCAGGACATCAGCCAGTGCACGGATGGACGTGGATTTGGCCGTGCCCCGGTGGCCCAGCACCAGAATGCCCCGAATGTTGGGGTTGACGGCATTCAGCAGCAACGCCCGCTTCATTTCTTCCTGCCCCAGAATGGCCGTGAAGGGAAACACCGGCTGGGCATCCGCCAGAGACTGAGGCGGGGGAGCGTCGGATGGCGTACCTTTTCCGGTTTTGCGCGTGGTTTTGACGTTGGTTGCCTTGGCGGGTTGCGAAGCGCCGGCGCGCGCCGCAGACGCCGCAGATGTGGATGATGAAGCCATCGAGTGCGTATCGGTTGCGGATGGAATGGAGGGTTGCTGTCTCGAACATACCTTGAAAGCAAGGCGAAAAGCGAGATATTGAGCAGCCTGAGTTGGTACAGCCTTCCCCGGACGAGAATGAACGCTGTGTTGTCCTGGACGTTGCCGCCGGTCTATCCCATTACTTCGCCGCAGGTTGGGCTTTCACTCCGGGCGGTGGTGGAAGCGCTCATCGCCGGCGGCGCAACCCTGGTGCAGATTCGGGACAAGCAGGCCGCTGCCCGAACGCTCCACGAAGCGGTCTGTGCCGTCATGGAGCTGGCCCGTCCGCGTGGCGTCCGGGTGATTGTCAATGACCGGGTGGATGTGGCCCGGGCTGCGGCGGCCGATGGTGTTCATCTCGGACAGGACGATCTCGATCCGGTAGCGGCCCGCGCCATTCTGGGGCCGACGGCCATCATCGGCTACTCGACGCACAACGTCGCCCAGGCAACAGCCGCCGACCGCCTGCCCGTGGATTACCTGGCAATCGGGCCGGTTTTCGAGACCCAAACCAAAGAACAGCCCGATCCGGTCGTTGGGCTGGAAGGCGTGCGCGCTGTCCGCGCTGTCACGACGAAACCCCTGGTGGCCATTGGTGGCATCACCGCCGACCGGATAGCGCCTGTCCGGGCCGCCGGAGCCGATGCCGTCGCCCTGATTTCGGCGCTCTACACCGGGCCGGATGACATTGCCGGACGGATGGCCGCGCTGCTTGCCCTGGCGCGCTGATGGCGTCGGCTATCAGGCGGTTTCTTTGGGATAGCCGTCCGGGTGGCGGCTGTGCCACTGCCAGGCCGAGCGGATGATGTCTTCCAAATCCGATTGTGCCGGCCGCCAGCACAGGTAGTCCTGGGCGGCGCGTGGATCAGCCACCAGTTGGGGCGGATCGCCGGGCCGCCGGGCGCGGATGCGGGTCGGAATGGCGTGGCCGGTGACGCGCCGGGCCGTTTCAATCACTTCCAGCACGGAATGGCCCTGTCCGGTGCCCAGGTTGAGAAAAGCCGAAGGCTGACCATCGGCCAGGGCATCGAGGGCGGCAATGTGGGCAGCGGCCAGATCGCTGACGTGGATGTAGTCGCGGATGGCCGTGCCATCGGGCGTCGGGTAGTCGTTGCCATACACTTCAACGGCTTCGGCCCGCCCGCCGGCAACCCGCAACACATTGGGAATGAGATGGGTTTCCGGTTCGTGGTCTTCGCCGTGGATGACTGTTGCGCCAGCGGCGTTGAAGTACCGCAGGGCCACGAACCGCAGGCCATAAGCCCGGTCATAATCGGCCAGAATGCGTTCCACAAACAGCTTCGACCAGCCGTAGGGCGTGATGGGCTGCTGCGGATGGCTTTCGGTCATCGGGATGGATTGCGGCAGTCCGTACGTGGCGCAGGTCGAGGAAAAAACAAAGCGCCGGATGCCGGCTTCATGGAGCGTGTCCAGCAGTATCTGGCACTGGCCAACGTTGTTGTCGTAGTAGCGCGCCGGGTCGGCAACCGACTCCGGGACCAGCGCCAGCGCCGCAAAGTGGATGCACGCCGTGATGTTCTGTTCCCGGATGACCCGGCGAACCAGGTCACGGTCGCCGATGTTGCCGACATAGAGCGGCACCGCTGCCGGAACGGCCGCCCGGTGGCCGCGCGAAAGGTTGTCCAGAATGGCCACCGGACGTTTGGCCCGCTGCAGGTGTTCCACGGTGACGCTGCCGATATACCCGGCGCCGCCGGTGATGAGAATCGTCATAGGGAAGACGAAAGGGTGAGGCCGGAGTGACGCTTTCCTGCGGATGTTGTCACCCGACAGGCTGTCGGCTATCTTGCCGGGCTGTGTCGGGAACGACAAGTTACCGTGTGCATGAAGGTTATGACAACGCTCCCGGAAGTACGCATCGTGTGTGACGGTTCAAGTCTCGGCAACGGACGTGACACGGCTTCAGCCGCTGCCGCGGCACTGCTTGAACACCGGGGGCAGAAAGGGCTGACGCGCAAGTTTGTCGTCGAGTATCTCGGCCCGGCCACGAATCAACAGGCGGAAATCGTGGCGGCCTGCATCGGGCTGGAGGCGCTGCGGCAGCCCTGCCGGGCGGCCGTTGTGACGGATTCGCGCTATGTCGTTGAGACGATGAACGGCCGCTTCCGGCGGCGGGCCAACCACGCGCTGTGGGAGCGGCTTGACCGCGCCGCGGCCGCGCATGAAGTCACCTGGCAGTGGACGCAGGGCCACGCCGGCCACCCGGAGCAGGAAGCCTGTGACCAGGCGGCCCGCCATACAGCCGAACATCGCGGCCGGGATGACGCCTTTCTGAATCGTCTGCTGACGTCCCTGCCGTCAGCCTCCCCGGCCTGAGCTGGCAACCGGGATGGCGACCCGTCTGTTGCTTTTGCGGCATGGCAGAACCGACAACCCCGAACAACGCTGTTATGGCTGGCGGGATGTTCCGCTGCATCCCGAAGGACACCGGCAAATGGCCCGATGTGCCGCCAGACTGCGCCGGATGACACTGTCCGCCGTTGCTGCGAGCGACTTTACACGGACAATCGCCAGCGCCGACTACTTTGCCCGGCCGCGCGGTCTGCCGGTGCAGACCGCCCCGGCCCTGCGGGAAATCCATTTCGGGGCCATCGAAGGATTGACGTTCGCCGAGGTCGAAGCCCGCTACCCGGCGACGGCACGGGAGTGGGTCGCCACGCCAGCCACGGTACGCTTTCCCGAAGGCGAGTGCTTTGCCGATGTACAGGCGCGGGTCATCCCGTGGGTCACGTCCTGGCTGCACGACTGGCAGGACAGAACCACGCTTCTCGTCATCCACAGCGGCACGATTCGCGCCCTGCTTCAGTGGATGACCGGTTGTGACCCACAGGCGACACTCAGCATCAGGATTGCCTATGGAGATGTCTTTCGGTGTACCCAGGCAACCCCGGCGGGGAACTGGCAGCTTGAACAGTTGCCGTATGGCGGGACAGGCTGGACGCCCGTCCCGCTTTGAAAAGCCCGTTCAGGCTGGCATCAGGCCCTGGGCGGTTGCCCAGGCTTCAAAGGACTGTTCGAGTTCGTCGAAGGAAGCAATCTCGAAGAGTTCTTCCTGCATGTGATGGATTTCGACCGGCGTTTCCGTTATGCGCTCGATGTCGAAGGGAGTCTTCTTCACCTGGTCGGAGAGGGCATGTTCGATTTCCCCCACGGAGGAGCTGATACCAGCCCCGTAGATTTTCGTCAGCCGTGGGTCGCGGTCAGCGCCAGCGTGCGCCGTGGGGTTGATGAGACCGAATTCGACTGTGTACCAGTAAATCCGCCCCAGTTTGACCGTATCGGCTTCGTCCCGCGCGTTAATTCCGGCCTCGCCAAATTTGCGGAAAAACGAGGCAAAGCGCGGGTTGGTAATCATCGGCAGGTGCCCCATCAGATCGTGGAACATGTCGGGCGCCGGCGTGTATTCGAGTTCGGTCGGATGGCGCAGGAAGTCCGTGCAGGGAAAGAGCTTCTGGGCCAGCAGCAGGAAAAACGTCGCTTCTGGAACGTAGCCTTCCACCCGAATGCACTGCCATCCGGTGCATGCGCGGAGGCGTTCGCTCAAATCCGCCAGTCGGGGAACGCGCTCCCGTTCGTACTGGAGCTTTTCACGCCCGACGAGATACTCCTCGCACACCCGTCCCTGGATGGCAACCAACTGGCGGTCGTAGAGCATGCGCCATGTCTCGTGCTGCACCGGCGCATAGACCGGCGGCTGGATGTCGCGGCCGATGGTGCCTTCGGGCGACGGGCTGGGCGCAATGGGCGGCGATGGCTTGGCTTTGAAGACGACTTCCGTGGAGAGCTTTTGGGGAAGGGGTCGAAGGGCTACCGCAGCAGACATAACAGCTCTCCTCCTGACAGGATGTGCGACTTGGGGACGCCGACCCGAACTTAGTGGATCGGCCGCACCAGACCAACGGCCATCTCGGACAAGTTGCCCCAACCAATCTTTATCGCTGCACGCCGGCTGAAGTGCCGGATTTTTGGCTGAGCCATAGCCTGTTGCTGTGCGCCAGGGATTTGCCGGCTTTCTGAAAAGCATCAAAAAAACGTGCCTGCCGCTTCGGCAGGCACGTCCATTGAGAACCATACAGTCAGGAAGGTTACTTGAGCGTGTGAATCCAGTCGGCAATGGCAACCCGGTCGGCAGCCGAAACCTGGGGCATAGGCGGCATCTTGGAAGCCCCGTGCGCCGATGGATTTTCAATCAACCCGGCGATTTCTTCCTTGCTGCGTCCGGGCTTTTTCGCCACGCCGGTGAGTTTGGGTCCGGCCGGGCCGCCCTCGCCCTGTTCACCGTGGCAGACGGCGCAGTTTTTCACAAAAGCTTCCGGCGCCGGTGCGGCCAGGACAGCGGCTTTTTGGCTCGTGTCTTTCGGCTCGAACGGTTCTTTCAGGAAGCGCGCACCTTCCTCTTCCTGGGCTTTGAGCTGGGCGGCGAAGTTCTGTTCGTCATCCCGCTTGGCCAGCAGGTGCAGCGTGCCCATGGCGACGAGCAGCGCAACCGTGCCCAGCATGATGAAGGGACGCTTGAGCGGATGCCGCTCCGGGTTGCGATCAAGAAACGGCAGAAAGGTGATGATGGCCATCACGATGCCGGGAATGATCAGCGAGCCAATGATGGCCGTCGAGCCGGGGAAGTATTTCAGAAGCTGGAACAGGAACAGGAAGTACCACTCCGGGCGCGCGACATACTGGGTCTGGGACGGGTCAGCTTTGGGCTCAAGCGGGGCGAGTGTCGTCCAGGACAGGTAAGCCAGGATGGCAAACACCACCAGCGAAAAGACCGCATCCTTGAAGACCTGTCCGGGCCAGAAGGGCTCAACCTTGAACATGGCTTCCTGCTCGGTCATGTTGAAGGGCCCGGCTGGCTGCGCCTTGCGGAACAGGTAGAGATGGGCGGCGATGCCACCGGCCATCAGCGCCGGCAGCAGAAAGACGTGAACCATGAAAAAGCGCGAAATGGTAATGGTGCCCATTTCGGTGCCGCCAATGATGATGCGCTTGATCATGTCTCCGAAGATGGGGACTTCGCTGGCAATCCCGACCGTGACCACCGTCCCGTAGTACGCTTTCATATCCCACGGCAGCAGGTAGCCGGAAAGTGAAAACGCCAGCACGAGTTGCAGCAGCCCGGCCCCGACCAGCCAGAGCAGTTCGCGTTTCTGCTTGTAGGCACCCCAGATGACGATCTGGAGAATGTGCAGCACCACCATGATGACCATGGCGCTGGAGCCATAGTGGTGCATACCACGCATGAAAGCCCCAAAGGGAACTTCCTTCATGATGTACTCGACCGATTTGTGCGCATCTTCGGCGCTCGGCACGTAGTACATTGCCAGGAAAACACCAGTGATGGATTGCAGGGCAAAAATGAACAGAAGCGCGCTGCCGAAAGCGTAAGCGTATTTCGTTCCACCCGGAATCGGCTCATCAAGCAGCTCGTGCATGATTTCACTGATTCCGGCGCGCTCATCAACCCAATCGTAGATTTTCCCTAACGTACCACCATTTGACTGTGGAATTGCCGGAGAAGCCATAGCTGAGAAAACCTTTCTAGGACTGTTTCTGTTACTGAGCAACAGGTGCCGAGGCGTGGGGGCTATCGCCGGCTGAAGCAGTCAGAACTGCCGTGTGTATCTTCACGAAAAAACCTCTTTGGTTGGAAGGAGGTTCTTGAATTTCTGGAAAACGACCTGAAGTTTGCCGTCGGCGACACGGTGTTCGAGCGCGTCGAGTCCGCGTGCCGAAGCCGAGCCGGGCTTTTTCTCGCCGTTGATATCAAAGGCGCTGTTGTGACAGGGGCAGAAATACTCATTCCGCTCTGGAATCCAGTTGACTTTGCAGCCCAGATGCGGGCAGGTCGCCGTAAAGGTCAGAAATTCATTGCCCCGCTTCACAACCCAGATGGTTTCGTCCGAAGAGGACTTCACCCATCCATCACGAATTTCAATGGTAATCTTTTTGGCAGTTGGCTTACCTTCTTCAAAATCGGCAACTGAACCGAGGTCAATCCAGTTTTTGTCTTCACCGCCTTCACTGGTTTTGAGTGCATTTCCGACGGCAAATTGAAAAATCGGATAGGCCAGTGCGCCGCCAATGCCAGCGCCAATCACAATGGAGCCAAGCCCCATAAACAGACGTTTGGTTTTGTCCACTTCGGACAGTTCGGACATAGAGACTCCTTGCTCGTGAAGCCGGAATTCAAGCGATCATCGTTCCAGAAAGCATGTGCCGGGGAAGAAATTGCCACGCTTGCGGAGGGATTTACCGGCGCCAGTATAGTGATGGAGGAAATCGGCGTGTGTAAGCAAGCTTACAGAATGAATGACTTTTGCCCAGGTTTGTGCCACCCGGAGAGAGGAAAAATCAGCCTGGTTCGGCAAAGACGCAGACCGTTTCACCGTCATGGTCGAGAGTGAGGTAAAGCACGTTTGGTTGGCAGCAAACCGTACAGTCCTCGATGTACTGCTGCCGGCGGCCGCCGCTCCAGTCAGGAAAGGTGACGTTGGGTTCACCACAGTAGGCACAGGCGTAGGTTGCGGTATCCTGCATGCGCGCCGGGTTCCCTGGTGAGATAAAGTCGGGGGCAAAACTGTGTCCGGGTTTGCTGCGCACACCCGTTCACTCAGCGGGGGGGAGTTCCGGCCGGTCCTCCATCCGTTGCAGACGGCGGAGCGGTTCGAGGACGGTCGGCTCATCCTCGATGAAGCCCATCTCGCTTACCGGCCAGTAGCGATAGACCGCCTTGCCATAGATGTACATTTCCGGGACGAGTCCCCAGTTGCGACTGTCGTTGCTGGCGTCGCGGTTGTCGCCCATCACGAAGTAGTGGTGGGGTTCAACCACCCATGTCCGGGGTGGACTGACAATCGTCGTGTAGTCGCTCGACAGATAACCTTCCGGCACGAGCTTGCCGTTGATGTAAAGCTTGCCGTTGGCCAGGGTGACTTCATCACCGGGCAGGCCAATCACACGTTTGATGAAGCTTTCCTGGGGATTTTTGGGGTAGTAGAACACGACAATGTCGCCACGCTCGATTTTGGAAAAGTTGTAGATGAAGCGGTTGACGAACAGGCGCTCCCCCTCATGCAGATGCGGCAGCATGCTCGTGCCTTTGACATAGACGGGCTGAATGACGAAAAGCCCGATGAGCAGCGCGATGACGAGCGCCAGAAGCACATCCCGTCCGATGCTTAACCCTTCCCGTACCCAGTGTTTCCAGGCGGGCGACGCGCCAGTGAACGTGGAAATGACCACGCCGGCTTCATCGCCCAGGCCATGGCCGGAAGATGACTTATGGTCATCCACCGTCCACAGCGGTCGGAATACAGGCTGTGACCAGGCATCCGCCGGCCCCGAAGCCGCCATGACCGCATCGGTCAGGCACGATGCGGCGGCTTCCGGCGCGGCCACACCCCATCCGTTCTGGGGGATAGCCGTTCCTGTGGTCTGCGCCAACGTCTCAGAGCTGGTTTCTGTGGTGACGTCATCCAGTGGGACGATTTCCGGCTGACTCCCTTCTGATTGCGGAAGCCGG
>Ga0272446_1007004_pt1 | contig 11458 bp, 11 predicted proteins | sample YNPCB0061_FD_194587 | JGI IMG/M metagenome (GOLD analysis project Ga0272446, IMG submission 194587) | Hot spring microbial mat communities from Yellowstone National Park, WY, United States - YNP-CB-006-1 | ecosystem: Environmental > Aquatic > Thermal springs > Hot (42-90C) > Sediment | place...
GCTGCGAGGCGGAGGTCGCGCGCCACCATCAGCGCCTCCGCCGCCGCCGGGATTCCGGCAAGCCCGAGCCGTGTGGCGAGCTCTCCCTCGTTCATCGCCCCTCCGGCGGCGAGCGAGGGCTCCTCCGGGTGCTGCACGATCATCGCGCCGAAGCCGCGGGCATAGGCGAGGGCAAGGCGCATGGTTCGCGCATCGGCGATCGCGCGCCGTCCATCGCCGAAGGCGACCGCACCCGCCTCCTTGAGCAGCCCCATCTCGGCGAGTTCGCGCCCCGAACAGGCCTTGGTCGCCGCCGCGCAGGGCAGGACGGTGAGGGAGCCGAAGGCGGCGGCGCGTCGGGCGACGAACTGGACGAGCGCGGGTTCGTCGAGCGGCGGGTCGGTGTCGGGTAGCGCCATCAGCGTGGTCACGCCCCCGGCGGCGGCGGCTGCGGCAAGCCGGGCGAGGCTCTCCTTGTGCTCCTCGCCGGGCTCGCGCAGGCCCACGCGCATGTCCACGAGGCCGGGGGCGAGCACCGCACCCTGGCAGTCGATCACGTCCGCGCCCGCCGGAGCCGCCGCGCCGATGCCCTCGATCAGCCCGTCGCGCACCACGAGCACGCCCGGCCCGTCATGGCCCGAGGCAGGGTCGATGATCCGCGCGCCGACGAAGGCAAGGGGGGCGAGGGGGGCGGGCGCGCTCATGCGTTGCCGCGTGCCTCGCGGGTCAGCAGGTCGAGCACGGCCATGCGCACGGCGACCCCCATCTCCACCTGCTCCTGGATCACGCTGTGCTGCAGGTCATCGGCCACCGCAGAGGCGATCTCGACGCCGCGGTTCATCGGCCCCGGATGCATCACGAGTGCATCGGGCCGTGCCCGGGCGAGCTTGGCCTCGTCGAGGCCGTAGAAGCGGAAGTATTCGCGCGCGGAGGGGACGAAGGCGCCGCCCATCCGCTCCTTCTGCAGACGGAGCATCATCACGATGTCGGCGCCCTCGAGGCCGCGCTCCATGTCGGTGAAGACCTCGACGCCGAGTGCGGCGGCGCCGGAGGGAATGAGCGTGGGAGGGGCGATGATCCGCACCCGCGAGCCCATGGTGGTGAGAAGCAGGATGTTCGACCGCGCGACGCGCGAGTGCAGCACATCGCCGCAGATCGCGACGGTGAGGTTCTCGAGCCGTCCTTTGCGGCGGCGGATCGTCACGGCATCGAGCAGCGCCTGGGTCGGGTGCTCGTGGGTGCCGTCGCCGGCGTTGATCACGGCCGCGTCGAGCTTCTGCGCGAGCAGCGCCGCCGCGCCCGACTGGTCATGCCGGACGACGAGCACATCGACATGCATGGCGTTGAGCGTCATCGCCGTGTCGAGCAGCGTCTCGCCCTTGGCGACGGAGGAGCCTGAGGTGGACATGTTGACGATGTCGGCGCCGAGCCGCTTGCCGGCGAGTTCGAAGCTCGTGCGCGTTCGCGTCGAGTTCTCGAAGAAGAGGTTGACGAGGGTGCGCCCGCGCAGCACGTCGCGCGGGCCGCCCTTGCGGTTGAGCGAGATGTAGGTCTCGGCGAGGTCGAGCGCGGCGCGTATCTGCCCTGGGTCGAGCCCGGCGATGCCGAGCAGGTGCCGCCGCCGCCCCGCCGCCTGCCCGAACCCTGTCTGCACGACCCGTCCCTCCGCCACCAGGCGGGGCGGGAGGGAACGCTGCGACGGGGGCGGCGTCAAGCGCCGCGCGTCGCATCGAGCGCCGCCTGGAGCATCCAGGCGGCCGCTGCCTTGTCCACCACCGCGGCACGGCGCTTGCGCGTCATGTCCATCTCGCCGATCAGCATCCGGTTCACCGCCGCAGAGGAGAGCCGCTCGTCCCAGAGCGCCACCGGCAGCCCGGTCGCAGCGGCGAGCGCCACCGCCCAGTCGCGCGCACCCTGCGCCGCGGGGCCGGAGCCTCCGTCCATCGCCAGCGGGTGGCCGACCACGATCCCGCCCGCACCCTCCTTCCGCGCGATCGCCGCGACCTCGGCGGCGTTCCTGGCGAGCTTGCCGCGCGCGAGCGCGCCATAGGGGCTCGCGATCGCAAGCGTGACGTCGGAGAGCGCGACCCCGATCGTCCGCGACCCGAGGTCGAGCCCGATCAGCCGGCTCCCCCGGGGCAGGGTGGCACGGAGGGCGGCGAGGCTTTCAAGCGCCATGGAGGGATGCTAGCACCGGGGCGCCAGCACAGAGCCCTGATGGTGCAGGAGCCGAACGCGCATGTCGCTCGACGCCGAAACAATCCGCCGCATCGCAAGCCTCGCGCGAATCCGCGTCTCCGAGGCCGAGGTGGCGACGCTGCAGGGCGAGCTCAACGGCATCCTCGCCTGGATCGAGCAGCTCGGCGAGGTGGACACCGAGGGTGTGGCGCCGCTCTCGGGGGCGGCGCGGATGGCGCTCCGGATGCGCGAGGACGCGGTGACCGATGGCGGGATCCGGGAGCGCATTCTCCGGAATGCGCCCGAGCGAATCGGCCTCGACGGAGCGTTCTTCGCCGTGCCCAAGGTGGTGGAATGAGCGCCCTGACCGACCTTACGCTTGCTGAAGCCTCGGCGGCGCTCGCGGCGAAGAAGATCTCCGCCACCGAACTCGCACGCGCCCATGTCGAGGCGATCGACCGCCTCGCCGCGCTCAACGCCTTCATCCTGACGACGCCAGACCGCGCCCTCGCTGATGCGCGCCGGTCGGATGAGAGGATCGCGCGCGGCGAAGCCCGCCCGCTCGAGGGCATCCCGCTCGCGATCAAGGACCTCTTCTGCACCGAGGGCATAGAGACCACCGCCGCGAGCCGTATCCTCGGCGGCTTCGTCCCGCCCTACGAGAGCACCGTCACGGCAAATCTCTGGCGCGACGGGGCGGTCTGCCTCGGCAAGACCAATCTCGACGAGTTCGCCATGGGCTCGTCCAACACCACCTCTGCCTACGGCAACGTGGTGAACCCGTGGAAGCGCCGCGGCGACAACCGCGACCTCGTCCCTGGCGGGTCCTCCGGCGGGTCGGCCGCTGCGGTTGCGGCGCGGCTCTGCCTCGGCGCCACCGCGACCGACACGGGAGGCTCGATCCGCCAGCCGGCGGCCTTTACCGGGACGGTCGGAATCAAGCCGACCTACGGGCGCTGCTCGCGCTGGGGCATCGTCGCCTTCGCCTCCTCGCTCGACCAGGCGGGGCCGATGGCGCGGACGGTCAAGGACTGCGCGATCCTGTTGCGCTCGATGGCCGGGTTCGACCCGAAGGACAGCACCTCGGCCGATGTTCCGGTGCCAGACTTCGCCGCCGCGGTCGGGCAGAGCGTGAAGGGCCTGCGCATCGGCGTGCCGCGGGAATACCGGCTCGACGGCCTCGCCCCTGAGATCGTCTCGCTCTGGGAACAGGGCATCGCCTGGCTCAAGGAGGCCGGCTGCACGATCCACGAGATCAGCCTACCGCACACGAAGTACGCGCTGCCCGCCTACTACATTGTCGCGCCGGCGGAGGCATCGTCGAACCTCGCGCGCTATGACGGCGTCAGGTTCGGGCTGCGCGTTCCAGCGGACAGCCTCGATGAGCTCTACGAGGCGACGCGCGGCGCTGGCTTCGGGGCGGAGGTGCGGCGGCGGATCATGATCGGCACCTACGTCCTCTCCGCCGGCTACTACGACGCCTACTACCTCAAGGCGCAGAAGGTTAGGGCGCTGATCGCGCGGGATTTCGACGCTGCCTGGCAGAGCGTGGACGCGATCCTGACCCCGGCGACGCCAAGTTCCGCCTTCGCCATCGGCGAGAAGCAGGACGACCCGGTGACGATGTATCTCAACGACGTGTTCACCGTGACGGCGAACCTCGCCGGCTTGCCCGGCATCTCGGTTCCGGCGGGGCTCGACGCAGGCGGGCTGCCGCTGGGCCTGCAGGTGATCGGCCGCGCGTTCGACGAGGAGACGGTGTTCCGCGTCGCCGGCGCGATCGAGCGGGCGGCGGCGTTCGATGCGGTGCCGCAGCTGCGGGCGGGAGCGTGAGCATGAGCTACGTGATCGACGGCGCGACCGGGCCGTGGGAGGTCGTCGTCGGCCTCGAAGTGCACGCGCAGGTGATCTCGAAGGCGAAACTGTTCTCGGGCGCTGCCACCGATTTCGGCGCCGAGCCGAACACGCAGGTGTCCTTCGTCGATGCCGCCTTCCCCGGCATGCTTCCGGTGATCAACCGCGAATGCGTCGCCCAGGCCGTGCGCACGGGGCTCGGCCTCAACGCCGCGATCAATCTCGAGAGCCGGTTCGACCGGAAGAACTACTTCTACGCCGACCTTCCCGCCGGCTACCAGATCAGCCAGTACCAGCATCCGATCGTCGGCCACGGCACGATCACCATCGACCTGCCGGACGGAACCTCCAAGCCCATCGGCATCACGCGGCTGCATCTCGAGCAGGATGCCGGCAAGTCGCTGCATGACCAGCACCCGACCAAGTCCTTCATCGACCTCAACCGCGCCGGCGTGGCGCTGATGGAGATCGTCTCCGAACCCGACATGCGCTCGCCCGAGGAGGCCGGCGCCTATCTGACGAAGCTGCGGCAGATCCTGCGCTATCTCGGCACCTGCGACGGCAACATGGAGGAAGGCTCCCTGCGGGCGGACGTGAACGTCTCCGTCCGCCGCCCGGGCGAGGGCTACCGCACGCGCTGCGAGGTGAAGAACGTCAACTCCATCCGCTTCGTCATGCAGGCGGTGGAGGCGGAGGCGCGCCGCCAGATCGCCGTCTGGGAGGAGGGCGGGGTGGTCGAGCAGGAGACGCGGCTCTTCGACAGCGCCCGCGGTGCGACGCGGCCGATGCGGTCGAAGGAGCATGCGCACGACTACCGCTACTTCCCCGACCCCGATCTCCTCCCCCTCGTGCTTGACCCCGACTGGGTGGAGAGCCTCAAGGCGAACCTGCCCGAGCTGCCCGATGCCAAGGCCGCGCGGTTCATGCGCGACTACGGGCTGCCGGCCTACGACGCGCGCGTTCTCGTCGCCGAACGGGCGACGGCCGATTTCTACGAGGCCGTCGCGCGCGGCCGCGACGGCAAGCTCGCCGCCAACTGGGTGATGGGCGACCTCTTCGCCGCGCTGAACCGGACCGGCAGGACGATCGAGACCAGCCCCGTGCCTGCGGCAGCGCTCGGCCGCCTCATCGACCTGATCGCCGACCGGACGATCAATGGCCGGATCGCCAAGGAGGTGTTCGAGGCGATGGTCGAGACCGGCGAGGACCCGCTCGCGATCGTCGAGGCGAAGGGGCTCAGGCAGGTGACGGACACGGGCGCGATCGACGCCGCCGTCGCCGAGGTGCTGGCGCGTCATGCCGACAAGGTGGCGGAGTATCGCGCCGGGAAGGACAAGCTGTTCGGCTTCTTCGTCGGCCAGGTGATGAAGGCGATGGCAGGCAAGGGCAATCCTGCCCTGGTCAACGAGGTGCTCAGGAAGCAACTCGGCTGATCGGAGCAAGTAATTACCCCTGACATGTCCCCTTCTCACGATGGCGTGAGAAGGGTCGTCTGGTCGCGCGTCATGGGTTAGACCGGCTTCATGTCCGGGATCCTGCCGATCCCGCCGCGCGAGATTGCGCGGCGGGCAGCGCTGTTTCTTGACTTCGACGGCACCCTCGTCGAGATCGCGCCGCGGCCGGAGGCGATCGCGGTGCCCGCGTGCCTCGCTCGCCTGCTCGGCGATCTCGCCCGCGCCTCGGCAGGGGCGGTGGCGCTGCTCTCCGGTCGGCCGCTTGAGGATCTCGACCGCTGGCTCGCGCCGCTTCGGCTGGCCGCAGCCGGCGGCCACGGCGCCGAGCTTCGCCGCGGGGCCGACGCTCCGGTTGAGCGGATCGCGGCGCCCGGCCTTCCCAGGCCCTGGCTCGCGTTCGCCGAGACGCTCGCGGCGAGCCGGCCGGGCGCCATCCTTGAGCGCAAGCCGGCCGGCTTCGCGCTGCACGCCCGCGCCTGCCCCGACGCCCTGCCCGCGTTCCGCGACGCGCTCTCCGCCCTGATCGCCAAGGATGACAGCTTCCGCCTCCTCGACGCCCACATGGCGGTCGAGCTCCTGCCCCGAGGGGCCGACAAGGGCGGGGCGCTCGCCGCGCTGATGGAGGGGCCGCCCTTCGCCGGGCGCATCCCTGTCGCGATCGGCGACGACGTGACGGACGAGGATGCGCTCGCGGCCGCGCGCGCGCGCGGCGGGTTCGGCCTCAGGGTCGGCGAGGCGTTCGGCGGGCCGGCGGAGGTGCGCGCGTGGCTCGCCGGCATTGTCGCGGAGGCTGGGCGTGCCACAGCCGCTTGACCTCGCGGTGGCCGGCAACGGCACGGTCGCGGCGCTGATCGACCCCTCGGGCCGCGTCGTCTGGATGTGCTGGCCGAGGCTCGACGGCGACCCGGTGTTCTGCGCCCTGCTCGACGGCACCGACCCTGCCGCCGGTTTCATGGAGGTCTTGCTCGAAGGCCGAGTCTCGACGCAGCAGCGCTACCGCCGGAACACCGCCGTGGTCGAGACCGAGCTCGCCGACGGGTCGGGCAACGCTCTGCGGATCACCGACACGGTGCCGCGCTTCCCGCGCTTCGGGCGGATGTTCCGGCCGCAGATGCTGGTGCGCCGGATCGAGCCGGTGGCGGGGCGGCCGCGGATACGGCTGCGCATCCGCCCGCGCTTCGCCTGGGGGAGGGAGGCGCCGGTGCTGCGCACAGGCTCGAACCACCTGCGCTGGCTCGGCGCGGGCGAGGCGCTGCGCTGCACCACCGACGCCCCGGTCGGCTTCATCGCCAACGAGACCGCCTTCGCGCTCGACCGCCCGCTCGCGCTCATCATCGGCGCCGACGAGCCTGAGCCCGAACCGCCCGCGCGGATCGCGAGGAGCTTCGAGGAGGAGACGACCGCCTACTGGCAGGAATGGGTCCGCCTGCTCTCGGTGCCGTTCGAGTGGCAGGAGGCGGTGATCCGCGCGGCGATCACCCTCAAGCTCTGCGCGCATGACGACACGGGCGGCATCGTCGCGGCGCTGACCACCTCGATCCCGGAGGCGCCAGGAACGGCCCGGAACTGGGACTACCGCTTCTGCTGGCTGCGCGACGCCTGGTTCACCGTCCAGGCGCTGAATCGCCTCGGCGCGACCCGCACGATGGAGCAGTTCATCCGCTACCTCACCGTCGCGGTGATCGCGGACGAGCCGGCACGGCTGCGCCCCGTCTATCCGCTCGTGCCCGACATGCCGATGACGGAGGAGGAGGCGCCCGCGCTCGCTGGCTTCCTGCATCATCGGCCCGTGCGGATCGGCAACGCCGCGGCCGACCAGCAGCAGAACGACGCCTGGGGCAGCGTGGTGCTCGCCGCGGCGCAGATGTTCTTCGACGCCCGCCTGCCGAGGCCGGGCGATGCTTCGCTGTTCCGCCAGCTCCTGCCGCTCGCCGAGGCGGCGGCGCGCGAGGCGCTCACCCCCGATGCCGGCATCTGGGAGTATCGGGGCAGGGCGCGTGTGCACACCTTCTCGGCCGCGATGTGCTGGGCGGCGGTCGACCGTCTCGCGCGCGTCGCGCAAGCCGTAGGCGACCAGCGCGAGGCCGACCGGCTGCGCGGTCTCGCCGCGCCGATCCGCGAGGCCATCCTCGCGCGCGCCTGGAGCGAGAGCCGAAGGAGCCTGGTCGAGAGCCTCGACGGCGAGGGGCTCGACGCCGCGCTCCTGCTCCTGCCCGATCTCGGCCTGTTGCCGCCGTCGGATCCGCGCTTCGTCGCGACCGTCGAGGCGATCGCGCGCGACCTCGCCCGCGACGGTCTCCTGCTCCGTTACAACGCGCCGGATGATTTCGGCGTGCCGGATACCGCTTTCCTCGCCTGCAGCTTCTGGCTGGTCGATTCGCTCGCCGCGATCGGCCGCGCCGAGGAGGCGCGGGCGCTGTTCGAGCGGATCCTCGCGTTGCGCAACCATGTCGGCCTGCTCTCGGAGGACGTCGATCCGCGCAACGGGCGGCTCTGGGGCAACTTTCCGCAGACCTACAGCCAGGTCGGGCTGATCCTCTCCGCGATGCGGCTCTCGCGGTCCTGGGAGGACGGGTTTTGGCGCGCCTGGTGATCGTCTCGAACCGCGTGCCGGTGCCGCGCCCGCGCGCCGCGCCGCAGGCCGGAGGGCTCGCCGTCGCGCTCGCCGAGGCGCTCGCGGGGCGGGAGATGCTGTGGTTCGGCTGGTCGGGCGAGACGGCGCCCACGCCGGCGCCGGCTTCGGTCGTCACCCTCGGCGCCGCGGTTTACGCGACCGCGCACCTCACCGAGGCGGAGCGCCGCGGCTATTACGGGGGGTTCGCGAACGCTACACTCTGGCCGCTCCTGCACTACCGCATGGGGCTTGCCGAGTTCCGCCGCGAGGACCACGAGACCTGGCGCGCGGTGAACGCGCGCTTCGCCGCCCTGCTCGCGCCGATGCTGCGGCCCGACGACCTCGTCTGGGTGCACGACTTCCACCTCTTCCCCTTCGCCGCCGCGCTCCGCGCGCTCGGGCAGCACCAGCGCATCGGCTTCTTCCTGCACGTGCCCTTCCCCCCGCCGGCGCTGTTCGAGGCGCTGCCGCAGGGCGGCCGCATCCTCGCCGATCTCGGCGCCTACGACCTCCTCGGCGCGCAGACGCGGTCGGACGCGGAGAACCTGCGCGCGGCGCTTGCCGGCATAGGCATCCCGATGCCGGTCGGCGCGTTTCCGGTCGGGCTCGACGCGGAGGGCTTCGCGCGCGAGGCCGCGCGCGCCGTCGCCGGTGCGGAGGCGAAACGGCTCGCCGCAAGCTTGGGCGGCCGCGCGCTCATCCTCGGCGTCGACCGGCTCGACTACGCAAAGGGCCTGCCGCAGCGCTTCCGCGGCTATGCCGCACTGCTCCGCCGCTTTCCCGAGCATCGCCGCCGCGTCACCTTTCTCCAGGTCGCCCCCGTCAGCCGCAACGAGGTGGCGCAGTACCGCGCGCTCCGGCGCGAGCTCGACGAGCTCGCCGGCCGGATCAACGGCGAACGCGGCGAGATCGACTGGATCCCAATCCGCTGGATGACGCGGGCGCTGCCGCGCGCGACGCTCGCTGGCTTCCATCGCCTCGCGCGGATCGGGCTCGTCACGCCGCTCCGCGACGGGATGAACCTCGTCGCGAAGGAGTTCGTCGCCGCCCAGGACGAGGCCGACCCGGGCGTTCTCGTGCTCTCGCGCTTCGCCGGCGCCGCGGAGGAACTGAAGGGCGCTGTGCTCGTCAACCCGCACGACCCCGACGAGATCGCCGAGGGCCTCGACACGGCGCTGCGCATGGGGCCGGACGAGCGGCGCGAGCGCGCCGCCTCAGATCGCGCCGCACTTGCCGCCAACAGCGCCGCCGACTGGGCGCGGCGCTTCCTCGCCCGCCTTGCCGCCCCGGGCGCGCCGCTGCCGCACGCCGCCTGAGGGGGTGAGGCAGGGGCGCGCGGTTCCACGGCGCGGCCGGTTCCAGTAGCGTCCGTCCCCGCACCCAGGCGGGGGACAGGATGATCGGCCTCTACAGCTTCGACACGCCGAACGGGCGCAAGATCACGGTCTGCCTCGAGGAGATGGGGCTGCCCTATCGCGTGCACGTGGTCGACATCACGAAAGGCGAGCAGTTCGCGCCCGAGTTCCTGAGGATCGCGCCGAACAACCGGATCCCGGCGATCGTCGACCCGGACGGCCCGGGCGGCGCCCCGGTCAGCGTGTTCGAGAGCGGGGCGATCCTGCTCTACCTCGCGGAGAAGACCGGCCGCTTCATGCCGCGCGACCTCGCCGGGCGCATCCCCGTCTGGGAGTGGCTGATGTGGCAGGTGGGCGGGCTCGGGCCGATGCCCGGGCAGGTGCACGCCTACCTTCTCGTTGAGGACGAGGCGGCGCGCGCACATCCGCTCGAACGCTACCAGAAGGAAACGAACCGCCTCTACGGCGTGCTTGACCGCCGCCTCGCTGGCCGGGAGTTCGTCGCCACTGAAGGCGAGCCCTCGATCGCCGATTTCGCCATCCTCGGCTGGGTGTGGCGGCATCAGCGCCACCGCGTCGACCTCGCCGCTCTGCCGGCGGTGCAGGCAGGGTACGGGCGGATGATGGCGCGGCCCGCGGTCGCGCGCGGCTTTTCCGTGCGCATGCGCCACCCGGAAGCGGCCTGAGCCTGCGATGGGGGAGGAGAGGCGGTTCCGCGACCGCACCGCCCTGATCGAGGCCGGAATCGCGGTCGCCCTGCTGGGCGCGCTCGCGGTGGCCTGCGTGCTGATCCTCCGCCCCTTCGTCACCTCGATCCTGCTCGCTGCCGTGCTCGTGCACGCGACCTGGTTCGGCCAGGCCTTCTTCGCCCCGCGCATCGGCCGCGCCTGGGGGGCGGCGGCGATGGTGTTCGCGGCCGCCCTGGTGCTCGTTCAACCGCTCGCGCTCGTCGTGCCGGGGCTTGCCGGCAACCTCGCCGCGGCCGGCGAGGTCGCGCGCCGGCTCGCCGCCGCCCTGCCGGCCGACCCGCCGGGCTGGCTCTCCGGCCTGCCGCTGATCGGCGGCGTGGTGGACGGCCTCTGGGCCGAGATCGCGCCCGCGCTCGCCGGGGGCGGCGAGGCGCTGCGCGGGCTGATCGAGCCGCACGCCGCAGCGCTCGGGCGCATGGCGCTCGCCTTCGCCGTCGGCGTGGCCGAGGGGCTGCTCGAGCTTCTCTTCGCCCTGCTGGTCGCCTTCTTCCTCTACCGCGAGGCGAGGCGATGGTCGTGCGGCTGCGCGCGGTGGCCGAGCGCGTTGGCAGCGAGCGTGCGCTCGAGCTCCTGGCGTTGACGGGCGACACGGTCCGCGGCGTCGTGTGGGGGCTGATCGGCACCGGCCTCCTGCAGGGGATGCTTGCCTGGATCGGGTTTGAGATCGCGGGCGTTCCGGGTGCTGCGGTGCTCGGGTTCACGACGGTTCTGCTCTCGATCGTGCAGGTCGGAGCGCCGATCCTGTGGGCGAGCGCGGCGATTTGGCTGTTCTCGGAGGGGGAGACGGGCTGGGGCCTCTTCATGCTTGTCTGGGGCGGGATCGCGGTGAGTTCGACCGACAACTTCATCCGGCCGTGGCTGATCAGCCGTGGTGCGAACCTGCCGCTGATCCTCATCATCCTCGGCGTGATCGGCGGCCTGCTTGCGTTCGGGTTCCTCGGCCTGTTCCTTGGCCCCGTGCTGCTTGCGGTCGCCTGGCGGCTTGTGGAGCGCTGGACGCAGAAGGCGGCTGCGCGCGACGGAGCGGGCGGCGCCGCGGATGGAGCTTCGTTGACGTGAGGGGGGTGGGCGGCTAAAAGCGCTAGTGCATGTGCCGTGACTGCACCGCTCCCGGCGGAGGGGTGGCCGAGCGGCTGAAGGCGGCAGTTTGCTAAACTGTTGTAGGGGGTCAACTCCTACCGTGGGTTCGAATCCCATCCCCTCCGCCAACCCATGCCCGCAAGCCGTTGATATCGCTAGAGGTTGCGGGAGGGATGCAAACCCTACCCCCGTTTC
>Ga0272446_1007005_pt1 | contig 11458 bp, 7 predicted proteins | sample YNPCB0061_FD_194587 | JGI IMG/M metagenome (GOLD analysis project Ga0272446, IMG submission 194587) | Hot spring microbial mat communities from Yellowstone National Park, WY, United States - YNP-CB-006-1 | ecosystem: Environmental > Aquatic > Thermal springs > Hot (42-90C) > Sediment | place...
ATGCGGTCCACACAGGCTGCCTCCCAAGCGGGGTCGTCGGTGGGATTGGTGCGGTCGCGATGGTCCAGAAACCCGTGGGTCTCCAGGTCGCACTCGTCAATGAGCGCGATGCCGTAGCGGTCGCAGAGGTCGTACCAGCGCGGGTCGTCGGGGTAGTGCGAGGTTCGGACGGCGTTCACGTTGTGCCGCTTCATCAGGACGATGTCCTCGACCATCGTCTCGATGGGAATGGAGCGACCCAGCGTCGGGTGATGCTCGTGGCGGTTGACGCCGCGGAGCTTGATGGGCCGGCCGTTCAGCAGCAGCACACCATCCCGCACGGAGACCTCGCGAAGGCCGACCCGCAGACCGACCGACTGCCCGGGACCGCCATCCTCGCCCTGCAGCGTCACGATAAGCGTGTAGAGGGAGGGGTCTTCCGGCGACCAGGGGTGCGGGTCGCGCACCTCCAACTCGAGGAGGGAGTACGCGCACTCGCCCACGGCGATGGCGACCGCGTGCGCTTCGGCGCGCGCCACTTCGCGCCCGTACGCGTCGAGCAGAAGCGCGCCGAGGGACCGTGTCGCTGACACCGAGCCGACGTTGGCGACTTCCGTCGCGACGCGCACCGTCGCAGCGCGGTCGTCGAGCCGATGCGTGACGACGCCCAGGTCGGCGATGTGCACGCGCGGGAACGCCACGAGGCTCACGTCCCGGAAGATGCCCGAGAGCCACCACATGTCCTGGTCCTCCAGGTAGCTCCCGTCCGACCACTGGACCACGCGGACTGCGAGCGTGTTCCTTCCGGGCCGCACAAGGCTGCTCGCGTCGAACTCGGCGGGCAGCCGGCTCCCCTTGCTCATCCCGGCCTCGACGCCATTCACCCAGACCGTGAAACAGGAGTCGACCCCCTCGAACCGCAGACGCACCTGCATGCCGGCCCACTCCTCCGGCAGCCAGAAGGAACGGCGGTAGCAGCCGGTCGGGTTCTCGGAAGGCACGCGCGGAGGGTCGATGGGAAACGGGTACACCACATTCGTGTAGTGGGGACGCCCGTGCCCATGCATCTGCCAGCATCCCGGCACGGGCAGATCGCCCCACCCGGCATCGTCAAACTCGGGTGACCAGAAACCGTCCGGGGCGCGCTCGGGGGCGGGCGCCAGGTGGAAGCGCCAACGCCCGTTCAGGGAGACGCGCCAGGGCGACATCTCGGGATCGGTGGTCGCTGCCGATTTGGGATCGGGGAACGGCACGAAATGGGCTCGCGGGGCCAGGCGGTTTCGGTGCGGCAGAGCGGGGTTCTCCCAGTCGTTCATCGTGTCGCGGGGCCTTTCCTCAGCGGGTCGCGGCGGGCTGTGCCGCGAAGGAGAGTTCGCGGCACGCCGGTTGTTCCCCTTCCTCGGCTCCCCGTCGGCCGCTCGGCCCGCCCAAGACCACCGGGCCGCTCCATCGGCGACGACGAGGCGCGGCTGTGCGTTGCCCGGACGGGGCCTAAGATGGGCGCGAGCCCTGCGACTGCGGGGCGGCGGACGATCGCCGGTCGGCGGCGCTATCGTCCCGCCGGCAGCACCGCCATGGCCTCGATCTCGACGAGGAGCTCCTCACGGCACAGGCGTGCCTGGATGCCCGTGCTCGCCGGCAGCGGGTCTAGCCCCAACCAGTCGAAGAAGGCCGTTCGCACCTCGTTGAAGTCGCGGTAGTCGCGCTCGATGTCGCGGAGGTAGCAGGTGCAGCGCACGACATCGTGCCACGTGGCGCCTTCCGACTCCAGGAGCCGCGTGATGTTGCGGTAGGTGCGCCAGCATTGCGCGCGAAAGTCGCCGATGTGAACGGACTGACCCTGCTCGTCGATGCTGGCGGTGCCGGAGATGAGCAGGAGCGTGACGGGACCGATGGGAACCCGCAACCCGCGCGAGAATGAAGAGGGGCGGGCGTACGCGTACGCTTCGTTCAGAACGTCGTGGGCCTCGATGGCCGTTCGCTCGACCCGCTGGCGGTCCAGCGCGGTGGGCGCCGGCAAGCGCTCACCCTCGGCACCCAGCATGCCCAGGAGCCGGAGCTCCTCGATCTCCTCGTCGGTGAGCGGCGTTCGCAGCGACAGCGCGCGTCGAGCGGCTTCTCCGGCCATCATCGTTCATCCTCCAGGGCGGTATCCGCTGAGGCTGCCCCGCTCATCTTGGACGCGAGCGCCGGCAGGATGTTCACCACTTCGGTGCCCCGCGCCTGCGCGGGAGCGCAAACCCGGCGTTCTGGCGAGGCTGGCGCGCGGCGGGGTAACCTGATGCGCAGGCGTGCCACCATGCTCGCGGGCGGTTGGGAGGTCCATGATGGGTGTTCGTGCTGGCATCGCGTGTGTCGGGCTCCTTTCCCTGTCGCTTGGCGTCCCGATCCGCGCCTCCGAGGTCGTCGCCGTGCAGCCTCTGACGGATCGGGTCATCGTCGTGCACTTCGACGACGGGTTCGTGACACCTCACCGCCGCGGCGAGCCGCGCAGCGCCGAGAAGGTGACGGTGGACCCGCTCGACGTGGTGGCCGCATCGCGTACCGAGGTCTACACGATCAGTTCGCCGGATGACGCCGCCTACCGCCCCGGCCGCCGTCCTGCGCGTGTGTACCGGAAGACCAAGGGCACGGAGTTCGCGTGGTTCGCGGATCAGTGGATCGATGGGCGGGCCGTCAACCGGCGTCCGGATCACGCGGCGGAGCACTGGCTGTACCTCGAGCTGCCGGAGCCGCTCAAAGCTGGCCGAACCTATACGATCGCCACGGGCCGGCTCGCCCGCAACGGCTCGCGATGGTCTCTGCGATTCGACACGATGCGGGCGCGATCCGAGGCCGTCCATGTCAACACGGTGGGCTACGTGCCCGCTGCGTCGCAGAAGTTCGCCTACGTGTACCACTGGATGGGCGACGGCGGCTCGCTCGACGTGCGCCCCCTGGTGGGCCGACGCTTCTCTGTAGTGGAGGTCTCCACGGGGCGCCGCGTGTTCGGCGGTAAGGTGGCCTTCCGGATGGGGCGCGATGCGCAGGAGACGTTCCACACGTCGGACTCGCCACCCCACGGCAACTTCCTCGGCGCCGACGTGGCGGAGTGCGACTTCTCGGCCTTGCGCCGGCCGGGCCGGTACGTGGTCGAGGTGGAGGGCGTCGGGTGCTCGTGGCCCTTCCGCCTGGACGACGACGTCTACCGCACACCGTTCCGGGCGGTGGCGCGCGCCCTGTACCATAACCGCTCAGGAATAGCGCTGAAGCGACCCTACACCGAGTTCGAGCGACCGGCCCCGCACAACCCCCGGCTCACCCCGGGCTTCGCCGACAAGCTCCGGTACACGCGCGTGCGCTTCCAGGAGTGGGGCAGCGAGGGCGGCGACGCCGCGAAGCTGATGGCCGAGTCGCCCGGCACGCTCGAGGATGCGTGGGGATGGTACCAGGACGCCGGCGACTGGGATAGCTATCCGACGCATCTTCGGGTGGCGCAGGAGCTGCTGCTCGTCTACGAGATGGGGCCGCGCAAATTCACGGACGGAGAGCTCAACATCCCGGAGAGCGGCAACGGCGTGCCCGACATTCTGGACGAGGCCGCCTGGCTGCCGCGCTTCTGCCACCGCTTGCGCGCCGAGCTGCTGCGCAAGGGCTGGGGTACCGGCGGCGTGGGGCTCCGTGTGGCGGGCGATGCGTTCGGTACGGATGAGGGCACGCGGCCGGACGGGAAGAAGGTCGGACGCGGCTCGTGGGAGGACACGGACCGCGTCTATATGGTTTCCGGAGAGGACCCGCTGTCCACCTTCCGCTACGCCGGAGCGGCGGCGCACCTGGCCCACTGCCTGCGGCTCGCCGGCGTGAAGCGGGACCCGCAGGGCGTTGACTGGGCGCGCGAGGCGCGCGAGGCGTGGAGTTGGGCGATCGCGAACACGCGCCCGGGTGACGACACCTCGCCGGAGAGCGATCTGAGGCACGCTCGTCTCTACGCAGCGGCCTGTCTACACCGCCTCACGGGCGACCCGAAGGTCGAGGAGCAGTTGGCGCGCGACGCTGTCTGGATCACACCGACGACGCTGCTCTGGGGGGAGGCCAGCTACGGGCCAGCGGTGTACGTGCTCGGAGGCGGGCCGGGGCGGCGCAACGAGGCTCTCGTTCAGCGCCTCCGCGCGGCGCTCCTGCATACCGCCGATGAGTGCCTCATCCGAACCCCCGAGCGCCGGGCGCTGCGGTGGGGCGGGAACTGGTGGTTCCCCATGCTGATTGGCCAGCAGACGACGCCGCTGGTGCTGGAGGGAGCCATCGGGACCGCGCTCGTTCGCCAGACGGACCCGGAGCGCGCCCGCCGCTACTTCGGCGCCCTCACCGCGACGTGCGACTACTTCCTCGGAACCAACAGCCTGAACCAAACGTGGATCACTGGCGTGGGACCGCGGTATCCGTCTCAGGTGTTCCACATGGATGCGTGGTACAACGGCAAGGGGCGGTTCCATCCCGGGCTGATCCCGTACGGACCGTGGAGGAAAGAGCGGGACGAGGGCGTGGGGCCTTGGGACCTGGACTGGCCGAACAAGACGCTCTACCCGCCCATCGACGCCTGGCCGGGGAACGAGCGCTGGTTCAGCAACCGTTGCGCCCCCATGACGAGTGAGTTCACGGTCCACCAGAACATCGGGCCCGCCGCCGCCATCTACGGGTTCCTGTGCGCGGAGCGGCCGGCCGCCTCGCCAACTCCCCGCGTCGTACCGGCGCGGGCCACCGGAGGAAAACGCCGTTGACGAAGCGCCGAGCGCGGCTGACTGCCGCCTGCCTGTTCCTGATCTTCTCCGCCATTGCCGCTTCGGCGGAGCGAGCTCCGCGCAACGTCATCGTGCTCATCGGTGACGGCATGGGCTTCGCTCAGATGACCCTCGCCCGGCTCTCCCTCGGCACGCCCGACGCTGCCCTGGCGATGGACAGCATGCCGGTGGCGGCGTTCGTCAAGACGCACTCCGCGGGTCCGGGCCGGGGTCGCGGCGTCATCACGGACAGCGCCGCGGCTGCCACCGCGCTGTCGGCGGGCGTGAAGACGAACAACGGGATGATCGCCGTTCTGCCGGACGGTCGCCCAGTGCGAACCATCCTGGAGGCAGCGGGGGCGTCGGGGCGCGCGACGGGCCTCGTCACCACGGTCACGATCTCGCACGCCACGCCGGCAGGCTTTGCAGCCCACGTCGGGTCACGAGGCGATGAAGCGGAGATCGCGTCACAACTCATCAAGCAGCGCGTCGACGTGCTGCTGGGCGGCGGCGAGGCGTACTTCCTGCCTCGCTCCGCCTCGGGCAGCAAACGCAAGGACGATCGAGACCTGCTCGCGGAGGCGAAAGGGAGCGGCTACGTGGTAGCGCGATCGGGGCAGGAGCTGAAGGAGTCGCGGGGCTGCCGCGTCCTGGGTCTGTTCGCCGCCGGCGCGCTGGACCCGACACGCGCGGGCCCTTCGCTCGCGGAGATGGCCTCCGCCGCGCTGGAACGCCTGACGTCGGGCCGAAAGGGCTTCTTCCTGATGGTGGAGGGCGGCCAGATCGACTGGGCGAGCCACGCCAACGACGCCGCCGGCACGGTGCGCGAGACGCTCGAGTTCGACGAAGCCGTGCGCGCCGCGCTGGAGTTTGCCCGGAAGCGCGGCGATACGCTGGTCGTCGTCACGGCGGACCACGAGACCGGCGGGCTTGCCATTGTGGCGCCCGCCTCCGGAAGCAGCGCGGAGTTCGCTGCGGCCTGGGGTACGAAGAGCCACTCGGCGACAATCGTGCCGCTGCTCGCCGAGGGGCCGGGCGCCCGCCTCTTTGGCGGTGTGATGGACAACACGGAGGTTCCGCGACGCATCGCTCGGCTCTGGCGGCTGCGCCTGGACGATCCTCCGCCGGCCGCTCCTTAGGGGATCTTCTTCCGAGCCTCCAGGCGATCGAAGACCTCGCCGTCCAGGCCGACGGCCTCGAACACGACGCGGTCGCCGTTCACCGTGAACCGGCCGTGGTGATGGCGCCGGACGACCAGATCCATCACGGGGTGCGCCGACAGGGGTCCGTCCTCGAGGGCGCCGCCGGCGCCGCCCACGATGAGGTAGTGGACGGTCTGCGCGCCGTGGGTCCTCGTCAGCCGCTCATAGTCGTGGGTGTGTCCCGACACGACGAAGTCGATGCCGCACCGCTCGACAAGGGGCTCCAGCATCTCCCGGATCCAGAAGTCACCGTGGTAGTCCGCCCAGCCCTGCGAGTAAGGGGGCTGGTGGATGAAGACGAAGCGCCAGGTGGCGCGCTTCCAGGCGGGCGACTCCACCTCCTTGAGGAACCACTCGCGCTCGGCAGACCCGATGGGCAGGCCCGTCGGGAAGTGGCCGTTCGGGTCGAGCGCGACGAAGCGCGCGTTGCCGGCGCTCCAGGCGTAGTGGGACGGCGCCGGTCTCATCCGCACGGTGCGCCAAAAGTGGGGCGAGCGCAGGTCCTCGAAGCAGTCGTCGATCTCGTGGTTGCCGCCGATCAGCATCGTCGGCGTGCTCGCGGCCAGCTCGCCCAGAGTGGAGAACAGACCGAGCCACGGCCCCTTCTCGCCGCCGTTCTCCACCATGTCGCCAACCCCCACATGGAAGGCCAGCGGCTGACCGCGCATCTGCTCCACGTGGCGCGCGAAGACGGGCCATGCGTTCTGCGAGTCGGCCCAAACGGCGAAGGAGAAAGGACCGTTCTCCGGCAGCGGGCGGAACCGGTACTCGGGCGAGAGAACCGCGCCGGACCGCGTCCTGTACCGGACCTCGGTGTGCTGGCTGAGCGGCCACAGGTCGGCCACATGCAGTGTGCCCTCGGAGCGGGCTCTCGCCTTGCGCAGCGGCCCTTCTCCAGATCGCCACTCGACTTCTGCCACGCAGGGCACGTCGGTCTCCCACACGATGATGGCGCGCTCCGTGGACTGCGTCTGAACGACGGGCCCCATGACCGTGAGCGGCGCCGTCGCCATCGCCTTCTCCGCGGCGGCGATCGCGTCTTCGCTTCCCTGCCGTACGGCCTGAAGGGCGAGGGTCTGCTGGTCTTCCGAGGAATGCCGCAGCAGCCGTACCTTCGTCACCGCCGCCGCCAGCCGCTCCCGCAGACGGGACTCCCTCAGGAAGCGGTCCACGTCCGGCTGCGACGCGATGCGGGCGCCCTGCAGTCCGCCATAGACCGCCTTGTTCAGCACACGGACGACCAGACGGGAGGGTCCTGTCGTCGGCTTCAGCCGGAAGACGCCGTCCGTCATGGGGATCCGCTCTCCGTCGAGCCACACGTGAGCGCCATCGTCCGCCCGCAGGTGGAGCGCGCTGGGGGTGGTGACGGTAATGTCGGTCACGTACCAGTAGGGCGTGTCCGGGTGCAGCGCGCGGTGAGGAAGGGACACCGGCTGCCGCTCGTGCGGCAGCCGGTGGATGGGGGCATGGAGCCCCTCGCCGGGGTCTCCGAGCGCCCACGACCAGCGTGCGGGCAGCTCGCGCCAGGCCGGCGGATGGATGGCGGGCAGAGCCCGCAGCGCGTCGAGGAGGGCGGCCGTCGCGGGGGGCTCGCCATCGCGCTCTCGAGCGACGAGACTGGCCACGTCAAGGAAGACGGGCTCCTCCAGCGCAAGCGTGAGCAACGCAGCGGTGACGAACAGCAAGCGACGGCCTCCTCCTGCTGAGTTCGGACTACTTGGAGCCCCTCGGCTCGTCGGCGTAGCCGCCTGGGGCAGCGGCGCCCCCTTGCGGCGCCATCGGCGCAGCGCCTGGTTGTTGACCGGAGGAAGGAGCGACGGGCTGGTCCGGCGCTGGTACGTCGTCTTCCTTCTGGCGCGTCGCGCCGGATCCGGCGGCCGGGCCAGCCGCCTCTGGCTCGCTGGAACAGCCGGCCAGCAGGCCGGTGGAGCCCAGGACTGCGCCAGCGGCGAGAAGCCGAAGAACGTGGTGCACGTGGATCATGGTCGTCACTCCCCTCGTAGGCTCGGGAGCATCCACGGTGTGGATGGTCTCACTGAAAGCCGCCCTTGCAGTTGTACGGGTTGTTGGCGCCGTCGTACGAGCTGATGTAGGTGCACACATCGGGCACGACGGCTGGGTCGCCGTCCGCAAGGATCGTGTTGTTGTAGCGGTACCACTTGGCATGGCCGTCGCAGTACACGAGGTTGTTGCCGCCGGAGTGGCGCGGCCAGTTGGTTTTCCGGAGCTGGTCGCACTGGCTGCCGATGGTCAGGCTGAGGTCGCCGCGGCCGAGGCCCGGCACAATGGTGTCCGCCGTGTCACCCAGCATGATGAGCTGGGCGGGCGCCGCCATCTCGGCCTGCGCTATGCCGAGGAGAGGCCGGACGCGGTACCGCACGTTCACCACTCGACCGTTGATGACGAGGTCGTACGTGCCCGAGAGCGTGTAGGAGGCGTTGCGGGTCAGGCCCGTATCGTTGGCCCACTGATGGCCCGTGTTGTAGCCGTAACCCCACATGTACTGCTCGCCGGTCGGGTTGTCCACGTTGCCCGGCAGGTAGTTGGCGTTGCAGGTCGAACCGTACGACGACGTGCTCACCTTGAACGACGGGCAGAACAGGATCTGCAGGTTCTTCATGTAGGGCTGCACGTACCAAGAGAAGTCGCCGGGGAAGCCGTACGACCATGAGGTCACCGTCGTCTCGTCGTAGTCTTGCTGGTACATCAGGTGCGCAAGACCCATCTGCTTGACGTTCGAGAGACAGGACGCCTTGCGCGCCGACTCGCGTGCGGACGCAAAGACCGGGAAGAGGATCGCCGCGAGAATCGCGATGATCGCGATCACAACGAGCAACTCGATGAGGGTGAAAGCAGTCGACTTCCGGTGCACAGTGGTCGCTCCTTTCCGCATGCCAACCTGGGCATGCACATCAGCGGCGGGTGATGACGGGGAGCCGATATGCCTTAGAGGGGCGGGCCGTCTGGATGCCTGTTGCGCCCCGGCTCCCGCGAGAGAAGAATGAAGGACGCATGTTAAGGGCAGATGAAGAACGCGCTAAGATCCTGTTAAGGCCGCGTGGGGCCTGAGCTCCAGGGGGCGCCACGCGCGCAGAGGGGGAGGATCACTGCAATGAAGGACGTCTTCCCGATCGTGCCGGCGGGGGCTGGTCCGCTGTGGGTGCTGGCCGCGGTCGTGGGCCTGCTGATCTTTCTCGCGGGCCTCATGGGCTGGTTCGCCTGGTCGTCACGTCACGCCGCGGTGGAGGTCGACGCGGATAGCCTGCGCGTCGCGGGCGCGCTGTACGGGCGGACGATCCCGCTGTCGAGCCTGCGCCTCAACGAGGCCGGCGTGGTGGACACCAAGAGGGGGCCGCACCGGCTGGCCTTGCGCACGAATGGAGCGGGCTTGCCCGGGTACCAGGCGGGCTGGTTTCGGACGGCGGGCGGCGAGAAGGCGCTCGCGTTCGTGACGGAGCGGTCGCGCGTGGCCCGCATTCCCACGGTGGACGGTTACGCGCTGATGGTGAGCGTTGCCGACCCGGAGGCGCTGCTGGAGGCACTGCGCCGGCGAGCGCGGTAGGGGGCGCCAAAGAGCACTCGAGAACAGACGGACTCCGGCGGTTGAACTTGTCGTCCGATACTGCGTCCAAGCCAACAGAACCAGGGCCGCGAACCGCTCACCGATGCCGGCGCCGCGATCGGTGGAGGCGGTCCGCCAGGGCAGGTCGCGATGGTTGCGGAAACCGCAGGTGTCTCCCCGTTCGAGCTCGACGGGGAGCCGGCGCCAGCCGGCAAGATCGACGAGATCGTGTTCGCGCGGCTCAAGCGTCTGGGCATCCGGCCCGCGCGCCCCTGCTCGGATGCCGTGTTCGTGCGGCGCGCGAGCCTGGACATCACTGGCACGATGCCCACGGCAGCCGAGGCGCGCGCCTATCTTGCCGACAAGAGCCCGACGAAACGCCGCGATCTCGTGGAGCGGCTTCTTCAGCGCGAGGAGTATGCCGACTACTGGGCCATGCGCTGGTGCGACGCGCTGCGCGTCAAGTCGGAGTTCCCCATCAACCTCTGGCCCAACGCGGTGCAGGCGTACCATCGATGGGTTCGCGCGTGCCTGCGGGACAACATGCCCTACGATCGGTTCGCGCGGGAATTGCTCACGGCGAGCGGGAGCAACTTCCGGGTGCCGCCCGTGAACTTCTACCGCGCGCTGCAGGGCCGCGGTCCCGCACCGGTGGCGAAGACGGTGGCGCTGACGCTGATGGGCGCGCGCATCGAGCGGTGGCCAGCGGCACGGCGGCGCGGCATGGAGGCCTTCTTCTCGCGCATCGCCTACAAGCCGACGGGCGAGTGGAAGGAGGAGATTGTTCAGTACGACCCCTCGAAGGGGCCTCTCACCGGCGCGGTCTTGCCCGATGGCACGAAGGCGGTCGTCGCCGACGGCCGTGACCCTCGCGAGGTGTTCGCGGCGTGGCTTACGGCGCCGGGAAACCCCTGGTTCGCTCGCGCCGCCGTCAACAGGGTCTGGGCCTGGATGTTCGGGCGCGGCATCGTCCATGAGCCTGACGACCTGCGTCCCGACAACCCACCCTCCAACCATGAGCTGCTCACCTATCTGGAGCGGGGCTTCGTCGCGTCCGGCTACGACCTGCGGCGTCTCGTTCGGCAGATCGCGCTTTCCTCGACCTACCAGCTCTCCTGCGTGCCGCGGTCTCATGCCCCCGACGCCGAGGCTCAGTTCGCCTTCTACCCGCTGCGCCGGCTCGATGCGGAGGTGCTGATCGACGCTATCAACCAGATCACCGGCACCACGGAGTCCTACTCGAGCGCCATACCGGAGCCGTTCACGTTCATCCCGGAGCGGAGCCGGTCCATCGCACTCGCGGACGGCAGCATCACGAGCGCGTTCCTGGAGGTGTTCGGGCGGCCGGCGCGCGACACCGGCATGTTCGCGGAGCGCAGCAACCGGGCCACGGCTGCGCAGCGGCTGCACCTGCTCAACTCGAGCCACATTCGGAACAAGATCGAACGCGGACCGGCCCTGTTCGCGATCACCCGATCGGCGCGCAGCGACAGGGAAGCGACCGAGGCGCTCTACCTCACCATACTGTCACGCTTCCCGACCGATCAGGAGCGCGCCGCCGTGGGGGAGCACCTGACGAAGGCCGGGCGTCTGGGGCGCGGTTCCGCGCTGAACGACGTGGCGTGGGCGCTGCTCAACAGCTCGGAGTTCCTGTACCGGCACTGAGGCACCGGCGCAGGCAGCGCCCGCCGGAGGAGACACACCGATGCGCGATCGACCGCAATCGAAGGCCGTGGCCGGCCTTACCCGTCGCGATCTCGTGCGACGCGGCGTCGGCGGCGCTCTGGGCCTGGCGGTGGCTGGCATCCACGAGCCGTCCGCCCTGGCGCAGCAGACGGCGCCACGCAAGGCGACCGCCAAGTCCATGATCCAGCTCTGGCTGTGGGGCGGTCCGGCGCACACCGACACCTTCGACCCGAAGCCCGACGCTGGCAACGACTACACGGGTCCGTTCACGA